>Ga0334887_1003171_pt1 | contig 16808 bp, 13 predicted proteins | sample GraSluR1_MG_10_FD_207217 | JGI IMG/M metagenome (GOLD analysis project Ga0334887, IMG submission 207217) | Sludge microbial communities from methane-producing bioreactor in Wageningen University, Netherlands - Granular Sludge_18_07-R1 | ecosystem: Engineered > Bioreactor > Anaerobic >...
GAGCCTGTCGGGCCCCGCAAGAGCTCACCACAAAAACAAACAAGCACTCAGCCAAAGACTGAGTGCTTGTTTTATCTGGCGTCCCCAACCGGATTTGAACCGGTGTTGCCGGCGTGAAAGGCCGGTGTCCTGGACCGAGAGTCTAATTATAGACTTTCACCAAATAAGCAATGTATGATTTGTAGCACAATATGCTCCGTGATACAAGCGGAAATAAATACCAATTTTATTTTTTATAGGAGTGCTACGATGAAAACACAATTGACCATTAAAGAAGGCTGGGATTTATACAGAATGACGATTTTGGCGTCGTCAAAAAAAAAAGCCAGGTCACAGAAATTGGCAGATGGAACAAATACATAGCTCCATTTATAAATAATAAATCATTAGAAGATCTATCCACTCTTGATTTGTTGCTTTTACGTAGAAAACTAGAAGAAACAAAACTGAGTGCACAAAGTGTTTATCATTGCCTATCGTTATTGAGAAGAGTGATTTATAAAACTGCTGAATGGAACCAGAGCAACACCTATGTTCCCAGTTTTAAAAAAGCCATGCCAAAATTTGACAATAGGCGTCAAAGATTTTTGAATGATACAGAGATGTCAATTTTGCTTAACCAATTACTTTTGCTAGATCCATCAAAGAATTGGTACGAAATATCTTTATTTGCTGTAAATACAGGATTACGGCGTGGAGAAATTTTCAATTTATCAGCAATCGATATAGATTTGCCCTCAAAAACAGCATATATTTTGGATACAAAATCAGGTAAAAACAGGAATATTCATTTAAATAATATAGCATTCAATATCATATTACGAAGGATATGCAATATAAATGGAAATGAAAAAATTTTTTATCCAAAAAATCCGAGAACTTTCAGAAAGGCTGTCAAAGAATCAGGTTTAAATAAAGGAATTACTGATCTAAGACAAAAAATCGTATTTCATTCCTTTCGTCACACGTTCGCAAGCTGGTTGATACAATCAGGATTTCCTCTCGCCCTGGTAAGTAAAATGCTAGGTCACAGCAGCATTCATGTCACCATGAGATATGCACATTTGGCTCCATCACAAGAAAATCAAGCAGTCGATCTGATTGGCTATCGTCTTGAAAATAACATAGGCATTGAATTGGAAAACTATGCTCATTACGCGGAATAAAAAACCAGTTCTACAGAATTCGTTGCATATTCCACGGATCTTAATGCTTGCTCCACATATTTTTATGCTTATTGGGGTAAATCAATGCATATTCAACGGAAATCCATGCAACGTACCGTAATACAATGCCAAATTAGCACTAGATTACGGTAGTTTGAATTGGCAGGATATATGAAGTACCACTACTCGCACAGCTCGGTGGCCTTCAGTATCCTGCCCTCCGGGGGTGCTTATTCGCCCTGGCTACGCTTAACGCTCAACCCGGCTCAACGCTGTAACTCTGCCGAAAACCAGCAACGAAGACACTCCAAATTCAGGAAATCCCATTTTTCCTTTGTGCCCCGGCTGTGGCGGACAAATGGATGGTACACGATAGCTTCCAGGTGCTGTCCTTTCGCGATGAGTTTCCCCTTCAGGCGATACACTACTTTGCCGGTAAAAGAATAGGTACGTCAAAACAGTCGTATTGAATTGCCAAGCATTTTGCATTCAATTATAATAATTGCATGCAAACGTTATGATAGAGGTGACTTTATGGCAATGTTGACCGTGCGAAATATACCAGAAGAAGTACATCGTGCCTTACGTGCGCGAGCTGCCCGACATGGACGTAGCACTGAAGCCGAGGTACGTGAAATCTTGCAGGCCGCAGTGAAGCCTAAAGGACGGATGAAACTCGGCTCCTTACTGGCTGAGGTGGGTAACCAGGTAGGCTTGACTGAGGAAGAAAAGACTGTTTTCGATTCTGTCAGAGACAATAGCCCGGCACAAGTGGTGGACCTTGATGATCCTGCTTGACACGAACGTTATATCAGAGCCGCTGCGCTCGAAGCCTGAACAGCGAGTCATTGAGTGGCTTGATACACAACCTGCTGAAATTCTCTATCTTTCTTCAATCACTGTTGCAGAGTTGCGAGCCGGTGTGGCTTTGCTGCCGGATGGCAGGCGGAGGCACCTTTTGCATGAAAATCTGGAAGATGTAATTTTGCCGATATTTACTGGTCGTATTCTTCCCTTCGATTTTTCATGTACTCAAGCTTTTGCTGAAATAATAGCCAGGGCGCGGCAAACTGGCCTGGCAATATCAACTGCAGATTGCTACATCGCAGCCATCGCCGCAACAAACAGGTTTGCTGTGGCTACTAGGGATACGAGTCCGTTTGCAGCGGCACAAGTGTCGGTCGTCAATCCTTGGGAGCTATAAATGCCCAGCCCTGACAAGAAAGTTCTTCATGCCTATTTGACGCCCGAGGAGTACGAGCAGGTCAAAGCCATGGCCGGCCAAGCAGGGCTATCCGTCTCCACCTTTGTCAAACGAGTCTGCCTTGGGCAGGAAATACGCTCGAATACAGACCAGGAGGCAGTTCGAGCTTTGCTCAAGGCAAACGCCGACCTGGGTCGATTAGGCGGCCTCTTCAAGATGGCGATTACTGAGGGAAAGGCAGGAAGAATGGCCTTTGAATTCCGCCAAACATTACGCCAGATAGAAAAAAGCCAGGCTCTGGTGGTAGCTCATTGCCGGGCTGTGGCAGACTCGTTCAGACGTGGTAGGCGTTCATGATTGCCAAGCGCATTGATGCCGGAAAAGACTCCCAGGGGAATAAACGGCACCACCACTTCGGTAAACTCGGCAACTACATCCGCGATGCAAGTCACGACGGCGAGAAATGTCTGATATTCTGGCACGAGGGCTGCCTGGCTCCCGATTACGACTTGGCCCTGGTTGAGATTGAAGCAACCCAGGCAATGAATAGCCGTTGCAAAAATGACAAAACCTACCACCTGATGGTGAGTTTCCGGCCGGAAGACGAGGCCAGGCTGACGTCTGCAGTATTACAGCAGATAGAGCACGCTATGGCCGAAGCGTTGGATTTGTCGGAGCATCAACGTTTATGCGGTGTGCACAGAAACACCAACAATCTGCATCTACATGTGGCCTACAACCTGATTCATCCGGAAAAACTCACGATGGCCACGACCCTGCACTATGATTTTCATAAACTCTCCAAGGCCTGCCGCGCCATGGAAAAGGAATTTGGGCTGGAGATTGATAACGGTATCGAGGTGAATGATCAGCAGGAGCCGAAAATCAGCCAGCAAGCAGCGGCCATGGAGGCGCATTCTGGCGAGCAATCCTTTCAGTCTTTTGTTCTGGCGCAAAGGAATCACATTCTGGCGCAGGTACAGGCCGCCAAGAACTGGCCTGAGGTGCACCAGGTGTTGGCTGGCTACAGTATAGCTGTTCAGCCGAAAGCCAATGGTTTTGTCCTCACCAACACACAGGGCAAGGGGTCTATCAAGGCCAGTGCGGTTGGCAAGGATCTGTCCAGAATGAGGATGGAAGCTCGTTTTGGCATGCTTGTCTGGCCAGGGGCCACCGGTAACAGACAAGCTGAGAATGACAAGTTTGACCAAAGCAAATCGGCCAAGGGGCAATCCTATAAGAAGCGACCTTGCCAACCCAGAAACCCTGAACGAGATCAACTGTACAAGGAGTACCAGGCAGCTCTAGCTGAAAAGGTTGCCCGGATTGAAGAGGAAAAGGCGAGGTGCGCGGCCTCCCATGACTGGCTGAAAGACAAATGGCAAAGGATGAAGGCAGACTTGTGCGCCACCACCAGTAGCCGTCGGACACGCGCGGTGCGCATGCGCATGATGCTGAACTTGCACAGACAGGATGTTTCGCTGGAAAAGGCCGATCACAAGAAAGCCATGGAGGCAATCAGGCGTGATTATCCCTGGTACAACTGGAACGGGTATTTGCAGCAGCTGGCGCTGCAAGACAATACAGTTGCCCTGGGCGTTTTGCGCTCACAGGAAGAGCGGAAGACTGCGCAGGCTGCCATCAAGAATCCTGCCCTAGAGAAAACCCTTTTAAACGTTGCCTTTGAAGACAAAGCAGCGGTGAAAGAGGCTGGGGCCAAGTGGGACAGACAGGAAAAGCGCTGGTATGCTCTCAAGGGCTCTGATCTGGACAAGTTCATTACCTGGTTACCTGCCCAGCCCGGCGCTGGTCTTACTGGAGGTGAAGGCAGAAAATCTGATAAAAGAAAAAATACCACACAAACCCTGGACGCGCCAAAAGATAAGAAGACACCCGGTCGACGGCTGGCATATCTGGTCTGGCAGGAACAGGAACGCCTCAAAGACGGGAGTATTCAGAAATCATTCTTCTCTGGCTACAGCCATCGAATCGACAACCGGGGTATGGTGATTATCACCCTGGCATCCGGTGGCACGATCCGTGATACTGGAAGGAAGCTGTACTTCTCACTAGACGAAGATAGCCGCCAGGGTGCACGGTTGTATGCCATGGCTAAGTTCGGCAAGCATTTTACCGAAAAAGAAAATTGTATGGAGATGAAAGGCAATGGAAAGTGGCGAGCCATTGAGCCCCACCTTGGCTTCCTTAGAGAGTGCGCCAGAAACGGTCTGCGCACGCTGTCCCAACTCCCTGTGGTTCCTGGCCGGAAACAACCCGAGGTGTTTTTGCAGGGTAATGCACGTAACGACATGGAACGATGAAGAGCAGCTCAAAATCACAGCCTGTGATGGGGAGTTTGTGGAGTAAAGGAGGGCCTCGCCGCTGATAAACTGAAATCAAGCCGAAACCATCCATCTCATGGCAGCCTGGTAGTGACCCCTTAACAACCTGTAGAAGAATTCCGGTTTTTCGATTGGAGCGTAAAGTGGCTAAATGTGCAAACGTGTGTCATCTGCTCCATCTGATACAGACAATCATGGGTAAACCCGGCTTGTTGTCTGCATTCGGATCAGTTAATCAAGGCATAAGGGGCATTTTCGCTGGCATGGCGATACGAAGGCAGCAGGAATCGACACACTGCGCTTCGCCCGTCCGACCGATGACTGGGATCTGATCCATGGGGAACTGGTGACCTTCACCGACCCGCAACGGGACCTGCCGCCCATCGACCGGCTGGAAGGATTTCGGCCCGGGGGGCACAGCATGTACCAGCGGGTGATGGTGGCGGTGCTGTGCGGGCGCACCTCGATTCCAGCCTGGACCTATTGGATGCCATGCCCGCCTTACGCGGAGAGAGTCGCCAGCGGCGAGTGGTTACGCCCGTGAGCAGACCTTTGCGGCTTTATCCGGACGAAAACGTTTGACAATCGGCCCCTGCCTAAATATATTAAAGGACGTTTTAACTTGGGGAAGCTCCGCCCAGCATCCCCGTTACCGCCTCTGGCGTGGCAAGAAAACCAATCGCCCATGAGGAGCTAGAGAAATGGCCGAGATGGAAGACCGCTGGTTATCAGTAGACGAGATAGGCAAATACCTCGGTGTCAGCAGTGACACCGTTTACCGCTGGATCGACAAGCATGCGATGCCCGCCCACCGCATGGGCCGTCTTTGGAAGTTCAAAAAAGACGAGGTCGACGAGTGGGTGAAGGCTGGCGGCGCGGCGGAACAGAGTAAAACAACGACCTCCAAAACCACCGCTGCAACAAAGAAGAGTGAATAGTTTTTTTATGAGAACACAAAAAAGAGGTTTTAACGGAAGGAATCACGAGGTGCCGAATGCCTAAGCTGTCATTAGCCAAACTCGAACGCCACCTCTATGGCGCTGCTGATATTCTCCGCCGTGAAGGCATGGATGCGGCCACATACAAAGACTTCATTTTCGGGATGCTGTTTCTCAAGCGTTGTTCCGATGTTTTTGAACCGGCCTATGAAAAGATCGTTTCGCGTAAAGTCGCTCAAGGAATGAGCCGAGAGGATGCCGAAGCGAATTATGGCGAAAATCCAGACTTTTACGATGAATTCTTTGTCCCTGGGCGGGCTCGCTGGTCTCATCTGCAAGGCAAGTTAAATGATGCTTCGGAGCCGTTTGGCGCTGTCCTGGACAAGGCACTGGCGGCCTTGAGTGAATCCAACGAGTCGTTGCAGCACGTTCTGGACCACATCCAATTCATGAAGGTCCAGAGTAACAAGCGCATTGTGTCCGATGAGGCTTGTAAAGAACTGGTGCGTCATTTCAATCGCTACCGCTTGCGCAGTGAGGACTTTCAATTTTCCGACCTGCTTGGTTCTGCGTATGAGTTCCTCATCAACATGTTTGCGGAATCGGCTGGTAAGAAAGGCGGGGACTTCTATACACCCCGTGATGTGATCCGCTTGATGGTCCGGGTACTGAATCCCACCCCGGGAATGAGTATCTATGATCCCACGTGCGGTTCCGGCGGCATGCTAATCATCAGCCGCGAATATATTGAACAATCCGGCGGCGATCCGACCAACCTCCGCCTCTGCGGCCAGGTGAATGATGCCTCTGCTTGGTCAATCTGCAAAATCAACATGCTCCTGCACAGTATTCGCGGCTCTGATATTCGGCTTGAAGATACCCTGCTGCATCCTCTGCACCGGGAAGGCGGGGAACTCGAACGTTTTGACCGAGTGATCGCAAACCCTCCTTTCAGTCAGAACTACACCAAGAGCAACATGGAGTTCCCGGAGCGTTATCGCTGGGGATGGTGTCCGACTTCAGGGAAAAAGGCGGACCTCATGTTCGCCCAGCACATGTTGGCGGTCTGTAAACCCGGCGGCATGGTGGCGACCGTTATGCCGCATGGTGTGCTTTTTCGTGGCGGCGCGGAAAAGGAGATCCGCAAGAAGTTCCTGGGGCAGGATTTGCTCGAAGCCATCATCAGCCTGCCGCAAAATCTCTTTTATGGGGCGAGTATTCCGGCCTGTATTCTGATCATGCGCTCCAACATCACAGGACAAACCCTCAACCCCAACAAACCGGAAAATCGGCGCGGCAAGGTGCTTTTTATCAATGCGGATGCCGAATATCTGGCAGGTCGGGCACAAAATTATCTGCGGCCTGAAGATATCGAAAAGGTCGCGTCTACCTTCGAGCGCTACGCCGAAGTGCCCGGATATTCCAAGATAGTGACGTTCGACGAAATTGCAGATGGAGCCAATGACTTCAACCTCAACGTCCGTCGTTATGTGGACAATTCTCCATTGCCGGAACCGCATGATGTTCGTGCACATCTTGCTGGGGGCATTCCGGTTGCCGAGATTGAATCCAACCGAGCCCTTTTCGAAACGCTCGGTTTCTCGCCGGATGTCCTCTTTGCTCACAGACCTAATGAAGAGCGATACCGTGACTTCAAGTCGAGCATTAGCGAGCGGCCAGCCATCGCCAGACTGATTGAGGCGGATGCCGGATTGCTGGCTCGGACGGGAGCGCTAAAAGACGCGCTGACAGAGTGGTGGGCCTCCCAGACTGCCAGCCTGGTCGCGCTGCCACATGGCCGCAACCTTAACGCGGTGCGCTCTGAATTTCTTCGGGGGTTTACCGAAGCACTGCTGCAACTCGGAGTTCTGAACAATTTCAAGTTATCCGGAGTGGTCGCCGCTTGGTGGACCGAGACCCTGCCGGATTTCAAAACCCTTATTGAAAACAGCTTTTGCGGTGTGGTCGATGGATGGGTCGATGCCATTGCCGACGCCGTGGAAGACGACGACAACGTGGGACCGGCTTTTGATCCTTTCTGTCACAAACTGGTCAAGCGGACTATGGCCGATTACCTCCAGAGAATCGACGATGCCAAATCGGAGATCGCCCGGCTGAAGGGGGAAAAGGAAGCCTTTGAGCAGAGCAATCCGCCGGATGATGCGGATGATGAAGATCTGGCTTCCTGGAACTACGCCAAGGATCTTGAACGCCAGGTCAAAGAGCTGAAGGCTGAATTCAAAGACGTCATCAAAGAGCTGACAAGGCTTGAAAAGGCCGCGACTAAAAAGAAGGCTACCGATGCCGACCGCCGGGCCGCAGAGGCCGCCAGGCGCGAACTGCAACCCTATTTTGATCAGATGGCAGTCCTTGAGATGGAGCTGGCTCCCTACGAGCAGATCAAGACAGACCTTGCCGCAGCCAGAGCCACTTTCCGCGCCCTTACTAACGCCTTTGTCGACGAGCTGAAAAGTCGGTGCGCGGCCATGGCCGAGGATGAGAAGCAGGCATTGGTACTCGAACTTTTTGCTCAGGACCTTCAGGTCGGACTGGATAGCGCAGTAAGAGACAAACAGCAGGAACTGGTTCGTTTCACTGAAAACCTGTGGGACAAGTACGCTTCCTCATTGACGGTGCTCACCGAAAGCCGGGAGCGACTTTCGTCACGACTCCACGACGCTTTGCAGGAGCTTGGATATGCCTATTAGCCAGACAGGCGCACGCATGGATACCGAAGCATACGAATACCTGAATGAATGGCGGGAGGTATCACTCACCTCCGTTGCCGATATCCGTTTCAGCAGTGTCAACAAGGTTTCGCAACCGGGCGAAGAGCCTGTTCGCCTCTGCAACTATACCGATGTTTACAATAACGATTACGTTACGGCGGACATGGACTTCATGCGTGCCACTGCCACCAAGTCGGAAATAGAGCGTTTCGGGCTACAGGTCGGTGACGTCATTATTACCAAAGACTCCGAGACACCGGACGACATCGGCATACCGACAGTCGTAGATACCACCGCGCCAGATCTTGTGTGCGGCTATCATTTGGCCTTGCTTCGCCCCAATCAGGACGAGGTTGATCCGACCTTTCTTGCAAAGCAACTGGCGCATCACAGAATTGCCCGATATTTCGGCCAGCAAGCCAACGGAACAACCCGCTATGGCCTGTCTACCGCCGCCATAGCAAACGCGCCTTTACATCTTCCCCGACCAGAGAACCAACGATCCGCAAGCGCCTTGATGCGTATGGTGGACGCACAGATTGCCCAAACCAAAGCCGTGATTGCAAAACTCACGCAGGTGCGAGCGGGCATGCTGCACGACCTGCTGAGCTACGGCTTGGATGAACACGGCCAGCTTCGCGACCCTATCGCTCACCCAGAGCAGTTCCAAGACTCCCCGTTGGGGCGGATTCCAATAAATTGGGACGTCGGTCCGTTTAGTGAAATCGCAAATGTTAATCCACCAACTCCCGCTACGGGACTGAGCCCATTTAATTTTATTTCGTTTATTCCAATGCAGGATGTTGATGAGGAAGGCAATTGGGTTTATCGACAAACTAGGAAACTCATTAATTGCAGCGGCGGATATACACCATTTACTGAGGGCGATGTTCTTTTTGCGAAAATTACGCCCTGTATGGAAAATGGCAAGGGATGCCACGCAATCGATCTTGTAAATGGTTTTGGTATGGGATCTACCGAGTTTCACGTTTTACGCCCCAAATCCAATACATCAGCCAGATTTGTTTTTCATTGGTCGTTGACCAAGTCAATGCGAATTAGAGCCCTCGCATATATGACTGGATCGGCAGGACAGCAGAGGGTGGAAGCTGGGTTCTTCAATTATTTTCTGATCCCCATCCCTCCTACTCATGAACAGGGATTAATAGCCAATGTAATTGACGGCGCAGATAGCAAAATCGAAGCAAGTAGGAATGAGCTGAAGAAACTCAAAACGCTAAAGTCCGGTCTCCAAGACGATCTCCTTACCGGCCGGGTGCGTGTTCCGGAAACCATCATGGAAGGAGCCGAGAACGCATGAAGTCACGGTCAAAGGAACTCCTGGATCGGGCGATAGCGGCAATGGTGGCTGCCATCGAAATCTACAACAAGCCCGGCTTTCCGTACCGGACGGAGTCGTTTGCCATCCTTGCCATCAATGGCTGGGAACTTCTGTTCAAAGCCAAGTGGCTCGCCGACTACCGCAACAGGGCCAGCAGCCTGTACGTGTACGAGACCCGGGAAAACGCCGATGGGAAAAAGAGCAAAAAGAAATACGTCAAGCGAACCGACGCAGGGAATCCCTTCACTCATAGTTTGACCTATCTGGCAAAGAAGCTGGTCGAAGACAAAAAACTTGACGCCCGGGCCTGGGACAACATTCAGGTTCTGCTGGAGCTCCGGGATTCAGCCGTTCATTTCTACAACCAGTCTCCGGCATTTCGGGTTCGGCTGCAGGAGATCGGGGCGGCCTGTGCCAAGAACTTCGCCACCACCGTCCATGACTGGTTTGACCGGGAACTGTCAGAGTTTGAGCTGCACCTGATGCCGCTGGCTTTTGTGGATCTGCCGACCAATATGGACGGCTTCTTGCTCAACGCTGAGGAAAAGAATTTCCTCTCCTTCCTTGAGACATTGGACAAACCCCAGGCCGATCCGGATTCACCCTATTCGGTGACGGTGAACATTGAACTCAAGTTCACCCGATCCAAAGCCAAGGATGCACTGGCGGCTCAGATCACCAACGATCCCAATGCACCGGCTGTGCGACTCACCGATGAACAGATCCGCGAGAAGTATCCCTGGGATTATCAGAAGCTGACCGAAGAGTGCGCGAAGCGTTACAGCGACTTCAAGCAGGATAAAACCTATCACGCCGTTCGAAAAGGACTCATGACCGACTCGCGCTTCGGAACGATTCGCTTCCTTGATCCGGGCAATTCCAAGAGTCAGAAAAAGCCTTTCTTTAATCCCAATATTCTGAACGAACTGGACAAACACTATACGAAAAACGCCGCGACCAGGAGGGGGGAATGAGCAAAATCCAATGGGAATACAACCTGGTCGAACGGCCTTTCTGTGAACAGCTTCAGAAGATGGGGTGGTCGTGGATTGAAGGCGACGTGGATGTAGCCGAGCTTACTGAACGGGAGAACTTTCGTGAGGTTCTCCTAAAGGGGCGCTTGGCGGAAGCGCTAAGGCGGATCAACCTTCGCGATGGGCAGCCCTGGCTCGACGACGCCCGCATCACCAAGTCTATTCGTGATCTGTCACCCGCCACCGTTCATCGGGTGATGGAGGTCAATCAAGCTGCGACTGAACTCTTGCTCAAGGGAACAGTGGTAGACGGGCTGCCGGATTGGGACAACTGCAGGCCCCAGCCGATTCGCTATATCGATTTTGAACACCCTGAAAAGAACGACTTTTTGGTCGTCAATCAATTCAAGGTCGAGCTTACCAGCGGTCGGGGTCATGTAATCCCCGATGCGGTTCTGTTCATCAACGGTATTCCGATTGTTGTAGCCGAATTTAAGAGCCCCGGCATTGAAAATCCGATGCATGAGGCGATCAATCAATTACTCCGTTATTCAAACCAGCGCCGCGAGCTGTTCCCAACCCTTTATACTGATAACGAAGGCGTCGAGAAGCTGTTTCATACCAACCAGCTTCTGATCGCCAGCAACTTCTTCGAGGCACGAGCCGCAACCATCGGCGCTCCCCCTGAGGCATATCTGGAATGGTCCGATACCAGCCCGGTTCCCATGAGCACGGTTGCCGAGGAGCTCGGGATCATCTCGGCCAATGATGACCTTGAAGAGGCCAAAGGTGAACTGTTGGCTGTTGGGCCAGAGCAGACAGAGCGCGTAGGCACGCCTCTCTTTTTCCGGCATACGGAACAGCGCCCCGAGGCGTTAAGGAGTGCTCACGGTGCTGGGCTGCAAAGTCAGCAGATACTGACGGCTGGCATGTTGCGCCCGGTGCATTTGCTGGACCTGATCCGCAATTTTACCGTCTTTCAGCAGGTTGATGGCAAGACCCGCAAGGTCGTGGCCCGTTATCAGCAGTTCCGTGCCATTCAGAAGGCAACCCTCAGGCTTCAGGAGGGGCGGACAAGATCGCAGGGAGCTGAACGGGACGAAAGAGGCGGCATCATCTGGCATACCCAAGGCTCCGGTAAGAGTCTCAGTATGGTGTTTCTGGTTCGCAAAATGCGGACCCTGGAGCGGCTCAAGCGCTACAAGATTGTTACCGTCACCGACCGTACAGATCTGGAAGGTCAGCTTCGTGAAACGGCTCGGCTCTCCGGCGAGGCCGTGCGGCCCACGGACAAGGACCGGAGTACCAGGGAATCCTCGACCGCTCTGACCCAGCGGATACTGTCCGAGACAACTCCGGATATCGTTTTTGCCATGCTGCAGAAGTATCAAGATGTTGACCGGCAAGCCAAGAACGATGAAAAGATCGCCATGACCATCGTTCGCAAGGAAAAAAAACCGGGCAAGGACGAGCCAGTCGTGGAAAAAGAGGTGACCTTCGAAGAGAGCATCCGCTTCGAGGAGTTTCCTGTCCTCAATGAATCGGACGAGATTCTGGTGCTGGTGGATGAGGCTCACCGTTCACACACCCGATCTCTGCACCGCAATCTGCGCAGAGCCCTGCCCAATGCGGCAATCATTGGATTCACCGGCACGCCGATTCTGAGCAAGGAAAAAACAGAGACCCGTGAAATATTCGGCGACTTCATCGACAAATATCTGCTGCAGGATGCCGAGTTGGATGGCGCAACTGTGCCGATCCTCTATGAAGGCCGGACGGCTGATGGCCTCGTCAAGGATGCTCCGAGCCTCGATCAACTGTTCGAGGATATGTTCCGCACCTACTCAGAGGAAGAACTGGCGGTTATCAAAGCCAAGTATGGTACCGCTGGCGATATTCTGGAGGCACCTTTGCTGATCGAACAGAAAGCAAAGGATATGCTGCGCCATTATGTAGGTGTTGTTTTGCCTGAGGGCTACAAGGCCCAGGTTGTTGCAACCAGTCGCCGCGCCGCCATCGTTTACCGCGAAAAATTGTTGGCCGCCAGGGATGAGCTTGTCAGAGATCTGGAAGGCATTCCTGCCGCGACGCTGGCGCTCCCGGACCATGAGATTGAACTGCTTGATCCGCAACCACGATTCCTTGTGCGTGCGCACGCGCTGCTTCCGCTGATCAGAGGGCTGGATGTAGCGGTCGTCATTTCTGGGAACCATAATGATCCGGAATCGTGGTGGGATTGGTCAAACAAGGAAAAGCAGGACGAATACACCAAGCGTTTCAAGCGCAAGCTGGCGGCAGAACGGACAGAAAAAACTGATCCGCTCGCCATGATGGTTGTGAACAACATGCTTCTGACTGGTTTCGATGCCCCTATTGAACAGGTGATGTACCTTGATCGGAAGGTGGTGGCCCATGACCTGCTTCAAGCTATCGCTCGCGTCAACAGAACATACGGCAGGAAGAAATGCGGTTATGTCGTGGACTACATCGGCGTTGCTCGGCATTTGAATGATGCCTTGAAGGACTACGACGGTGAAGATACCAAGGGCGCTTTAATCGATATCAACGTCGAGCTGCCAAAGTTGATCGACCGCAGGAACAGGGCCGTGGCGGTTTTCACTGACCGAGGCATCACTGATCTTCAGACCGAAGTTGAAGCCTGCGTAGATTTGTTGGCGGACCTTAAAATACGAGCTGAATTCATCAATAAGTTGCGCATGTTTTATGAAACGCTGAATATTCTGGAGCACCGGCCCGAAGTGCCCAACGATGTGTTCCGGGATGCAAAGCTCCTTGGGTTCATTAATAAGGTTGCGGCGAACCTGTACCGCGATCCTGCTCTGAACCTTTTGGGTGTAGCAGAAAAGGTTAAGGCCCTCATTGACGCTCACATATCGGCCCGTGGTGTTGATCCGAAGGTACCTCCCACAACGATTACGGACGCTGAGTTTGAGAAAATTCTCCAAGCACAAAACAACAACCGGGCAAAAGCAGCTCAAATGCAGCACGCAGCCAGGTATCACATCATTGGTTTCAGCAATCAGAATCCGGCGTTTGCTCGCAAGATGAGCAAGAAGTTGGAGGAAATCCTCAAAAGGTTCAAGGAAGACTGGGATGCGCTGGAACGAGAATTGAGAAAGTTCATCGACGAATTACGGCAGGGAGATCGTAATGACTTCCCGGACCTCGATTCGCGTGTTCAAGTGCCCTTTGTTCGTTTGATCCTCGAAGCCTGTTCGGAAGGGCGTAAGCTGGATGACGCGCAGAGAAAGGTCGCCATTACCACAACCCTCGATATCGTCGAAAGAATCCGCCAGGAGGTTGCCAAGGTTGGTTTTTGGAAGAACTCAGACCGTCGTGAACTCCTCACAAAACAAATCGTGAGGGATCTCGATGCCTCCGGAGTGTGTCCTCTTGGAAAAGAGCGGGATATCGCGCAACGGCTTGTTGCCCTTGCCAAAGAAAACCACGAGAACCTGGTAAGAAAATGAACGAAGTGCTTGTAGTCGATAATTTGGAGTTCGAGGTGAGACGGAGCCCGCGTCGCAAGACACTCGGGTTGACCGTTGATCGAGCGGGAGAGCTCGTCGTTCACTCACCGGAAACCGCAAGCGAAGCAGAGCTCCATAAGTGGGTCGAGAGAAAGTTGCTCTGGGTTCACCAGAAACTGCTACGCAAAGAAGTGCATAGTGGTGGGGTTCACAGACTTGAAATGGTAAGTGGAGAAAGCATTGCCTACCTGGGGCAGAACTATCGACTTAAGATCGTCAAGGACCAAGCCACCCCGCTTCAATTCGATGGCCAGTGGTTTTTGCTGCGGGAGGATGACCGATTGGATGCGCCGAGGCATTTTCAGGCGTGGTATCAAGATGCCGGGGCCGAGTGGCTGGATGAGCGTGTCCGGTTCTGGGAGCCAAAAGTTGGTAAGGTTGCATCAAAGATAGTCGTCAGCGAATTGGGCTTTAGGTGGGGGTCTTGCGGCAAAAATAGCGTGCTGCATTTCAATTGGCGTCTTCTACAGTTGCCGGTCTTTCTCGTGGATTACGTAGTTGCCCATGAACTCGTACATCTTCACGAGCGAAATCACACTCCGACATTCTGGCAAATACTGGGCCGAGTGCTTCCTGATTGGAAGGAACGTAAGGATGCGCTAAGCCATCGGAGCGCTGAAATGCTCTGGTGTACTGACAGTGATGAGGCAAATACAAGGATCGAGGAGTAGAAATGTTATGTCCGTGAAGGCTGCCGCCACTGAGGTGCTGAAAAAGGCAAAAACCCCGCTGCACGCTAAAGCAATTGCTGAGCAGATCATCGCTGCTGGGCTCTGGACCTCTGATGGCAAGACGCCTGAAGCCACCGTGAGCGCCAGTCTGTATTCGGACATCAAGAAAAATGGTGACAAATCGACCTTTGTAAAGGTTGGCCCTCAGACCTTCGCGCTTCGGGATTCCACTAAAATATCGAGCGGCGCTGCGCCGATTCCTGCGACCGTCCAAGAGGCTCCAAAACCTCATCCTACAAATGCGGGGTTCTCCTTCACCGATTGCGCTCAGAAGGTGCTCGAGGAGTTCGGCGGCAAGAAGCCGATGCACTACAAGGCGATCACCGAGAAGGCCCTGCAAAAAGGTTGGCTGGTGACAGGCGGCAAAACGCCCGAGGCCACCATGTACGCCCAGGTGATCACCGAGATCAAACGCCAGCAGAAACGCGGTGAGCGGCCTCGTTTCGTTCAGCACGGCCGTGGCTATGTGGGCCTGAGCCAATGGATGGGGCGTGGTCTCGCGTTCCAAATCGAGCAGCACAACCACCAGGTCCGCAAGGTCCTGCGCGAGCGTCTGCTGGCCATGAAGCCCGGTGAGTTCGAGGAGCTCATCTCTCAGTTACTGGCGGAGATGGGTTTCGAGATGGTCGAGGTAACCAAACTCAGCGGCGACGGCGGCATCGATGTTCGGGGCACCCTGGTGGTCGGTGACGTTGTCCGCATCAAGATGGCTGTCCAGGTCAAAAAATGGAAGCTTAAGAACAACATCCAGGCTCCGGTGGTGCAGCAGGTGCGCGGCAGTTTGGGGGCGCACGAGCAAGGCCTGATTATTACCACCAGCGACTTCAGCCCAGGAGCCGTCAAGGAAGCCGCCCAGGCAGACAAAACCCCCATTGCCCTAATGAACGGGGACCAGCTTGTAATGCTGCTGATGGAACACGGCATCGGCGTCCATCGCTCGACGCCTGATCTTTTTGAAATTGATGAAGAGTTTGTAGCAGGAGGCGAGTTAAAAAATGCATGAGAAAGCCTTGGTTCACGGAGCGGTTGCGAAGCATCTTAGCGACGTAGCCGGGCAGCTCGCCGTATTTCTAGAAAGAGTTTTACCGCCGCTGTTTGACGACTGGTGGAACAAAGCGGTCGTAAACACCTTGTCGTTTCAGCAAAAGAGACGGTTGGAGCAACGCAACATCACGTCACTGAGTGGCCTTGACCTCGCTGGACTTCTTCGGGTGTTGGACCAGAACTGGTATCAGATTTCCAACAGCCTGGACCTGACCTCCGAAGCCCGTCACTTCGTCAAGGAAATGCAAACGGTCCGTAATCACTGGGCACACGCGGACACAGAGGGTTTCCCCGTTGACGACATATACCGGGATCTGGACACCCTCCAGCGTTTTGCGGTTGTTATCGGCGCGGATGACAAGTTGATTCAAGATTTACGGAAAACAAAGGCGGCTCTTCTCGCGTCGGAGACCCAGCCGCAACCTGACCCAGGCGCAGAGACGCCCTCCGCGCCTCCGGAAAGGAAAAACGATGCGGCCGAATTCGAACCCGGGCAAATCGTCTTCGCCAAATCAAACCCATCAAGCCGTGGCGCTGTGGTTGCCGTGCTGGCCGGGAAGCCTGAGAACCGATTCAAGGTCTTCATAGACGGGACAACCCAAACGTTTTACGCGTCGCAATTACAAGCCGAAGACCAGCGTGAGGAAAAGGAAAACATCTTACCCTGCGACCAATTCCATGCCTATCTCACCGCGCTTCAGATAAAGTATCCGGGGCTATCCACCCTCTACTCACTCAACGCCGCCCGTGTCGACTTCATCCCCTATCAATTCAGACCGGTGTTGCG
>Ga0334887_1003186_pt1 | contig 16749 bp, 10 predicted proteins | sample GraSluR1_MG_10_FD_207217 | JGI IMG/M metagenome (GOLD analysis project Ga0334887, IMG submission 207217) | Sludge microbial communities from methane-producing bioreactor in Wageningen University, Netherlands - Granular Sludge_18_07-R1 | ecosystem: Engineered > Bioreactor > Anaerobic >...
CGTCGCGTCGACGCTCGGCAGGGGGTCGCCCGCCGGTGAGGTGCCGGTGGCGGAGAGCTTCGCGGTCGCCGGCCCGACGAAGACCACCCCGGTCGGAAGGGGATCGACCAGCTTGCCGTTGTAGACGCTGGTGTGCGCGGGGATCTTGACCCCGATCGTGTAGGTGAGCGTCTCGCCGACCACAGCCTGGGCAACCGTGTTGCCCGGCTCGGTGATATCGGTGAGGTTGGCCTTCGTGACCACCGCGTCCGGCACTACGACCGAGGATGCGTCGCTGGCCGCGGGCACATCCTCGTCCGTGGCGGGGACGTCGGCGCTGATGTTGTCGGCCGGGTTGTGGATCGCCGCTGGCGGGGTGCCGCCGTCGTCGATGTTCGTGGCCGAGGCGAAGGAGGCCACCGCTGCGGTGTTGTCGAACACGGTGCTCACGCTGACGTCGGCGGGGACCGCCATGGTGTACGTGAGCTTCCCGTACGCCTGCGGCGCGAGGCTGAACGAGGCGTCGAGCTGCCAGCGGATCACGCTGGAGGTCGTGTCGCCGCTGCTCAGGCCGGGACGTCCGGGCGCGCCGGCGTCGTAGCACGTGCCGGCGTTACTGACCGCGGTGATCGCGGAGCAGGTGATGCCCGCGGGGAGCACGTCCCAAACGTCCGGGGAGCTGATTGCGTCCGCGTTCACGTCACCGGACTGGGCCAGGTTCTGCAGGTCGAGCCGGAACGTGACCGCGTCACCGGCCCGAACCGTGGTGCCGTCCACGTTGCCGGGCGTCGACCCGCCGTCCACGACCGTGGAGTTCACTGCTTGCACGCCCTTGGTGAGGCCGATCGGCGGTGGCGGCCCTATCGGTATCGTTACCGAATCGCGCAGCGAATCGCTCCGGCCGTCGGTGCTGGTGTAGCGGAACTTCGCCAGGTTGTCCTTGTCCAGGGCTTTCGGGCTGGTCGTCGACTCGAGTGGGGCCGGCTCGTCCACGATCCCCGAGACGACGACACGGAACACCGTCCCCCGTGCGACGGTCAGCGGCGAACCCGAGCCGAGTGTCCAGGTGACGTAGCGGTCAGGGCTACCCGGGAAGCTGGATGCGATCAGGCTCCCGGGGGAGACCTCGTGGGAGCTCTCGTAACGGATGTTGGCCGGCAGGAAGTCGGTGAGCAGCGCGTTCCGGGTGTCCGCACCGGCGGGGAAACGCACCTCGAGCAGGAAGCAGACCCGATCCCCCTCGGTGAACGCGTCCTCCGGCCCCGCGACCGCGGCGGTGTAGTCGTTCACGTCGTCCGAGCACTGCATCGGGGTGGCGTTCTTCATCCGTAGCTTCGTCAGCTGGGGGGCATTGGCGGTGATCGTGGCGTGGGACTCGTCGGAGACCGCCACGGTGCCGGTGTCGGGTGAGTCGGTGTCGGTGCGCGGCTCGCTGGTGCCGGTGATCGCGGCATCGTTGGTGAAGGTGTCGCTGGCAGAGGTGGGACCCGAGGCGCCGTAGGTCTCCCGCATCAGCGCCTGGTAGGTGATCTCCAGGTGACCGTTGTGGGCGAGCGCTGTTGCGTCCGGGGTGAAGGTGACGCTGAACGAACCGTCCGCGTTCTCGGTGACGTCCGTGATTGTCGCGTTGGTGGGCCCGTGCCCGGCACGTCCTGCGCACTCCGCGAGGGATGTCCAGTTCGTGGCGTCGTCGATCGGGCACAGGCCGTCGGGGATTCGGTCGGTGACCACCAGGTCGCTGAGGTCGACGTACTCACTGGTATCGATGCTGAGGGTGTAGGTGGCCAGCTCGCCCTGGGTGAACGTCGTCGGCGTCACTGACTTGACCAGCCGCAGGTCCTCCGCAGTCACCGAGTGGGACGCCGAGTCCTCGACCGGTGCTCCCTCGAAGGCTCCACTCACCGTGGCCTCGTTGCGCAGTCCGATCTCGGTCGCGGTTTCGCGGGTGGATGCCCCGTTGTTGTTGTCGAGGTTCGCCGCCTGGTCGCCGGAGGACGCGCTCGGCTCGGTGCCCGACCAGGTCGTGGTGTTGGCGCGCTGCGGGATCCCCGCTGCGTAGTGGATCGTGTGGGTGGCGCCGGCGGCCAGGTCGCTCAGGTGCCAGACCACCTTCGTGTAGACGCCGGCCGGCTGCCCGGGCGGGTTCTCGACGGTCTCGACACTGTCCGGCTGGTCACACCCGGAGACGGCGGCGACCGTGTTCGAGGCGCCCGGATACTCCGGCGTGGTGCTGTTGAACGTCCCGCCGCCACAGCCGAGGAACTCCAGCCCCGCGGGCAGATAGTCGGTGACCACCAGGGACGACGTCGCTCCAACCCCGTTGTTGGTCACGGTGAGCCCGTACACCGTCTGATGGTCGTTCACTCCGCGCAGCAACTCGTTCTCCGGCGAGCCCTCCGACTTCGTCAGCCGGATCGCCGTGACCCTTGTCGTGTCCGCATCCGAACTGCTGACCACCTCGGTGCCGGGCAGCGGCTGCCCCTGACTGTCGAACTCGGGGACCTCCCGTGGATCGGAACTACTGAACGCACTGCCAGTGTTCGTCACCGACGAACCGATCGGGTACACATCCGGATCAACGCTGGCCCGGAAGGTCAGGGTACGAGTCGCGCCGGGAGTCAGATCAGACACGTTCGACCAGACGAGCACCTGATGGGTCACCGGCGGCGTGGTCGTGGCGTCGTCGGTGATCGTGATCACCTGCGGCTCGCCGTAGTTGGTCGGGGAGGTGGAGCCGGCCACATACCTCACTCCCACCGGCAACACGTCGGAGTAGGACAGGTTGTACTGCTCCACTCCGCTCCCGGAGGGATTCGTCGCAGCGAGGCGGTACTCGACCTGCCCGCCCAGAAGCACCGGACCCGAGGACGCCTTGTCCAGCGAGATCGTGCCCGCGGCGGCAGCCGGCGTCGGCGCCGCGACCACCACGCCCGTGAAAGCCAGGGCGAGCACGCACACCAGCCTCAGCAGCCGCGCACTCCTGCTGCGGGCAGCACGCGAAGACGAGGGGGAACCGAGGGTGCGCATCCAGTCTCCAGTCGCTGCGACGCCAAGCGCCTGCAATGGGTTTCCTCAGGAGGTTATCGGGCACTCTAGCAAGCACGCCAATCCCGGACGCGTGAACCATCAAGGATCGGTCGAGGTACACGGTCAAGATCAGCCGACAACACCAAACGCCGCGCGAGTCAAACGACGTCGTGGCGCTCGGAATCGGAGCGTCGAGCCAATGGCCTCTTGATACGCGCCAACGTCGCGGCGGAAGGCCGGTCGCCTCGTCCCCGTCCAGCCCTGGTTACGGCTCCCCCGCGGTGCCCTGAATCGCCCCGGCCCGACCAACCTGCGGAACGGTCCATATGCCGGACTACCGCCCTGCCAGGTCAACAGCTCAGGGGCAGAACGTCGAGCGAAAACCCCTTGTCAGACGCAGGTCCCGCGACACGGTCTAGATCCGCTGGACACGAACTGGACACAGTTTGTGTGTCCAATCTGTGTCGAATAGCGTTTTGCACGTTTCCGGAGAGCCAAGAACCCCTTGCCAGAATTGCCTCTGACAAGGGGTTCCACCTTGTAGCCCCGACGGGATTCGAACCCGCGCTACCGCCTTGAGAGTTCAACCCGGGCACCGACGCACATGTTTCGACGTCCTCAGCAGGCTCTGCTGAGCGCGAACCGCAACCTCCACAACCCCCACAACAGCCACGACCACGCGCGAACTGTGTCCAAAATGTGTCCGGACCGCGGTGGCTCGCGACCACGCCCAAGAACCGTCCCGGTGTCTTCGGAGGCTTTGGACACGCCGGGGCGGTTCGCCATGCATGTCGGAAAGGCCGGGCGGCCCGCCTGCCTAGCAACCCTCGGAAGGTGCATGAGCGAGGCCCCGGCCCACAACCCGGATGGCCTCGCCTTCGCCGTGCCTCCACCAAGATCAGCCAGGTCTCGTAGCAGTACCCCTCGGAGCTGCGATGTCGGGCTGTTCCCCGGGGGCGAGGTCGCACGCAGAATGAATGTGCACAGCCCGGCTGGCCGTGAAGGCTGGGGTGAAAGTGAGAGAAGGCCCCACCTCCGTGTCCAGCCGAGCTGCGCACAGGGTAGGGACCGTTGGTCGCTGGCGCGACGGTTCTGGGCTGGGCGGGCCCCTCCGCCCGCACGGACTGTATACGACGGCCACAAGCTTGTTTGTCGATCATCGAGGTGGTGGACACGGCCACCGGTGTGCCTCTCATCGGTCTGTGCCCGGACTCGCGACCCGCAGCACGAGGACGCTGAGCAGCATCCAGGCTGCGGCGTAGGTGAAGGCGACCGTCGGGGAGAAGGCCGACCAGAGGATCCCTGCGACGACGGTGGCGCCGATGTCGCCGACCGATTGGGTGAGGCCGAGGACACCGAACGCATGGGCGCGGACGTCGCGGGGGATGTTCAGGGCGACCACGGCTGATTCGGCGGTCTCGGTCAGGCCGATCCCGATCCCGGCGAGCAGAAAGCCGGCCAGCACGCCGGCGAGCCCGCCTCCGATGGCGAAGAGTGCGTAGGCCCCGACGTAAACCGCGCCACCGAGGGCGAAGGTGAGTCGTGGGTTTCGTCGGTCGCTGAGGTGGCCGGCGAGGAGCGAGGCGCCGGCGGCGACGGCGTTGTGCCCGGCGTACATCAGGATCGCGCCGCTCGCCGCGGCGGCCGGCGCCCATCCTGCGGCGGTCAGGACATCGGTGGCTCGCAGGATGAGCAGCGTGGTGGCGAGGTTGCCCAGCTCGAAGCAGGCGACTGGTGCCAGGATGCGGGCCAGTCCTTCGCGCCGCAGCCTGCGAAGGTTGAGTGAGAGTCGGGCCTTGGCTTCGGCGGGCTTGAGGTGGCCCTGCGCCTCACGAACCGCAATGGTGATGGCGACCGCGGCCAGGGCTCCCGGGATGAAGGCGAGAAGGATCGTCCAGCGCACGCCGAGGACGCCGACCAAGACGGAAGCGAGCAGTGGTCCGACGATCGCGCCGAGGTTGTCTCCGGCTCGTTCCACGCCGAATGCGCGTCCGGTGTTCTCGCGCGATGCAAGGTCGGTGAGCACCATGTCGCGGGCGGGCGAGCGCAGGCCACGCGACACCCAGGCCAGTGCCCGCAGGATCGCCACCTGCCACACGGCGGTGGTGAGGCCGATCGCTGCGGTCGCGACGGCAGTGCCGACGTAGCCTCCGCGGGCCAGGGCGCCACGGCGGCGAGGGTCGGAGGCCATAGGGCCACCGGCCAGCTTGCTCAGGCCGGTCAGGGCGTCGGCCACTCCGTCGATCGCGGCCAGAGCGGACGCGCCTCCGCCCAGGACCCCGGTCACGAAGCCCGGGAGCAGCGACGTGGCCATTTCGTGGCCGGCGTCGGAGAAGAACGACGCGGCTCCCACACCGAACACGCCGGGACCGAGGACGTTCGGTCGGGCTTCCTCGCCCGGGGTGGTGTCTGGCATCAGCGTGACCTCCCTCGTCGTTGCCCGAAGGCCCGTCCCAGGACCCATCAGCAGCGCATTTCGGGCGTCAGCCCTGGCGGAGATCCATCGCCTCGGTGTGACCATACCCCGACCCATGTCGGGGGTCACAAGGTCAGGCTCCGGTTTAGCGCTCCGGAAACCTTCGCTGCGCGCCTTCAGTGGTCCCATCGGACGTACCTCCGCTGCGCAGAGCACCGAGGCCGCCGTCCACCCATCGCCACCTCCCCGGATGAGTGGCGCTGCCGTCCCACACCAGAAGGTGAGTGGCAAGCCTTTCCAGGAACCAGCGGTCATGCGATGCGACGATCACGCTCCCGGCGAAGGCGTCCAGGGCTCGCTCAAGGGCCACCCGGAAGGTCAGGTCGAGCTCCTCGAGGAAGGTCACCCAGACCACGCGGCAGCCGGACGCGGCGAGCCTGGGCAGGACCACCTCGGACAGTTCCAGCGCGTCCTCCACCGACGTGGCCGAGAACAGCTCGTTCAGCACCACGAGGGCGGACGGGCCGAGGGCGTCGACCACCCCGCGCAGCCGCACCATTTCCTCGGCGAGACCGCCGCGCTCGTGCTCCGGGTCGTCGGGGTGAGGGACGTGGGTGAGCACGGGGTTGGCCAGCGGCAGGGACGCCGAGCGCGCGGGCACCGGCAGCCCCAGCGAGGTCAGGTAGGCGAGTTGCCCGATCGCACGGGCCAGCGTGGTCTTGCCGCCCTGGTTGGGGCCGGTGATGAACACCACCCGTTCGTCGCCGCCGAGCACCACGTCGTTGGGCACGGTGGCGGGCACGTCGGTGCGCGGCTTCAGGGCCAGCGCCAGGTCGACCACGCCGTGCAGCGCCACCGGTCCGGCACCACCGCGGACGAGGCGGGGAACGCACCACTCGACACCGTCGCCGGTGAGCCGGTCGACCAGTACGAGGAAGCCGAGGAAGAACCTCAGCTCCTCCGCGAGCCGGGCCAGGTCGGCAGGCAGGAAGTCGGCGTGGGCCGCGGCGAACCGGTGGGTGGCCTCGAACACCTCCGGACGCAGGTTCGCGATCAGCCCGATCGTCTGGGCCTCGACATGGTTCAGGTAGCGCTTCGGACGCGCCGGCACCGCCGTGACGTCCGCCGGGCTGGCGAACCGGGCGAAGAAGGACGCGATCTGCGGCGCCCAGGCGGCCCGTCCGCCGTCCTCGGCGACCCACACCGTGCCGGCCCGGATACCCAGTTCGACCGGCGTGCCGCGCAGGTCTGCCAGCAGCGCGTCCGCCCCGTCCGCGAGTTCGCGAAAGCCGCCGCCGCGCACGTAGCCGCCGAGGTGGGCCGCGACGCCGCGCAGCGCGCCCGACTGTGGCGACTGCTCGGCCAGCCCGGAAGAGAACGACTCCACGGCGGTCGTGAACCGTCCGATCGCGGTCAGCAGGTTCAGCTCAGCGGGCACGGGGTAGTGGGCCTGCGCGCGTGCGGCGATCGCGGTGCGCGCGCTCTCGACCGCGGTCGCGAAGCCCTCCGCCGCACGCCGCACGCCGGTCCGGCGCAGGTCCCGCACGACCTCCTGGCGGTGTTCGACGATGCGCTCGTCGGCCAGCGGGGAGTGCCACACGTTCCGCTGGAACGCTCCGGGCGCGGCCGCGGCGATCACCTCGTCGAGGTGCAGGTCAGCCAGGCACGACGGCGGGCCCGCGTTCGTCGGTTCGCCGTGGGTGCCGCCGAGGAGGCTCGGGCAGCTGGTGGGGCGTTGTGGGCCGGCGCGGCCGTCGCCGCGTGACGGCGACTCTGTGATCATCGGTGCGCTCACGACAAGGTCCTCTGGTGTCGTCCAGTAGGGACCGTCAGCGTCAGCATTTCGGGCGAGCCCCATCGCCCCGTCGTGAAATAGTCTACCTGCCTGCTTGGGGTAATCGCGGTGGAGCGCGTCGCTGGCTTCGAACCCAAGTAGAAATGCTCGATCAAGATGCCGTGGCGCCCGGACGGACCTCGACCCCGTGACAGGTCAGCGCCTCCTCGACTGTGAACGCCATGTCCGGGTCGAGAGAGGGCACGAGCTGCTGCGACAGCTCGACCATGGCGATGGCCAGCACCCGTCCGGTGAGTTGCGGGGCCCTCTCCAGCCCTGAAGGGCCCGTTCCGATGGTCACCGCGACCCCCGCGAGGAGTCCTAGATCCACTCGCCGACCGCAAGATCGTCGCGGAACAAGCGCACCGTGAACTGCCCGGCCCGGTGCGCACCCGGGACCGGATGGGACCCACTGCGCGTCCGGGTGGCCAGCGCGAGGGTGCCGCAGCGGTCGGATGACTCCCTGCCAGTTGCTGGCTATAGTCCCTTGGCGCGCTCGTTCTCACGTGAAGAGAGGCTGCGTCCGTCCGGTCCCGCCGTTCTCCCACAACGCGCCCGCCGTCAACGTCAGCAGATCGGTTAGGTGCGGATTGGTTGCGAGTTGACCGGCTGGCCATCGGCGAGCTCGCCCCGGGGTGGAGTTCGCGACGCCAAGCTGGTTCACCGACCGATCCCGCGGCCGGGAGGCGTCAGAGCTGTCGTCGATCTGGGGCGTCGGGATCGGTTGGGGGCTGAGACTGTCTCCCATCGCGGTGCCTCGCCTGGCGATTCTGCTGCGCCGACCGCCGCCATCGAGGGGTTGAGCCGGTCTACTGCGGTCGCCAAGGCTGTCCATGCCTGTGTGCAAGCGTCGAGCAACACCTCGCCCGCGCGGGTTCCGGGGTCGGGTACCCAGTCGGAGCGGCTGGCTCCGGGATGGTGGGTCAGGTAGGTCGGCCCGAGAGCCTCAACGCTGATCCAGAGGTTCCTCCTGTTGATGACCTGGATCAGCGCTGACTTGTGGCACGCCGCCACTCCTTCGGCAGCGCGCAGCGCGGCGCGCATCGCTGCTTGCCGCGACGGGGCGCCTGGCTGCCCAAGTCGGTGTGTGGCGAGTGCTTGGTCGAGGTCTTGTGATCGGTGGCGCAGTTCGGTGGTGCGGCCGCCGAGCCGGACCTCGGGTGGCCAGTCGGCGGCACGCTGCCATGCCTGGGACGCCTTGGTGAGTGCCGCTGATGCTGCGCCTTCGAAGGGCCGCTCGCTGGGCGGTTCAGCGAGTGCCACTGCCGCTGTGCTGCAGATGGTGGCGATCGTGGCGGCGGTGCGTTGGAAGGCGTAGGACGTGACCCGGGTCTGGCTCGCGAGGATCTCGATGGCGGTTTCGGCCCACCGAGCGACAGTCTGGTCAAGGCCGCCGGAACTCTGTCCGAGCGAGAGCAGCCCGATCGGCTCGTGGAGATCTGCTCGCGGAACGTAGGAGGCCGCATTGGTAGCGTCAGCGAGATCACGAATCAGTGCCGGACCCGAGAAGGCCTCATCGACGGGAACGGCAGCAAGACTGACCGTTGCGACGTGGTGCAGCGTGGCAAGTACCTGAGAGCGCAGTTGCACTCGGTCACGATGTCCGGTGTTCCTCACGGTCTCAGCGTTGGCGTTCAGGGTGTCGGCGAGAACCCCCAAGGTGTAGCCGATCGTTGTGATCGGGGAATCGACGGGCTCCTCTGCTGGCTCGGCCTTCGGCATCGCTTGCAGGATCGTCATCACGTCTGGTGGAGGGTCGATCAGGGCGAGGATTCGGATCGCGTTCCCGAACAGTCGGCTGAGTCCGGATATCTCTGTCGTGGACGGCGTGGACGGTTGTGCGCTGAGCTCGAGGGTTCGGTCGTGGAGCGCGGCGAGGAGGGCGTTAACGGTGGCCACGGTCGCCTGCCTCGACGAGGATCGCCTGGAGGGCGGGCCAGACCTCAGATGGCACGATGTCGGGCCGCCGGCCGAGGAGCCGGCCCGCCGTAGCCAGGGAGCCGGCCGCGGTCTCCGCGGCAGGAACCCAGGCCGGTTCGATGTCGAGTTCTTCGAGGAGATTCTCGATGTCAAGAATCTGGCTGGCGAGCGCCAGCGCCTGCCCGGTCGGGTCGGGCTCGGCCAGCAACTCGTGGGCTGCATGACGGAGGTGGCCCAGAGCATCGGCGAGATCATGGTTCGCGTCCGGCATGGGTTCTACCTCGCCAGGCTCGGCCCGCTGCGTCCGCGGGATCGGGTGGTGGAGGCCATGACCTCGCCGCGGGGTCGTCTCGTAGCGGTCACGGTCTCCCAGACCCCAGGTGAAGGCCGGACGACGGGTGCGATGGCCTCGACAACCGGCACGTCCTCGATCGGCTGGGTGACAGGTTGGGTGTGGGTGAGGATGCGGTGGGCGGCGGCAATGACGCGCTCGCCGGTGGTTCTGATGGTCTCGTCGAGGCTGTGGAGGTCGTGGTCGCGTCCGGCGGCTTCGATGGCCCAGCCGGCGACGTAGTTGAAGGTGTACTGGCTTGCGTCGAGTCCGTGGGCCTGGGTGACGAGGTAGGCGGTTGACTCGGCGATCACCTCGAGGGTGCCGCGGCAGTGCTGGCTGCCGTAGGTGGCGATGTCGGCCGGGTCCATGGTGAGCACGTGGGCGGCTTCGTGGCAGAGCGTGCGTACCGATTGGGCGTCGTCGACGTCGGCCCGGACCCGGACTTCTTTGGTGGCGAAGTTGGTGTAGCCGTTCGCGCCGCCGCAGTCGCCGCGGGTGAGGCTGAAGCCTTCGTCGGCGACGAGCTGGGCGAGGGAGTCCCATAGGCCTGGTGGTGCCTGGCCGGCGAGCAGGGTGGGTTGTGGTCGTTCGGTCTGTGGTGTTGGGTCGACTTGGCTGGCGTCGAACACGTGCGCGACGCGTACTCCGGTCATTTGGCGGCGGGTGATCGGCCGGCCGTTGGTGTCGAGGACGGGGTTGCCGTTGGCGTCCTCGAGTGGCATCTGTCGGGTGATGGGTGCGAGGATCGGGATCGATTTCTCCCCGCGGCGTACCTGGTGTCCCTTGGCCAGCCAGGTCCGGTAGCCAGCGACCAGAGTGGCGTCTGGCTTGGCCATATAGATCAGGCAGGTATTGGCGAAGGAGTACTGGTGGAAGCCGCTGGCGAACCGGAGCCAGCGCTGCCAGGCGTCTCGGTCGTCGAAGGTTGCCAGCTTCGCGGCGAGGTCGCGGTGCATCTGCTCGATGGCTTCCCTGCGGCTGGCCTCGGCGGCCTCGCGCTGCTGCGGCGTGTAGTTGTCAGACTTTGGCATCGCTGTCCCCCGGGTTGATGGGCTGCTGACCCACTAAGCCGAAAACGGGGGTGCGATCCGGACAGCCGGGCGAAGATCTACCTCCACGGGCCAGCACGCTGGCCGACTGCAGCGAGGGCCGGACGCGTCCGGCATGACAAGGGACGGTTCAGTGTGGAGGCGGGGCGGCCGGGTCGCGGCGGAGGTCGTAGATGCGGCGGGCGATGAAGTCGCGGCGGGTGTTGTTGACGAGTTTCAGGCCGGGCATGTCGTCCAGGTAGAGCCGGCAGAGCTTCGGGACACGGGTGTCGGTGGCGATGGCGACGTGCAGCCGGGCGGCTTCGCTGGCCAGGTGGTCGAAGACGCGCCGGCGGAACGGTGTGGCAAGGCCGTGCCCGCGGTGGGCGGCGACGTGGTCGGACAGCAGCCATGCACCCTCAGGGGTGGGATGGACGAGCAGGGTGGCGGTGTCGTCGAAGTAGCCGACCACCCAGCCCCGGCGACGCCAGCGTCGAATGCTCCACCGAATGCCGAGCGGCAGCAGGGCAAGCGGGACGAGGAACACGACAACCGTGGCGATGACCGCTCGCATCGGGTCGAGGGGTAGCCCGTACGGCAGCCCGCCCACGAGCCAGAGTCCCCCGACCAGTAGTGCCGCGGCGGCGACATAGGCCAGGAGCCCAGGATCCAGCTGTCGCCGGGACAAGCGTCCGAGGAGACGTACGGTGTCCTGCGTCAGGGGTTCGGTTCCGGGCAGAGGCAGGGGTTGCGGCGGGAGCGGCGCCTGGTGGCGGGGTGGTGTCACCATGAAACGACTCTGCCCGCCTATCCGGGTTCAGGCCATGGGTAAAGGCTGCCGAGCCTGCTGAAGCTCAACCGGGTTCCGTCACTGGCCCGGTAGCGGCCTTCCGGATCGGGCACGAGCGGGCCGCTGTGTTCGTGGCTGCCGCTGGCGTGCGCGATCGCGGCCAACACCAGCTGGACATGGTCGCGATCCAGCCCGGGAATGTCCTGGTGCAGGTTGACCGGTCTCCCGCCGAGCAGGGCCGCGGCGATGCGCAGCAGCCGGGTCTCGCCACCGGAGTAGGCGGCCAGGTTGTCCTCGGTGAGCTGGTCGACATCAACCCACCACCATCCCGGATGCTCACCGGCCCGGATCCAGGGCAGGGCACCGCTGGCGAAACGACCGCCGCTGATGCGGATCAGCAGTTCGACGCCCGCCTCGAGCGGATAGATCCCTTTCGCCCAGGCCCGCAGGCCTGCTGCGGTGTGCTGCACCGTGGTGTTCATCGGCATGCCCGCTTCTTGACGACTGGTGCGGGATTCCCGACAGCACCGCTCGGACGCTCCAGCACGCTGGCGCGCTCGAGGGATGGGACGTCCCGTGCGGAGGCGCGGATCACCGACGCGAGTGCCGGGCCGAGCCCTTCGGCGATCACCTGCCGGTCACCGAGATCGCGCAAGGTGGCAAGCCAGCGTCGCCGCAGGGCCGGTGTGGTGCCGCTGAGCACGGCAACGATCGCGACGACGACCAGCGCGTTCCAGCGGGCTGCCTGGACGTTCTCCACGATCGCGACCCCGAACACGATCCAGCGGATCTTCCACGACGCCCCCATCAGGCGGGAGCCGCCGGCGGTCACGCCGAACACCACGGTGACCATCTCGACCAGCCTCCACGGCACGCAGTAGACGTCCACGGCGGCCAGGCGCGATCTCCACACCGGCCGCTGGCCCAGCGCATGGCTGACCACGGCTGAGGTGTGCTCGTCGTTCAGCTCGCCGGCGACGATCCGGCGAACCACAGAAGAACTGACCACCAGATCAGCGAGGGTCGGAACGACCGCACCGCCCGGGCCGGTCCGCGGCCCAATCCAGATCCTGGGTTGATGACGACCCCGCAGAGACGCGATCGGCACGATCGCCGCCTGAACCCGTTCCCGCTCGAACACGCTGGCCGGACGGGCACCGAAGCGCCACCACAGACCGACTCGAGTGTCGCGAACCAGCAGGCACACCACCCCAACGGCAATCACGGCCAGCGCCGCCGTCAGAGAGAGGCCAGCGACGACGAGCCAGACCACGCTGGAAAAGACCAGCCCCGTGATCTGTGCCCGCAGCCACACTCGACGCCAGGTCATGGTCACTCCCCCACCGGGACGAGCTTCGCCAGACGCCCGACCTCCCGGACGTCCAGGACACCGGCACACAGCTCGGCAATGTCCGCAATGGTGGCGCCCTCGGCGACCATCGCGCGCACCGCGGCCGCTGCGGCCTGCTCGGCCTGCGCCACGGCCGCATCCCGTCCCGCCACCACCGTCAACAGCCGCACGGCATGGTCCCGGATCCGCTTCTCCCGCGCCTCCCGGTCACGCTGCCTGACCAGCAACGCCTCATTGACCCGTCGCCGGGCCTCCTGGCGAAAGTTCTGCTGAGTGCCGCCCATGACCACGGCCTCCTTCCGATCGGTTCCTCACCCCACTAAGCCGAAGACCGACCCCCGATCCGGACAACATCCACCCACGAATCTCAACCCGCGCCACCGACACCGCAGCCAAACCCACCCGCCGACGATGTCCCCCCACCCGAAACAGCCGATCCCATGTGCGACACACCTCTTGCACGAGCTGGAAGACCACTGCGAATCCCGTCTGACGGGATCTCGATACTCTTCGCAACTTCATGGCCGGATCTGTCCGGATTGACCCCCCGAATCCGGCTTAGTGGGTTGTGACGATGAGCATGAAGCGGATCACTGCCGGGTCGGGCTATGACTACCTGACCCGACAGGTCGCCGCCATGGACTCCACCGAGAAGGGCTACACCGGGCTCGCGTCCTACTACACCGAGAAGGGCGAAACTCCCGGCACCTGGATCGGCACCGGCGTGGCCGGCATCGACGGACTCGACCCGGGCGACATCGTCACCATCGAACAGATGCAGGCTCTGTTCGGCGCCGGCCTGCACCCCCTCGCGCAGCAGCGCTCCGCCGCGCTGGAAGGCACCGATGCCACCGAAGCCGAGTATCTCGACGCGACCCGGCTCGGGCAGCCGTTCCGCGTCTATCCCGACGATATGAGCCCGTTCCGGATCGAGGTCGCCCGACGGCTCGAACAGCTCAACAGCTCCCGCGGACTGCCGGTGCGGACGGCGAACTCGATCGAGGACCGGGCCCGGATCCGCACTGAGGTGGCGCTGGAGATGTTCCGCGACCAGTACGGACGCGACCCCCTGGACCAGCGTGAACTGGCCGGCCACATCGCGAAGTTGTCCAAGCAGAAGACGACCGCGGTAGCCGGGTTCGACCTCACCTTCTCCCCGGTGAAGAGCGTCTCCAGCCTGTGGGCGATCTCCGACCCGGCCACCGCCGCCACGATCGAACGCGCCCACCACGCCGCCGTGGCCGAAGCCCTCGACTTCATCGAACGCACCGCCTTGTACACCCGCACCGGCTCCGGTGGGGTGAACCAGGTCAACGTCCGGGGCCTGATCGGTGCCGCGTTCGTGCACCGCGACTCCCGCGCCGGAGACCCCGACCTGCACACCCACGTCGCGGTCGCGAACAAGGTCCAAACCGCAACCGACGGCCGCTGGCTGTCCATCGACGGACGGGTCTTGTTCAAGGCGATCGTGTCCGCCTCCGAGACCTACAACACCGCCCTCGAACAACACCTCACCAAGGCCTTGGGCGTGCGGTTCGCCGAGCGACCCAACCCAGACCGGCGCAAACTCCCCGTCCGCGAGGTCGTCGGCATCGACGACGCGTTGAACACGCGCTGGTCCCAGAGACGGCAGAGCATCGAGGCCCGCCGGCGCGTCCTGGCCGCGGCGTTCCAGCGCGACCACGGCCGCCCGCCCACACCAGTCGAGGGAATCGCCCTCGCCCAGCAGGCCACCCTGGAGACCCGCGAGGACAAGCACGACCCCCGCACCCTGGCCGAACAACGCACCACCTGGCACACCCAAGCGCTCGAGGTTCTCGGCGGCGAACCCCAGCTCCAGACCATGATCGGCCAGGCCCTGCACCCCGACCGCCACGCCCGGCCTGAACTGGATCGAGAGTGGTTCGACCGGACGGTGGAGGCGATGCTGGCCCGGATGGAGGCCAACCGGTCGACCTGGCAGGACTGGCACCTGCGGGCCGAAGCCCTCCGCCAGGTGAGGGCCGCCGAGGCACCCCCGCAGCACACCCGCTGGTGGGTCGACCACCTCGTCGCCGCCGCCATCGCCCGCTCCGTCCCCATCACCAGAACCAGTGACGGGGTCGAGGAACCCACCCCGCTACGCCGCGCCAACGGAGACAGCGTCTACTACGTCGCCGGCTCCCAACTGTTCACCTCCGGCCGGGTCCTGCAAGCCGAACAACGCCTCGTCACCGCAGCCGGACACCACGGCGGGATGGTCGCCGACCCGACCGCGATCGACCTGGCGCTTCTCGAATGCGCAGCGAACCGCATCCAGCTCAACCCCGGCCAAGTCCTCCTCGTCCGCGAAATGGCGACCTCCGGGGCCCGCGTCCAGCTCGCGATCGCGCCTGCCGGATCGGGCAAGACCACCGCCATGGACGCCCTGTCGATGGCCTGGACCGCCTCCGGCGGCAACGTCATCGGACTCGCCCCCTCCGCCGCCGCAGCAGCCCAACTCGGCACCCGGATGCAGGGCCACCACGACACCCTGGCCAAACTCGTCTGGGACATCACCCCCGGCCTCGGCGACCCCACCACCTGGAACCAGCGCATCGGACCCAAAACCCTGGTGATCATCGACGAAGCCGGCATGGCCGACACCATCAGCCTCGATCAAGCCGTCACCTACATCCTGCAACGCGGCGGCAGCGTCCGGCTCATCGGCGACGACCAACAACTCGCCGCCATCGGCGCCGGCGGCGTCCTTCGCGAGATCCAAGCCACCCAGGGCGCCCTGAGGCTCACCGAACTCCTCCGGTTCACCGACCCCGCCGAAGGCTCCGCCTCCCTCGCCCTGCGCGAAGGACAACCCGCCGCACTCGGCTTCTACCTCGACCAACACCGCATCCACGTCGGCGACGAAACCACCATGGCCGACCACCTGTTCGACGCCTGGACCACCGACCGCAACAACGGCCGGGACACGATCATGCTCGCCGGCACCCGCGAACGCGTCGCCGAACTCAACCAACGCGCCCGCACCCAACGCCTCAACGGCCACACCCCGCAGACCGAGGTTGATCTCGCCGACGGGAACAGGGCCAGCATCGGCGACACCATCATCACCCGGCAGAACAACCGGCGCCTCCGGGTCGCGGCCAACGACTGGGTCAAAAACGGCGACCGGTGGACCGTCACCGGCACCACCCGCACCGGCGGCCTCCAGGCCCGCCACACCCAGACCGGACGGCACGTCACCCTGCCCGCCGATTACGTCGCGAACCAGGTCGAACTCGGCTACGCCTCCACCATCCACACCGCCCAAGGCATCACCGCCGACACCGTCCACGGCCTGCTCACCGGCACCGAAACCCGCCAGCAGGCCTACACCATGCTCACCCGCGGCCGACACCACAACGCCGCCTACCTCGTCGTCGTCGGCGACGGCGACCCCCACACCGCCATCAACCCCGAGACCATCAACCCGCCCACCCCGACCAACCTCCTCGAAACGATCCTGGCCCGCGACGAATCCCCCGTCTCGGCCACCACCCAGCTCCGCGGCGCCCACGACCCGGCGCTCCAGCTCGGCCCCGCCGTCACTCGCTACAACGACGCGCTCAGCTACGCGGCCGCCCACATCGCCGGCGACATCGGCCTGCGCGGCCTCGAACGACGTGTCGAACAGGCCCTCCCCCGGATCACGCAGTCCCCCGCCTGGCCGAGCCTGCAAGCCGAGCTGCTCCTTGTCGAAGCCGACCGGCGCGACCCCATCCAAGCCCTCGCCCGCGCCGTCGCCGACCCCATCACCGCCGGCACGGAGCCCGCAGCGATCCTCGCCTGGCGCATCGCCGAGCGGCGCACAGGCCGCAGCCACGGACCACTCCCCTGGCTGGCCGGCATTCCGACCGAACTCGCCCAACACCCGCTGTGGGGCGACTACCTCACGGCCCGCCAGAGGCTCATCCGCGATCTCGCCGATCAAATCCGCAACGATCACCCGACCCAGCCCGCGTGGGCCACATCCTGGGCGTCCGCACCGCCAGCCAGCCTGGTCACCGAAGTCGAGGTCTGGCGCGCGGCCAACGGTGTCCCCGCCACCGACC
>Ga0334887_1003188_pt1 | contig 16741 bp, 14 predicted proteins | sample GraSluR1_MG_10_FD_207217 | JGI IMG/M metagenome (GOLD analysis project Ga0334887, IMG submission 207217) | Sludge microbial communities from methane-producing bioreactor in Wageningen University, Netherlands - Granular Sludge_18_07-R1 | ecosystem: Engineered > Bioreactor > Anaerobic >...
GGCGGATACCGTACGCCTGGCGTTGGCGGGCAACCCCAATACCGGCAAGAGTACGCTGTTTAACGCGCTCACCGGCGAGAACCAGCATGTGGGCAACTGGCCCGGCAAGACGGTCGCCAGGCGCGCAGGTTGGTATGTCCACCGCGATCGCCGCTTCGAGGTCGTGGACCTGCCGGGGTCCTACAGCCTCTCGGCCTACTCGCCCGACGAAGAGGTGACGCGCGACTACATCATCCTGCAACGCCCCGATCTGGTCGTCAACGTGATCGACGCCTCGAACCTGGAGCGCAACCTCTACCTGACCGCACAACTCTTGGAAGCCGGAACGCCGCTGCTGATCGCGCTCAACATGCACGACCTGGCGCTGCGCCGCGGCCGCCGCGTCGACGCGCACAAACTTTCACATCTGCTGGGCGGAACGCCTGTGGTCCAAACCGCGGCGGCGCGTGGCGACGGCTTGCCCGAACTGCGCGAACACATCTGGCAGATGACCCACAATATGGAGCTAACCGGTGTCATCGCCGGTCTAGCCGCGAATGAGAGAGAACAATCCCTTGCCTGCCCCCTTTGCCATCGCGTATAGCCCCCCCCTTGAAGCCGAAATCGCACAACTGGAGGAGGCCGTTGTCGGGCTGTCGGGCCCTTACGCGCAGATGCCCCCGCGCTGGCTCGCCATCCAATTGCTGGAGGGCGAAGAAAGCCTATTGCACCTAGTCGATCAAGATGATCGCCGGCGCATTACCGAAATAGCCGAAGCCGGTCGCCGACGCCTCTACCCCCTTTACCAAGAGGACGTAGACCTGGCGATCACCGACGAGCGCTACCGCTTCGTGCACGGCGTGGTCGAGCAGGTGCTGACCGCGCCCGCGCAGCAGTGGAGCGTGTCCGACCGCATCGACCGCGTAGTCACCAACCGTTGGCTGGGCATCCCCATCTTCTTTGGGCTGATGTACGTGGTCTTTAGCCTGGTGCAGAACGTGGCCGCGCCCTATCTGGACTGGGTGGACGGGGTGTTCGGCGGGCCGTTGACCGCCTGGGTAACAGCGCTGTTGGGTTGGATGCGGGCGCCGGAGTGGCTGATCTCGCTGGCAACCGACGGCATCATCGCCGGGGTGGGCGGCGTGCTCGTCTTTCTGCCCGGCCTGTTCATCATGTATCTCGCCCTGGCTACGATGGAAGACAGCGGCTATATGGCGCGGGCTGCGTTCGTGATGGATCGGGCGATGGGCAAGCTGGGGCTGCACGGGCGTTCCTTCATGCCAATGGTGCTCGGTTTCGGCTGCAACGTGCCCGCCATCTACGCCACCCGTACGATTGAGAATCGCGGGGCGCGGCTGCTGACCGGTCTTCTGATCCCGTTTATGTCCTGCTCGGCGCGGTTGCCGGTCTATGTGATCTTCGGCCTGGCTTTCTTCCCGCGGCATGGCAACCTCGCCATCTGGCTGCTCTATATGCTCGGCGTGGCAGTGGCCGGGGGGGTAGGACTCGTGCTGTCGCGTACGCTCTTCCGTAACCTCCCGCCCGGCATCCTGATGATGGAGATGCCGCCCTACCGCTGGCCCTCCGTCAAGCGAGTATTCCACTACGCATGGCAGGAATCCGGCGCCTTCGTGCGCAAGGCCGGGACGTTCATTCTCGCCGGTACGGTCGTGTTCTGGCTGCTGCTCAACATGCCCCCCGGAACGACGGACATGCGCCAAAGCTGGTTCGGTCGGGCAAGCAGCGCGGTGGCGCCGGTCCTGGCGCCGGCGGGGTTTGGGGAATGGCAGGCCGGCGGCGCGCTCCTCACCGGCATGTTGGCTAAGGAAATCGTGGTTTCGACCCTGGCGCAGGTCTATGTAGGCGAGGGGGCGGAGGAGGCGGACGAAGCTGCCAACCCGGACGTGCTCGCCGGCTTGGCAGACATCGTAACCGGCTTCGGCGCGGCCACGCTTGAGGCGGGGCGGAGCCTGCTCGACATGCTTACTCCCGGCGTGCCACTATTCGAGGAGTTGGCCCAGGAGGAAGGAGCCGACACCGCGCTCATGGCTGCCTTGCGCCGCTCCTTCACGCCGCTTAGCGCCATCGCCTTCTTGGTTTTTGTGCTGCTCTACGTGCCGTGTCTCGCCACCATCGGCGCACAGGCGCAGGAGTTCGGCTGGCGCTGGGCGGCGCTGTCGGTCGTCATTACGCTGGTCGTGCCGTGGACGCTGGCGACGCTTGTCTACCAGGGCGGTCGCCTGATCGGTCTCGGGTGAGGATGCGATGCTGCAACAGGTCCTGACGCTTCTAGAAGAGAGCAGCGGCATCCCGCTGTCGCAGGAGATGATTGGCTGGCAACTTGGGCTGCCGGCCGAGACGGTGGCGCAACTGTTGTACACACTGGTGCAGCGCGGGCGGCTTGTCGAAGTAGATGAGGGCTGTACGGGCTGCGCCGTCTGCCCGCTCAAGGTCGTCTGCGCCGGCGCGCCGGCGATTGCGATGCGCGGCTACGCCCTGCCCGACCGCAGAACTGACGGCGGTTAGTTGCTGTCCAGCAGTTCCTGCAGCCGTTGTCGCGCGGCGTTGGGGTCCGCCTTGCCCTGGGTGGCGCGCATCACCTGCCCCATAAAGAAGCCGAATAGCTTGGTCTCGCCGCCGCGGTAACGCGCCAACTCGGCGGGGTTCGCCGCTAGGATCGACGCAACGGCTTCGTCGATCACGCTCGTGTCGCTGACCATCGCCAACCCCTCGCGCGCCACGATGTCCTGCGGATCGTCGCCTGTGGCGTACATGATGTCCAGCACCTTCTTGCCCGTGTTGGGGTTGATCGTCTTGTCGTCGATCAGCGCCAGGAGCGCGGCCAACTGCGCCGGAGCAATGCGCACCTCCGCGATCTGGCGCAAGTCCTGTCCCTCGCCATCGGCGTAGATCAGGCGGAACAACTCCCCCGTGATCCAGTTCGCCATACGTTGCGGTTTGCCGTCTTCCTCGCCATAGGTTGCCACCGCCCCTTCAAAGAAGCCGGCGACAAGGCTCTCGCCGGTCAGCGCGTCGGCCTCTGTAGGGCGCAGGCCCCAATCCTGGATATAGCGGGCGCGCTTGGCGCCTGGCAACTCCGGCAGCGCGGCGCGGAGTTCGTCCACCCACGTCCGGCTCAACGCCAACGGCGGCAGGTCGGGCTCTGGGAAGTAGCGATAATCGTCCGAGCTTTCCTTGGTGCGCTGCAAGACGGTGCGCTGCCGCTCTTCGTCCCAGCCCATGTTGACCTGTTCGACTGCGCCGCCGCTCTGCAACACATCGATCTGGCGGCGCATTTCGTACTCGATGGCGCTGCGCACGGCGCGGAAGCTGTTCAGGTTCTTGACTTCGACCTTAGCGCCGTACTCGCCGCGGGCCTTCTGCTCCGGCGTACGCACGCTGATGTTCGGCTCGCAGCGCATGGCGCCCTTTTCCATGTCGCCGCTGCTAACGCCCAAATAGCGCAACACGCTGCGCAAGCCGACCAGGAAGGCATAGGCCTGCTCTGCGCTGTGGATATCCGCCTCGGTGACGATCTCCATCAGGGGCACGCCCGCCCGGTTCAGGTCCACGTAGGAATAGCCGCCCTCGTGGACGGAACGCCCCGTATCTTCCTCCAGGTGCACGCGGCGAATGCGGATGGTCGCGGTCGCACCGTCGGGGAGGTCGACGTCGACGCGGCCATTGATGCAGAGCGGCAGCTCGAACTGGCTGATCTGATAGCCTTTGGGCAGGTCCGGGTAGGTGTAGTTCTTGCGCGCAAAGACGGCGGTCTCCGCGATCTCGCAGCCCAATGCCAGGCCTGTTTTGACGGTCGCCTCGACCGCGGCCCGGTTGATCACCGGCAGCGTGCCGGGCATACCCAGGCAGACCGGGCAAACGCGCGTATTGGGCGGCGCGCCGGCATAGTCGGTGGCGCAGCGGCAGAACATCTTGGACCGGGTCAGCAACTGGACATGCACTTCCATGCCCACGACGAGTTCATACCGGGTGTCGGACTTGGTTGTTGCGGCAAGCACGGGGACCCCCCACAGATAATTCAGGCGATGAAGGCAAACGCGTTACAATGGGTCGCAACCGAAACGGCCGTCGCGTCGTTTATACTAGAGCGGATGACCGGCTCTTCGACCGCGGGTAACCGATATATGATACTGTCTCGTCAGCAATTCGACAAACACATAGGCGAAATCGGGCGCGCCGGCCCCCAGCAGACAGGCGAACGATGGAACAGATGAACCGCGAACGCCGCGGCCTGAGGCGATTGCCTGTATGGGTATGGCTGGCTATCATTCTGTCCCTGCTGATAGCGGCCCTTTGGCTGGCCAACTGGGCGATCCGTAAAGCGCTGCCGCCTTCGGAAGAAGGCGTGGTGCAGGTGGTGCCGACTTTTACGCCCACGTCGCCCGCCGCGGCACAAGCGCCTATATCCCCTCCTGCGGGCGACGTCACTGCTGAGCCTGCGCTGGAGCCCGCGGCGACTGAACTCGCCCCGCCCGAACCCGCGCCAACGGAGGCCGCGACGCCTACGCCTACGTCCCCGCCGCCTACAGCCACGCCCGCCCCGCTGCCCGACGAACGCATGGCCCTAGGCGTACAGGCCTACCGCCTGGGCGACTACGGCGCGGCGCGCAGCCACCTGGCCGCGCTCCTGGCGGGCCAAGACATCGCCAACGACCTGCGCCGCCTGGCCCAGTTCGAGTTGGCGAAGGCCTATCTGGCCGAGGAATACTATGCCGAGGCCCTCGCCGCGCTCGACCAATTGCAGGCGGAGGACGATCTCGGCTTGGCCGCAGCCGCTGTTGGCCCCTTTTCGCTGCAGGAAGTCCGCGGCATGGCCGACTTCCTGCGCGGCGAAGCCCTGGCCGGGCTGGGGCGCTATGACGAGGCTGTGGCCGTCTACACGCGCTTCCTGCAAGGCTACCCGGCGACCGTCGTAGCCGTGCAGACGAAGCTGGCCGAGTTGTATATGGCGCAGGGCAATACCGAAGCCGCCGCGAACGCCTATCGGTCCGCGGCCGACGGCGCCACCAACGCCTCGCAGCGCGCCGGGCTGCTGGAGACCGCGGCCTCGATCCACACCAACGCCGGGCGTCATGCCGCCGCCGCCGCCGTCTACGACGCCATCCTAGACATGGCGCAGATACCCTATTACCGCGCTGAGGTGATGAACAAGGCCGGCCGCTCCTTTGCCGCCGCAGGCGATCTGGGCGCGGCGGTGGAGCGCTGGCAGGCTGCCATTGCCGAGGCCCGCCCGTTCTATTCGACGGAGCCGGCAACAGGGACGGCCGCCAGCGACATCGAGAGCATGCAGCAATGGCAGACCGCCGCGGGCAGGAGCCGCGCCATCCGCGCCGCATACGAGGCGCTGGTCGAACTGGTCGACCGGCAGATTGATTTCGACCTCTACGAGCGCGGCTACATCGACCTGGTGGCGTCCGCCTGGACGCCGGCGATCAACGCTTTTACGGCCTATCTGGAAAGCGTGCCGGCGGACGATCCCCGCGCCGGCTTGGCCGTCCACGGGCTAGGACGCTCTTACCTTGGCGCGGGCGATCCCACCGCCGCGCTGGCAGCGTTCGAGCGCGTGCTCGCCGAGTACCCGGACTGCGCTTGCGCCGCGCAGGCGCGGCTCGACATCGCGCGGGCTACGGCCGCCCAGGGCGACGGCGCAGGCGCGCGCCGCCTCTATCGCACCTTCGCCCGTGACTTCCCCGACGACCCGCTCGCGCCGGAAGCCATGTGGCAGAGCGCGCTGCTGGCCCTCAACGAAGACAACACCCTCGAAGCCGCGGTCGACGCCCTGGTGCTGGCCGACGCCTTCCCGGACAGCGCGCTTGCGCCACAGGCGCTCTTCTGGGTAGGTACGGGCGCCTTTCACAGCGGCCTCTACAACGAAGCCGCGGATACCTACGCCCGGTTGCAGCGCCAATATCCCGACTATCGCTGGGACGCGACCGGCTACTGGCTCGGCCGCGCCTACCAGGCGCAGGGCAACAATGAGGCGGCCAACGCCCAATGGCAGGCTCTCGTCGGCCGCGCCCCCGATATCTATTACGGCATCCTCGCCGCGCAGTCCTTGCGCCAACTGCCCTTTACAGGCGGCTCCATGCTCACCGCCATGTCCGCCGTCGTCGGGCCGGCCAGCCGTCTAGCGGGCGATGACGGCACGCAGGCTTTTGCCGAGCAGTGGCTCGCCGCCTGGCTTCAGGTCGACGGCGCCGCGCTCGCCAATCTGCCCGCCCACATCTCCGCCGACGCAGACCTGGCCGCCGGCCGCGTGCTGCTGGAGTTGGACGCGCGCGGGGAGGGCCTCGCCGCGCTGGAACGGGTCTACGAGCGCGCCCTGCAAGACCCGCAAGCCCTTTACGCCCTCAGCCTCGAATTCGAGCGCCTGGGCGCCTATCGTTTGAGCCTGATGGCAATGGCCCGCGTGATCGAGCAAAGCCCGGCCAACCTCGTGGAGGACGCGCCCATTTTCCTTCAGCGACGCCTCTACCCGCTTCGCTTCCGCGACCTGATCACCGAGCAGGCGATCGCCCACAACCTGGACCCGCTGCTGCTCTTCAGCCTCATCCGCCAGGAGAGCCTCTTCGAGGAGGGGGCGCGCTCCGTCGCCTCGGCGCAGGGCCTCGCCCAGATCATGCCGGCGACCGGCGTCGAGATCGCCGGGCAGCTGGGCTTCTCCGACTACACCAATGACCTGGTGTACCGGCCTATCGTCAACGTGCGCTTCGGCGCCTATTACCTGGACCGGGCGCGCACCTACTTGGACGGCAATCTCGTCTCCGCGCTGGTCGGCTATAATGCCGGGCCGGGCGCATCGCAGCGCTGGCGCGCCGCCTCCGGGCCGGACGACACCATCTTCGTCGAGTTGCTGGAGTTGACCGAGCCGCGCGTTTATGTGCGCACCATCACCGCCAACCTCTATCACTACCACCGCCTCTACGGCGGGGGCTGAGCGTCGCGCCGAACCTCTGCACCCTCCAGACCTCCGCACTTTTTACTTCCTGCTCGATCGCGCGTGTTGCGCGCCAACCCATATGCTGTATAATCGCTCATCCTAAGGCTGCGCCGCGCTTCCCAATACTGCGCGCAGCCGCATCGCGCCGGCCTCATAGGTGAGTCGGCTCGTTTCCGCCGAAACGGTCCGAAGGAGAGAATTCGCCAGATGTCTACGGACAGCGCCCTGACAGGCGCCATCATCACCATCGAACGCTTTATCCTGGAGCAGCAGCAGAACCACCCGGACGCCACCGGCGCGCTGACCGATATCCTCTACGACGTGGCGTTGGCCGCCAAGATCATCGCCAGCCGCACCACGCGCGCCGCACTGGTGGGCATCCTCGGCAACACCGGCGAAGAAAATATCCAGGGCGAGGTCGTTCAGAAGCTGGACAGCTTTGCCCAGCGCACCATCTACCGCCTCAACGATCACACGGGACGGCTCGCCGTCATGGCCTCGGAAGAAGAAGAGCACATTATCCCCATCCCCGACCGCTTTCCCGCAGGCAAGTACGTGCTGGTCTTCGACCCGCTGGACGGCTCGTCCAACATCGACTACAACGTCAGCATCGGTACGATCTTCGCCATCTACCGGCGCAAGTCGCCTGACGGCACGCGCGGCACGTTGGCGGACTGCCTGCAAAAAGGACGCGACCTCGTGGCCGCGGGCTATGTCATCTACGGCTCAAGCACCATGCTCGTCTACTCCACCGGTCAGGGCGTCCACGGCTTTACGCTGGACCCCACAATCGGCGAGTTCCTGCTCACCCACCCCAACATTCGCATCCCGGCAAAGCCTAAGTACTACAGCGCCAATCAGGGCAATGTACGCCATTGGCCCGCCGGCGTTCAGAAGTATACGCGTTGGCTGCAAGGGGAGAACGAACAGAAACATGAGCTGTCACTGCGCTACATCGGCTCGCTGGTGGCCGATTTTCACCGCAATCTGCTCACGGGCGGCGTCTTCTACTACCCGGCGGACACAAAGGACTCGGCCAAGCCCAAAGGAAAGCTGCGCCTGCTCTACGAGGCTGCGCCGCTTTCCTTCCTGGCCGAGCAGGCGGGCGGCTATGGTTCTGACGGCGTGCAGCCCATCCTCGACTTACAGCCGGACAGCCTGCACCAGCGCGTGCCGTTTTTCGTCGGCAGCCGCGACTTGGTGCAAAAAGCGGAGGAGTTCATCCGTACTTACGACGCTTAAGGGAGATTCTTCAGTTCGCTAACGCTCGAATTGTACGTAGGTCAGGGATTATTTGCGCGCCCACAACAACACGTTGCGCCACACAGCCGCGAGCGGCCCTTGCGCCAGGTCGTTTGCCATGTGCGCCAGCCCTGCCTGAAATTCGGCTTCCGTGATCAGGTGCAGCGACGAGAAAGCCCTGTCGCGGAAGGCTTGCAGGTCCGTCACCTCATAGCTGCGTTCGACCGTGTCCTCATCTTCGACGTGAAAGCCCGCCTCTTCCATCCAAGCGTGCAAGCTTTCTACAGCCGGGTAGCGAGCCGTCTCCGGTTCAACCGTCTCCGGGAAGTACTTGGCGAGGGGATTGCGGTTGCGGATCATCCATGCGGATTCGGTCACCGTGCATATCCGCCCGCCGGGGCGAAGCGTCCGGTACGCTTCGCGGAAATAGGCGGCGTGGTCGCCGATGTGGTGGATGACGTCCACCGAGAAGATCAGGTCGAAGCGATCCGCGCCGAAGGGCAGCCGCTCGGCGCGCCCTTGCACTAGGCGCACGCCAGACGCCCTGTTGCTTGCCTCGGCCAACATGCGCGCCGACGCGTCCAGACCGGTGCAAGCCGCGCCCATGAGCCTGCGCAGCGCGCCGCAATAGTTGCCGGTGCCGCAGCCGGTTTCCAGAATGACGTATGCCGGGAGTTCGGCGCAGCACGCGGCCAGTTTGTTCAATGTTTCCGGGTGCGCCGTGCGATTGGGCGCATAGGCCTGAGCCAGTTGGTCGTAGTCCATCGACGCCATTTGTTCCGCCTTGAGGGTTACGCCTCGACTTGTAGGGTGTCGTAGGCGAAGTCGATGTTGAAGCCGTCCGCTTGGAGCTTTGCGGCCAACCGCTGCAAGTCGTCGTGGCTCAGGCCGAAAGGCTCCTCGATATGGGTCATGACCACGTGCTTTGCCTGCAGCTTGCGCGCAATCTCCAATGTGCCGGCCCAGGTGGCCTCAGCCTGGAGGACGGGATGTTCGGCGGGGACCATGCGTGCGCCGGTGAAGAGGTCGAACTCCGGCACTCCCATCGGCAGCACGGCTAGGTCCAGCCCGCGCACAGCCTGCGGCGGGTCCCAGCCTACCAGTTCGTCCGGCGCGATCAAGACGCGCTTATCCTCTTGCTCCAGCAAGAAGGCGTACACATAATCTTCGGCCAGGCGCACGGGTAGGATGCGCGTCTTGCCGAGGGTGAAGGTTTCGTCGTCCTGCAGCACATGCAGGCGCACCACGTTCTGCGCGGCGAGAAACTCGAAATTTTCCCACGATCCCAGCCGTACACGGAAGTCTGCGGCGACCTGCTGCGGCAGGTAGATGTCCGACTGGCGGTCGTGCGGGGGCCAGCCGCGCCAGTCCTTGTTCATCTCCCACACGCGCCGCCCCAAGACGTGGTCCGGATGCCAGTGCGAGTAGGTGCACGCGGGGACAGGTCCGAGTCCGGCCCGGTTCAACTGGAACTTGATCTCCTCCGGCGTGTCGATCAGCAAATCCGGTCCATGTACAAAGACGCTGGGGCCGGTGCGGCTGTAGGGCGCGCCGCGCTGGCGCGCTTCGACGCAGACGCGACAGCGGCATCCCGGCTGAGGCGTGGTGATACCGCCGCCGCTGCCCAGGAATTCGATTCTCATTTGCTTGTCCGCCCTTTCTGCGCGCCGTGTCCGGCTGCGAATCAAAACGAGCCACCCTGAACCCAGGATGGCCCGCCGCCTATTGGGGCGCGTCGCACGCGTCCGCCGTCGCGATGTCGCCGTTTACTGCCAGGTGTAGGTGACCGGATGCTCCACGGAAAGCTGGGCCAGGTCCTGCGGGTTGTCGTTTGCAGCCGGCTGTAGTCCGGCGCGTTCGATGATCGCCTGCGCCAGTTCCGCATCGAAGGCGCGGTCCTCGCGCTCGATCGTCAATTCGCCCTGGGCCGTGCGGTAGATGCGCAGCATGGCGTCCTGGCGGCGTCGATCCTTCTTGCCCACGGCCACTTCAAGCCGGTTGATCTCCGCCCAGTCCCATACTTTTCCCCGGCTCCAGAAGCGGATCTTGTTGCGGATCACCAGTCCCTCGTCCGTCACGGCGAAGGTTTGGTAAATGTCGAACAAGCCGATCATTACCAACAAGACGCCCCAGATGAGAAAGGTCCAGGCCATAGCCTCGGCAAAGAAGACATGCGTCAGGTCCATGACGAAGGCCGCGACCGACGCCAAAACCATCGCCGTACCGGGTACGAGGTTGCGCGGCGTTCCGCCAAACAGGATAGGCTGGGACGTGCCGGCTGGGGCGACGGCGGCTTCTGTACTTTGCGCCATGCGGTTCCTCCTGATAAACTGGCCGGCTTGCGGCCCGATAGCGCTGGTTCCGGACTTATTTGATGTTTGCGAGTGTATAGTATAGCGACAGGGGAGCCGCCGCCCAAATCGCGATCGCGGGGAGCGATCTATCGCAACGAGCGTGCGGCGATGGTTGCACCGCCTTTGCCTCGATGATACACTGAACCGAGCGATAGCCCTTGCGGATTGAGCCGCGGGCGGCAGATCAGGGAGGACGATATGAGCGATATTCGGAGAATTTGCGCTCAATGCGGGGCATCCGCCCCGTTGACTGTTCGTTATTGCGGGAATTGCGGCTACGATTTTCAGGGCGAACTGCCCATGCCGCAGAGCAATCTGCCCGCGGTCATCGGCAAAGCGGCTGTGCCGTTTCTGCTCGGCGCGGCGAGTTTGGCGCTGCGGGTCGGGTGGAAAGTCCTCCAGAGTCGCTGGGCGCAGGCCGCGGCCGAGAGCGCCGTCGACGCTGCGCTCCAAAAGGTGCAGCCCGCTTCGAGACCCGCCCCCATCCAGCCGGCCCCTCCGACCGAACAACCCCTATCTGCGCGCGCCCGGCGCACCATCACCATTCGCTCGACGTGGGCGGTGGGCGATGCCAACGGCATTTGGCGCCAGGGCTACACCGAACAACGCATCGACCTGGACGATTAAGCCGGTAAGCAGGCGCACGGCAAGCGCTGCCGTCTATCAACCGCTCCAAAAAACAAGTCTCCCGCCAAGCGTAGAGCGCCTGAGCGGGAGACGTTTCTATTCTATTCGGCAATCGACATTCTGGAACCGCAAATCCTCTACGGCGCCGAATTCTCCGGTCGCGGCGCCAACGTCAGATTCACTTCCTCAGTCCGTCCATCTCGCCAGATCGAAAGCGAAACCGCATCGCCGGGGCTAGTGTTGCGTTGCAGATAGGAGAGCACATCGTCGAACTTAGTGACGGGCTGGCCTTCAATCGCCACGATCACGTCCCCGCCCGCCCTGTCCGGACAAATGCTGGGGTATTCGGTCTGGGCCGGCGTCGTTCCGCCGCGCAGACCGGCTGCGCTGGCCGGCGTACGCGGCAGCACGTCTATGACCAAAGCCCCGCGCAGCGTTTTGGGCACGCCCAGCGCATCGGCGCAGATCGGGCTGAGCGTCCCGCCGCTGATGCCCATGTAGCTGTGGGCATATTTGCCGGAACTGATCAGGGCCGGGACAACCCGTTCGACGATGTTGACCGGGATGGCGAAGCCTACGCCGCTGTTGGAGCGCGCATCCGAACGAATCTGGGCGTTGACGCCGATCAACTCGCCACGCTCGTTAAGCAGCGGCCCGCCCGAATTGCCCGGATTGATGGCTGCATCCGTCTGGATTGAGTCGGGAATGCTGAAGCCGCCGCGCGCCGGGATCGAACGGCCGATCGCGCTTACGATCCCGCTGGTCAGCGTCCCTTCCAAGCCGAAGGGGTTGCCGATGGCGACCACGCGCATGCCCACGAATACATCATCTAAATCGCCGCGTATGACAGGAACGAGGCGATATCCATCCGGATCGATTTTGAGCGCCGCTAGGTCGCTGTCTACATCCGTGCCGACCACCTCGGCGACGGCGACGGCGCCGTCTTCAAAGGTGATCTGTACCTGTTCGGCGCTTTCGACGACATGGTTGTTGGTGACGATATAGCCCTCGACATCCCACACGAAGCCCGATCCGGTGCTGATGACCACGAAATCGTCCGGGTCCACTCCCCTAGGGGTGAATCCATCCGAGAGGCTGGATTGCACCGTGCCCAATACCGTTACGTTGACGACGGACGGGTTCACCTGCTGGTAGATGTTGGCGAATACTGCAGTCTCGTAGTCGATGCCGCCTTCCGGCGTGGCGACAATGACGCGCGGCGTGGGCAGGGCGACTGCCTGCGCGGATGTGCGCACCGCGCCCGGCGTCACGCTGGCCGTCTCGATCCGCGGCTCCGAACGCGCAAACAGGAAGAGAGCAGGCACGGTGAGCAGCAGAAAGCCAAGCACGACAAAGGCCGCCAGGCCGCCTACTACCCATAGAACCGTGTTGCTCGATTTTTTCGTAGACTCAGGCATAGATTCAGGCATTCTCACAAACCCTTCGCTTTGACAGAGACGGCCCGCAAGCCCCCTGTGCATCCGCCGCAGGAACTAAGGCTAGGCCGGGGGCGTTTGCAGATCTGCCGCCAACCTGGAAGACGGTTCGACATGCCGCGGCTCGGCATCTCGATCGCCATCTCCTAGATTGTATGGCATCCGCCCTGATCCGAAAAGTGGGTAGCATTGCACTTCATGACATCCTTTCAGGGCTGTGCTACAATTCGCTGCAACGGCGCGCTTGCCGTTGTCCACGGTCCGCCAGCGGACACAACGGATGTTAAGCATGAATCGGCGCCAGTTGGCCTTTATTGTTCTTGTCAACGGCTTGGTCAGCCTCGTCATCGCCCTGGGTGTTGTCTGGGTCTTCGAGATCCGGCGTCCGGATGCTGCCGAGATCGCTGCGTTGACGCTGCCGCGGCCGGAAGGCATCTTGGCCGCCACGCCTCCGGCCACAGTGACCGGCGGCGCCGCCCTTGCTGTTCAGGAGCCGCAGGGCGACCCGTTGCCCGCGGAGCAGCAGTCCGCCGCCGAGCCCGTCGCCGCATCTGCGACAGACGCGGCGACGGATGAGCAGGAAGTCTATACTGTCCAGACGGGCGACAGCTTGCTGGCAATCGCGACGCGCTATAACATCACGGTCGACCAGATCATGCAGGCCAACGGCCTCACCAATCCGGATTTTGTGTTTTCCGGCCAGCGCCTGGTCATACCGGTGAGCGGCGGCGCTTCCCCCACGCCTACGCCCGTCGTCATCGAAGGCGTCGAAATCGCGGCCGTCGACGGCGGCGGCGATCTGGATGCCGAGTCTGTGCTGGTGGTGAACGACAGCGACAGCGCCTTCAGCCTGCAAGGCTGGCAGTTGGCGCGTGAGGGCGGGCCCGCCTATACGTTCGGCAATGTGCCCCTGTTCCCCGGCGGCAGCGTGCGCGTCCACACCCGCGCCGGCAGCAACACCAGCGTCGACGTATACTGGGGACAGAGCGAGGCGGTCTGGCAAAGCGGAACGGTCGCCCAGCTCATCAGCGCCCAGGGGGCCGTTGTACACAGCCTAACCGCGCCATAAGCGGAAAGGGCGGAGAAGAAAGAGATCATGCCCGAAGAACGCCAGACCCAACCCGACCAGGAACCCAAGCGGCGGCGACGTCGTCGCCCGCTGCGCAACCGCAATAAGCCTGCGCGCAAGGCGCAGGGCGGAGAGGCGCCGGCCTCTACGTCTCCGCCGGCATCCGCCGATTCTGAAAAGGCGCGCCGCGAGCGGCGGCGGCGGCGACGCGCCAAATCCGAAAGACAGGCGCAGGCCGGGCCTTTACAGCCTCAGCCCGAAGCGGAAGATCTCAACTTCCAGCCGCCGGCGTCGGTCTTTATCTACACCCACGTGATCCGGCCCGCCACGCGCGACAGCTACGAGTTTCGGTCCGACCCTTTCTCCAAGATCTCGCGGCGGCTGGAGGATTTCCACATCGACCTATCGGCGCTCTTCCCGGAGGAAGGCGAATCGCCGGAAGCGACCGCGCCCCGCCTGGACTACCTAGGCGATTTTGACGAATACGACGAAGAAGACGATAAATACGACGAAGACGAAGAAGGTCCCTACGACCCAACCGCCACATCCGAAACGGAGTAAAGCCGTGACGCCCGTTGTTTCCATCGACCAGCTCAGCGAGCATGTGGGCGAGACCGTCACCCTGCAAGGATGGCTCTACCGCCACACCGGCAAGGGCAAGCTCCAGTTCTTGCAGGTGCGCGACGGTACCGGCATCTGCCAGGCCGTCGTTTTTCGCGGCAACGTCGGTGACGAGCAGTTCGAAGCCGGCAAGCAGTTGACGCAGGAAAGCAGCCTCAAAGTCACCGGCGTGGTGAAGGCCGAACCGCGCGCCCCCGGCGTTCCGGGCGGGTATGAGCTGGATGTGCAGCAGCTCGAGTCCGTCCAAATTGCCGATCCGTACCCCATCACGCCCAAGGAACACGGCATCGAGTTCCTCATGTCGCACCGCCATCTGTGGCTGCGCTCCTCGCGGCAGTGGGCGGCGATGCGCGTGCGCGCCGTCATCATCCGCTCCATCCGCGACTGGCTGGACGACCACGGCTACCTCAACGTTGACACGCCCATCCTCACGCCCGCCGCGGCGGAGGGCACTACCACGCTGTTCGAGATTGACTACCACGGCGAACCGGCCTACCTGGCCCAGACCGGCCAACTCTACAACGAGGCCAACATCTTCGCCTTCGGCAAGGTCTACTGCTTCGGGCCGACCTTCCGCGCCGAGAAGAGTAAGACCCGCCGCCACCTGCAGGAATTCTGGATGGTGGAGCCGGAGATGGCTTTCTGCGATCTGGAGCAGTTGATGGAGATGGAGGAGGAGTTCGTCAGCTATATTGTGCAGCGCTGTCTGAAGGACTGCGCCGCCGAGCTTGTCGTGCTGGAACGGGATACGACGCAGTTGGAGAACGTGACCCCGCCCTTCCCGCGCATCCACTATGACGAAGCGGTCGCCATGATCAACCGCGCCGCCGAGGCCGGCGAACTCGTCCCCGGCTATCCCGACCCGGTGCCGCCCATCGAGTGGGGCGACGATTTCGGCAGCCCGCACGAGACCTATCTCGCCGCCCAGTTCGACAAGCCCGTTTTCGTCCACCATTACCCTTCGCAGATCAAGGCCTTCTACATGGAGCCGGAACCGGGCCGGCCTGAAGTCTGCCGCAGCGTCGACCTGCTCGCGCCCGAAGGCTACGGCGAGATCACCGGCGGCAGCGAGCGCATGAGCGACCCGGAACTGCTTCTAGCCGCCATCGACCGGCACAAGCTGCCGCGCGAGGTGTACGAATGGTATCTCGACCTGCGCCGCTACGGCTCAGCCGTCCACAGCGGCTTCGGGCTGGGCGTGGAGCGCACCGTCGCCTGGGTCTGCGGCCTGGAGCATGTGCGCGAAACTATCGCCTTCCCGCGCACGCTGGGCAACATACGGCCGTGAGGCGGGCTAGAACAACGAAAGGTGGAGTGTAATGATGAATGGCCCATCGCTATTTGAACAGCCATATGAGATTCAGGAATCGTTCTCGCCTGATAGCAGGCTTGTATTGTATCAAGGCGATGTAAGTGATTTTCTCGCTACAATTCCTGACGAGTCGGTAAGTCTAGTCATAACTTCGCCACCCTATAACCTGGGCAAAGACTATGAAGATCGAGTCTCAATCGAGCATTACCTAGAAATGCAGACCGTTGTCATTCAGGAACTCTACCGAGTTTTACGGTCTGACGGGAGCCTGTGTTGGCAAGTAGGAAACTTTGTGGAGGATGGGGAAGTTTTCCCGCTAGACATCCTCTATTATCCCATTTTCAAAAAACTAAACCTCTATCTGCGCAATCGCATTATCTGGCATTTTGGGCATGGTCTCCATGCCTCTAGGCGTTTTTCTGGACGATATGAGACCATCTTATGGTTCACGAAAAGCAAGAAATACATGTTCAATTTGGATGCTGTTCGAGTGCCATCGAAATACCCAGGCAAGCGACACTACAAAGGGCCAAACGTTGGCAAACCATCTGGCAATCCATTGGGCAAGAATCCTTCCGATATCTGGCAAATCGTGTTGCGTGATTGGGAAGAAGCATTGTGGGATGTCCCCAATGTAAAGTCCAACCATCCGGAAAAGACTGCACATCCCTGTCAGTTTCCTATTGAGTTGGTGGAACGATGTGTGCTTGCGTTGACCAATGAAGGAGATTGGGTACTAGACCCTTATGCCGGCGTGGGTTCCTCACTCTTAGCATCTATCATGCATAATCGGCGTGCAGCAGGCAGCGAAAAAGAGGATGAGTATGTGCAGATAGCTCGTGAGCGCCTGACGGATTACTTTAACGGCAATCTAAGAGTGAGGCCGCTAGGTAAACCGGTGTTTCAACCGACTGGAAAGGAAAAAGTATCTCGTGTGCCCGAAGAATGGCAGACAGCGCCGAAGCCTCAAGGTCGGCTGCTCGAAAAGAAGGAGCAGTATAAATGATTGTTGCGGGCGTCTATTCGTTTAATGGCGGCAAGGAGGTTGTTGAGCAGCGATATCCTATCGAACTTGCGGAAATTCTTGAAGTCATCGCGGAGGTGGACAGTACCCGATACAAGACAAAGATTAGTAATGAG
>Ga0334887_1003210_pt1 | contig 16635 bp, 16 predicted proteins | sample GraSluR1_MG_10_FD_207217 | JGI IMG/M metagenome (GOLD analysis project Ga0334887, IMG submission 207217) | Sludge microbial communities from methane-producing bioreactor in Wageningen University, Netherlands - Granular Sludge_18_07-R1 | ecosystem: Engineered > Bioreactor > Anaerobic >...
CGGCGAGCGCAGCTTTGCGTCGTGGAGGCCCGGCACCGGCACAGGACGTGCTGGTGAGCCGCAGCTGCGCGTCTGGACGGCGCATCTGCGGCGACGGGCCGGAACAGCAAAGCAAGGGAGCGGTTCGGCCGCGCTTAGAGCAGAGGGGACACACAAGCGGAGGCTCCGACGTAAAGGCACGATATAATCCGGAACAGCCCACTAGCTCCTACTCCACGATCTCTCCCTCCACCACATCTCCGTTGGCCCCCTCCGAAACGGGGGGTTCTTTCCAGGAGATTTCGAGAGCACTTCCCGAGGTCTCCAGAGTGATGGCGGCCCCCTGGGGGATCTCCCCTCCCACAAGCTCCCGGGCGAGCCGAGTCTCTATATTTCGGGAGAGATAGCGCTTCAGGGGGCGGGCTCCGTAGGCGGGGTCGTAGGCCTGCCGGGCGATGTAGTCCAGCGCCTCCGGGGTAACCTTGAGGGACATGCCCATCTGCTCCAGCCGATGGCCGAGATCTTCCAGAAGAAGCCCGGCGATACGGGCCACCTCCCCCATCCGCAGAGGTTTGAAGAGCACCACATCATCCACACGGTTCAGAAATTCCGGCCGGAAGGCTCCCCGAAGGGCCTGCATCACTGCGTTGCGGGCGTTTTCCGTGATATCCCCCTCGGGGGTGATCCCCTCCATAAGGTAAGGGGCCCCGATGTTGCTGGTGAGGATGAGCACGGTATTTTTGAAGTTTACCCTTCGGCCGTGGCTATCCGTGAGATGCCCCTCATCCAGAATCTGGAGTAGCATGTTGAAGAGATCCGGGTGGGCCTTTTCGATCTCGTCGAAGAGCACCACGCTGTAGGGCTTGCGCCGCACCGCCTCGGTGAGCTGTCCCCCCTCTTCGTATCCCACATATCCCGGAGGGGCCCCCACCAGTCGGGAGACCGCATGTTTCTCCATGTACTCCGACATATCCAGGCGGATCATGTTCTCCTCGCTGTCGAAGAGGGACGCCGCCAGGGTGCGGGCAAGCTCGGTCTTTCCCACTCCCGTGGGGCCCAGGAAGATAAAGGAGCCGATAGGGCGCCGGGGGTCTTTGATCCCTGCCCGGGCCCGGAGCACCGCATCCGCCACCGCCTGCACCGCCTCATCCTGCCCCACCACCCGCTCGTGCAGCACGTGATCCAGCCGAAGGAGCTTCTGCCGCTCCCCCTCCACCAGCCGGGTGACGGGAATTCCCGTCCAGCGGCTTACAATCTGGGCGATCTCCTCTTCGGTCACCTCCTCCCGAAGAAGGCTCTGGGCGCTCTTTGCCTCCATTCTGTCCTGGGCCTCCTCCAGGGCCTTTTCCACCTGGGGAAGTTCTCCGTGCCGAATCTGGGCAGCTCGGTTGAGATCATACTGCCGCTCCGCCCGCTCCACCTCCAGGCGCAGGGATTCCAGCTTCTCCCGAAGCTCCTGCACCTCCCGGATGGCCTCCTTTTCCTTTTCGTACTGGGCGCGAAGCACCTCCGCCTGGGAGCGTACTTCCTGAAGCTCCTTCCGAAGGGCAGCAAGGCGTTCTTTACTGGCTTTATCCGTCTCTTTCGAGAGGGCGGCCTCTTCGATTTCGAGCTGCATCACCCGCCTGGACGCCGCATCCAGCTCTGCGGGCATGGAGTCGATCTCGGTGCGTACCATGGCGCAGGCTTCGTCCACCAGGTCGATGGCCTTATCCGGCAGGAAACGATCCGTAATATAGCGGTTCGAGAGGGTGGCGGCTCCCACCAGGGCGTTGTCCTGAATCCGCACCCCGTGATGTACCTCGTAACGCTCCTTGAGCCCCCGGAGAATGGAGATGGTATCCTCCACCGTGGGCTGATCCACCACCACGGGCTGAAAACGCCGCTCCAGGGCGGCATCCTTTTCGATATGCTCCCGATACTCGTCCAGGGTGGTGGCGCCGATGCAGTGTAGCTCTCCCCGGGCGAGCATGGGCTTGAGCATGTTCCCCGCATCCAGGGAGCCCTCGGCCTTTCCCGCCCCCACGATGGTGTGCAGCTCGTCGATGAAAAGGAGCACCTTGCCGTTCTGCTCCTTCACCTCGTTCAGCACCGCCCGGAGGCGCTCCTCGAACTCTCCCCGGAATTTGGCCCCCGCAATGAGGGCTCCCATATCGAGAGCCACCAGGGTTCGATCCTTCAGCCCCTCGGGAACGTCCCCCCGGACGATCCGGTGGGCCAGCCCCTCCACGATGGCGGTCTTTCCCACTCCGGGCTCCCCGATGAGCACAGGGTTGTTCTTGGTCTTTCGGCTGAGAATACGGATCACCCGGCGGATCTCCTCATCCCGGCCGATAACGGGGTCCAGCTTTCCTGTGCGGGCCATCTTCACGAGATCCCGGCCGTACTTCTCCAGGGCCTCGTAGGTCTCTTCGGGGTTGTCGCTCTGCACCCGTACCCGGCCGCGAACCTCCGAGAGCACCTTGAGAAACCGGGCTTCGTCGATGCCAAAGCTTCGGAGGATCTTCCCCCCCGGAGTGGCATCCCCCTCCTCCAGTAGGGCCGCAAAGAGATGTTCCACGGAAATATAGTCGTCCTTCAGGCGCTTGGCCTGCCCTTCCGCCTGAACAAAGAGCTTCTGCAACCTCTGGGTAATGTAGATCTTCCCCTGCTCCGTGGAGCCTCCGGAGATTTTGGGGCGTTTGGCAAGCTCTCGCTCCACCGCCTCCCGCAGATTTTCTACGGGTACCTCCATCCGGTTCAGAAGCCGGGGGATGAGCCCCCCCTCCTGCTGGAGCAGCGCCAGAAGCAGGTGCTCCCCATCCACCTCCTGATGGCCGTAGGAGACCGCCAGGCTCTGGGCCTGGCTCAACGCCTCCTGAGATTTTTGGGTCAGTCTATTAAGATCCATGGGATTTCCCTCCTTAGAAAGACCCCTTGAGACAAGGCCTTTCCAACCTGAATATGCTCTTCATGCCCCATCATTATAAAGGTCAAATAAGATCAGACAAGGGTTTTGAAGGGGGATGTTGCCTTTTTAAACAAAACAAGAAGCATTTAAGGGCGTAAAAAGGCGATTTAAGCAGCTTCTCTTCTTTTTTCTTCGAATTTCTCCAAAAAAATTTTTTCAGACTCTTTCAGACAGTTCGAGAAGCTCCCCAAAGGAGCGGGCACAGAGATCCCGGCGCAGATTTGCCCCGAGGGGGCGCTGTTCCCTGAGGCGCTCCAGAGCACTGCGGGAGATCTCCAGAGAGAGATACCCCTCCTCCAGAAGGGGAAGTTTCCCCCGCATTTCCCCTTGGGGAGAGAGAACGTGGGAGCCCCCGAGAAAGAGGGCCTCCCCCTCCCGGCCGGTACGGCAGCAGCAGAGCACCCAGCAGACCTGGGCCACGCTGATCCCCCTGCCGATATGGTGCCAGGGAGTGAGCGCCTTAGGAGCGTCTTCCGGAGAGAGTACGCAGGGTGCGGAAGGAGCGAGGATATACTCCGCCCCCCGCTGCACCGCCAGAATGGCATTCTCCGGATGCCAGAGATCCTCACAGATCAGAATGCCGCATTTTCCGAAGGGGGTCTGTATAACGGTAATGGAATCCCCGGGGGTAAAGGTTTTGTGCTCCCGGTAGTGTCCGTAGTTGCAGAGATTGAGCTTGCGGTGCTCTCCCAGAAGTTTTCCTCCGTAAAAGCAGGCGGCGGCGATGTAGAGGCGGTCTTCCTCCACCACCGGATAGCTCACCAGAGCCCCCACCCCGGTACGTTCCGTGACGAGGGCTATCTGCCGTAATCCCTGGGCCACCTCCCGGGCAAGGGCGGGGCGTTCACGCTCCGGCAGAGCCTCCCGGGAGAGGCTGTACCCGGTGAGACAAAGCTCTGGAAAGAGCACACAGGCAGTTTCCTCCCGGGAAGCCTCCTCCAGAAGGGCGCAGATTCGGGCGGTGTTGCTCTGAACATCCAGAAAACCGGGGCTCATCTGGGCGAGGCCAAAACGAGGATGTTCATACTCCATAACATTTCTCTCCTCTCCATATGGTCTTCAGCAACGTGTGTCTGGGCAGGGGAAGTTTGGACCGCATCCGGAAATATCCCTAGACACGTAGAAGTCATACCGGGTATATTTACTGCCGGATGATACCAAAACCGGAAAGAATCATGACCAGAGGTCGATTTCATCGTCCCGATGCACCGCCGATCCAGGATGCTGGTTCAGGTGTGCGAGTCCCTGGCGGAGCCGCAGACACGGAAACGGGAGACTGCGGCCTTGAGTGAGGCGATGGCAGAACTAGGTCTCTCCACTGGAACCATTGTAACCAGGGACGAAGATGAGCGGCTGGATGTGGAAGCCGGAACCATCGAGGTTGTGCCGGCATGGCGGTTTCTCCTTGATCTGCCGGAATCTATGGAATAGCCGCATGTGATTTCTGCTGATCAGCGAGGGAGTTGACATGGGCGCGAGAAACCCGGGAAAAACCCGGGTTTCTCGTATTTCCGTAAGTTCTTGACCGCCGACGTAGCGAAGGTTCTGTTTCATACGTTCCCGGAATCGCTCTATTCCTGTAACCAACAGGCTTTCTTCTTTATCAAAATCAAATCCTATCACAGGATATTCAATATGCACTCCCTCCGCAAACCCCTCCAGGGGAGCCTTCTTTCTCCCGCTATTCTCTGCATTACTCCTCCTCCTGAGACTCCTTACCCCAAAAACCCTTTGCAAAATAAGAATGGACTAACAAAAAGTGCGCCAAGAGTCGGGGCAAAACATGACAAAGAGCCCCAAGCTCAACCAATGTACTTCTTGACACTTTCAAGGGAAGCACGTACAATGGACAAAATTGTTAGTCTAACAAAACAAAAAGGGGGTTTCTCTCCATGGAACACGCTTCTCTTGAGAACAACCGGGTCGGCAAATTCTGGGAGTACGACTGCCTCATGATATGCACTCTTCTGGGCTTGAACCTCTCGAACCGGGAGATTCATGATCTCTGCATAAAATACAACGTCCTCTCGAAGGAGGACGCTGAAGATCCCGCCATGGGATTCTATGCCCTGCACCACGCCTGTCATGTTGAGGAAGGCCCGGTCCCCCGCTCGTTGAGCCGGAGCTTTTCTCTCAAATACCGTAGCTTTCGGCAGGCCCTGGAAAAACAGCGAGAGGATACCCCCCTTGACCTGGAGAATCTTCTTGCAAAAACCCACCCCAAGCCTCTGGGGGGCTCTCTCTGGGCGGCCCTCAACGACCCCCGTCGATCGGTGCAGGCTCAGGGAATCTACGGAGCGCACAAGATCGTTCTGGAGGCCCTTCGAGAGTATCAGAAAAAGCTTGTTAACGAAAATGCTCATGAAGATGCTTCCGAAAGCTCTTTTTCCGGAAAGACTCTGGGGGAATCCCCCTTCTCCTCGCTCCAGAGAGAGCTTGGCACCCTCCGGGGGAGATGTGAGGATCTTGAGAAAAAACTCCTTCTTCGCGACGAGGAGGAGCGCCGGCGCGAGGAATCCTTTCGGGAAGAGAAGAAAAAGCTCATGGAGTCCTATGAAACCAAGATCTCCAGCCTTCGCCGCCATATTCGACTTCTGGAATACTCCCCAGGAGAAGCTGTTTCGGCCACCCCTCGAAAAAGCTGTCCCTTTGGGGAAGCTCCAAGAGAAGCCTCCCAAGAATGCTCTTTCCGGGAGAGATCGGAGCCCTCAACCCCAACTGAGGCAACGACGGAGTGCCCCTCCCACGAGTGCCCTTTCTGCCTGCTTTCAAACACCACCATCTCTGTTATCGGAGGGCTCTCACGGCTGGAGCAGCAGTATCGGGAAGTGGTAGAGCGCATGGGGGCCCGCTGCAGATACCATTGCGGCAACTGCCAGCAGGGAGGCAAAGCTCTCAAGCAGATTATCCAGTCCTCGGACCGGGTAGTCTTCATTACTTCCATAAATTCTCACAACGCCCTTCGGGTGGCCAAGGGGATCTGCAAAAAGGAGGGGAAACCTCTGCATCTTCTGCGGGAGGCCAGCCCTGCCGCCCTGGAAAAGATTTTCACCTCGACCACCTCGAAAGCCCCCGAAAGCACCGCCATCTAAAGCAAAACCTGAAAAGCTGAAGATGTTAAGATGTGAACACTTGGAGAAAGGAAGGTTTGCCGCAATGACGCTCACAAACTCCGCCGCAGTTTTCTGCCATCATGTCTACGAATATGAAAAGGGGGTACGCTCTCTTATCCTCCATACGGGGAACAAAGATGAACTCCCCTTGATACGGTGCAAGCTCTTGAAGCGAAAGATCGCCCATGTGATCTACCCCGTAGGAGATACAAAGATCAACGTCTTTTTCGGAGAGCCCTCCTGCGTGGAGGTGATCCGCCATATCAACAAGGCAAACCTTCAAGACTACTCGGAAGAGGAGGACTTCATTCTCGGCATCCTCCTGGGATACGACAAGATTCAGCAGTGTGAGCGCTATCTCCAGAAACGTCAGAAGATAGCGGAGCTTCTGCATGAGGAGGAAGAGTCCGCAGCGGAGGGGTTTTGTCTCTGCCTCCGGGGAGCCTGAGGGTAAAGGGCCGAACCGAGCTACAGCTCCCGCAGATCCAGCCCCAGAGAGTTCAGCACCTCACATCCTCCTGACGTGACTACCACGGTATTTTCGAGATGTACGCAGAAGATCCCCGGCAGAAGGATGCTGGGCTCCACCGTGAAGACCATCCCCTCTTCCAGGATCTGCTCGTTTCCCTCTTTCACATCCGGAGCTTCGTGGATTGCCATCCCCAGACCATGCCCGAGACGATGGTTGAAGAAGTTTCCATACCCCGCATCGTCGATAACCCTGCGGGCAGCCTGGTCCACCTTATGGGCGGAGACCCCCGGCCGTATCACTTCCTGAGCCGTCTCCAGCGCCTGACGTACCACATGATAGATGCGTCGCTGCTCCTCATCGGGGGGGCCCACAAAGAAGGTTCGCCCCAGATCCGCACAGTACCCCTCGTAGCGGCAACCGATATCAAAGCGGAGGACATCACCGGAAGCCACCACCCCGGAGGTTCCAAAGTAGTGAGGCGTAGCGGTATGCTCTCCCCGGGAGACGTTAGGATCGAAGGAAGGCCCCTCTGCTCCGGCCTCTTCGAAGTGCCCAAGAAGAAACCTCCGAAGCTCTCCCTCGGTAACCCCCGGACGCACCCCTTCGAGAGCAGCCTCAAGAGCCTCTTCGGTAATCTTCAGGGCCTTCCGAAGAAGCTGCAGCTCTTCGGGGCTTTTGCGAAGGCGAAGAAAATCGAGAATCCCCCGGGCGCTTACCAGCTCCAGAGGAGACTCCCGTTGCATCTCCAGAATATCAACCCCCGGCACATCCGCATTGATCCCCACCCGCTTTCCTTCGAGCCGATAGGTGCGCAAAAGATCCCGCACCACCGGGTAGAACCAGGTGGAATCCTCCCAGACGTAGAGCGGACAATCCGCAGGAAGCGGCTTCCGGAACTCCTCGTAGTAGATAGGGGGGGTAATGCCGAACATCCGGGCATCGGGAAGCACAAACACTCCCTTGAATCGCTCGCAGCTCCCCGTATGAATTCCCGTGAGATACCGAAGTTCCGGACCGGTTCCTAAAAAGACCGCATCCAGATTCCTTCGTTGAAGTTCCTCCGCCAGAGCTTCTACCCGTTCAGACACTTCCATTATTTTTCCCCTTTCCTGATGCCTCCCAGATGCCACCTGGGAGGAGATACCGGTACCGATACAGAAGCGCTGCGGTGAGGAGAGTACTCAGAAGATCCACCGCAGGAAAAATCCCCCAGATCCCCGTCATTCCCCAGAATCGGGGAAAAAAGAGGAGCAGGGGGAGAAAAAAGAGAAGCTGCCTCCCCAGAGAGAGCACCGACGCGGCAAATCCTTTGCCGAGGGCCTGAAATACAGTGGTTCCCACCACCTGGAACCCCACGAAAAGGTGCCCCAAATAGATAATCCGTGAAGCCTCCACCGCCTTCTCCAGGAGGAAAGCTTCGGGAGAGAAAAGCCAGAAGATCTGACGAGGGAAGAGAAGCACTCCGATAAGAAAGAGAAGGCAGAAAAAAGTGGCTCCCCCGAAGGCAAGCCAGATGATCCCGCGGGCTCTGGGATAGAGCCGGGCGCCGTAGTTATATCCCAAAATTGGCTGCATCCCCTGGGCTATGCCGAGCACCGGAGTAATTCCCAGGCTGGAGAGCCGCAGAAGCACACCCGCCACCGCCACATAGTCGTTTCCCCCATGGTACAGAAGCGTTTGATTGAGAAGCACCACGAGAAAGCTCCCGGAGGCGGAACGAAGGAAGGAGGAGAGGGCTACACCTCCCATATCACGAAGGAGAGAGAGCCGGGGGATCAGGAGAGGGAACGTCATCGTGAGACTCCCCCGCTGAAGCAAAATCAGCGCCGCCAAAGCTGCCCCGGCCTGGGAGATTACTGTAGCCCAGGCAACTCCCGGAAGCCCCAGGGAGTAGACGAAAATAAAGAGGGGATCCAGCAGGAGATTGAGCCCCCCCATAAGCAGAAGGATTCCCATGGCCCCGAGAGGGCGCCCCTCCCCCCGAAGGACATACACTCCTGCCATGGCAATGCCCAGAGGAGGAGCCCCCCAGAGAATTATCTGAAAGTAGGCCAGGGCCTGGGGGAAGATATCCGGAGAAGCCCCGAAAAGATGGAGCAAGGGTTCCGCATAGAGGCGCCCGAGAAGCAGAAGAAAAACCCCGAGAGAGACTCCCCCTCCCAGGGCAGTACCCAACGCCTGACGGGCCGTGAGGATGTCCTCTGCCCCAAGGCTTCGAGAGATGAGAGAGGCTGCCCCCACCCCCAGAGCCAACGCCACCGCACCGAGAAAGATCTGCAGAGGAAAGACCAGGGTGATTCCCGCAAGACCCGAAAGCCCCACCCCGTGCCCTACAAAGACGGCATCCACCACATTGTACAGGGAAAGCACCGCCATACCAAGCATGGCGGGGAGGCTCTGCTGCAGCAGAAGCCTCCCCAGAGGCTCCGTTCCCATTTTAGGGCTTTGAGCATTGTGGGAATTTTGGAGATGCACGCTATCCGCTCCTTTGGGAGATTTTTCGAAGTATGCTACGCGGCTGCCCCTAACTATACATCATTTTCTCCCCCGAAACGTCTCCTGTCGCCTCTTTAGCTCGCTTGATTTGACAAAGTAAGGTCCCTTAAAGATTTCGATGGCAAATTTTCCGGTAAGATCGGAATCCCTTAAAATCGCTATTCACTATTCCTCTGTCAGTATTTTCATGCCCTCTCGCACCTTTCAACAAGGCTACAAGCCTCCCCCATCCGCCTTTTCCGCTCCTCCGTAAAATGCCACCAGGGCAACGGATCGCCTCCTTCCATGAAGGAGATTACCGCCATGAAAACATCCAGCACACAGGGATCCTGGCGTACGCCGGTACACTCACAGAGTTTTTCGTAAAGAGCGAAAGGATCTTTACCACAGAGATCTTGGGGAACATGAATATCCAACAGCCGTAAATCTTCCGCCGTGGCCTTTCCCACGTTGGGAAGTTCTTCGAGTTTCGATACGCTCTTTCGATCGGGATTTTTCATTCTTCGCCCCTTTTCTCCTCCTCGGGAAAAGCTACTTCTTTCGGTACACCACCGTCCCTTCGATAGCCCCTACGCCGGAAGTGCAGGCAAAGGGGTCTCTCCGTCCCAGAGCACCAGGTTTCCCCGCTTGCCCCCCTCTAGGGAGCCCATCTCCGAGGAAAAGCCCAGATGGGCCGCTGCAAAGGAGGTGAGTAGCTCCAGAACTTCCTGGGGGGCGAGACCCTCCCGGATCAGACGTCCGCCAGTGCAGTAGACAGGAACGTACACCTCTGCGTACCTACAACGCTCTTTCCGTCCAGTCTTTGCAGAGGACTTCCGGATCGCCCCCCTGGGAGCGTGGCGCGGTGCTCCTCGAAGGCGTCGGAGATGTACTTCAGGAATATCAGCCCGAGCACTACATGCTTGTACTCCGCGGCGTCCATGTTCGATCGCAGCGTGTCGGCGGCACGCCAGAGTTCGGATTCGAAACCGAGGTTCGCTCCGTTGCCGTTGGCCTTGCCCATATATTCAACCCCTTCGCAAATTGTGATTATTATTTGAGCGTCAAAAAAAAGCTATTCCGATCGCTCCGCCCGCGAGAATGGCGATAGCAGGATGGATACCGGTAAAAAGCAGAACTGCAAACGTAATAACGCCGAGGAGCGCTGTAGCCGGAGAGATGACAGCGGCGGGGAACATCTCCCATACCACAAGAGCAAGAAGGGCGAGAACCACAGGACGTATCCCCCTGAGCATAGCCTGAACCTTCGGATTCTCTCCAAAGTGTGTAAACGCAAGGAAGAGAAACACCATCATAAAAATGCTCGGCAGAGCAACCCCCAGAACTGCAACAATTGCCCCCGGAACACCGAAAGCCTTGTATCCGACAACGGCCGACATCTTGGTAACAATTGGCCCAGGAAGGGAATATCCCATGGCCAGGGCATCCATAAACTCTGTGAGAGACATCCATTTCCAGATATCCACTACCTCAGTCTGCATGATAGGGATCATGGAAGGGCCCCCTCCATAAGCAAGGCATCCAACCTTGGAGAAAGACAGGAAAATCCGTAACAGCAATATCATACCACGACATCCTCCCTCATATGATGACAGCGTGCAAGCTTTGCATACAAGCAATGCTGTGAAAAAGAGCCGACCGCGACACCGGCAAGACCTCCGGAAGGATACCACAAAGCTGGCGCACTGAAAAAGGCCCCTTCGAAGGGGCCTTTTTCAGTGCGTTTGTACTCCTGTTAGCGTCGAAGATTCTTGTTGTTACTGCCCGGAAGCCTGGTTTTTCTGCATCCGAGGCCGGATCTGTTCGGAAGAGGCATTCGAAGAACCGGAAGGCTGTCCCTTTCCCTGGTTGCTCTGGGCTCCCTGGCGGGGGCGCTCTACCTGATTCCGACCATCCCGGTTTTCCATCCGATGATGCCCATCTCTTCCGGAGCGTGCTCCCCGAGGCGTCATGAAGATCCCCGCATCCATATTCTCTGCCATACGCTCCCGCATCTCCACGAAAGCTTTTTTCTGGTTCTCCGAGAAGGTGGGATAGAGCTTCGCCACTGCTCCGTTCATCTGTTCCATGCACTCTCCCCAGAAGGCGGATTTCTCCCGGGCCATCCCCTGAATCTGCTCCTCCGTAAGGGTTCCGTCACGCATCCCCTGGAAGAACTTTTCCCGGGCCTCCTGATGCTTTTGCAGCGTTACTCCATCAACTTCCAGGCTCTTCAGGAAGGCCTCTTTCTGGGTGGGGGTGAGCCCCAAAGCATTCTCTACGTACCCCGCGAAGATTCCCATACCCCGAGCTTCCGGGGACATGTTACCGGGGGCTCTTCCGGAGCGGGCTCCCTTCTCCGCCATGCGCTTCATGCCCTGCATCATCATATCCTTCTGATCCCGGGTGAGAAGATTACGCCTCTCTTCAAAGGCTTTGTGCTTCTCCAGAAACATCTGTTCCATCACGGGCTGGGCCTTTTTGATCGCCTCGGGGGCGAAGATCTCCCCTTCTGCGGGAGCCGTCTCGGGGGCAAAAAGGATCTTCCCCAGAGCCTGCACATGTGCCTCCCCCTGCTGCATCATGGTTTCATGCCCTTTACGCATGGCCTCCTGCTGGCTCCAACTGAGCATTCCTCCGCCGGGGCCGCCGGCTCCACCTTTACCTCCGGGCTTCTGGCCCGGCCAGGCATCGGCACTCATGGTACCAAGAGCAAGAACCCCCGCCGCACAGAGAGCTGCCACCGAAAACATGGTTTTTGTGTTCTTCATCATCGTAAACTCCTCCTTTAATGTTGTAAGCCTTAATGGTCTGATCCGCCCCTCTCTTGAGGACGGCGTAAGAATACCCCCTTTTCCGTAAAGGTGCCTTTTGGGGGATGTAAAGAAATGCAAAGAAATGCAAAACCCCGAGATTTTTGCCCCCTCATGGAGTATGCTTATAGCAGAACAGTTTTTTCAAAAAGAGAGAACTCTCCGAGAGAGCTATCCGAGAAAACTATCCGGGAGAACTCCCCCAGACTCCGGGGGAAAACCGGAACTACCCGTAAAGGGAGGCGATCTTGATGGAACGGATTCTCGTCATTGATGACGATCATGAACTCTGCGATCTTCTGCAGGAGTATCTCGAGCCTGAGGGGTTCGAGATTCAGGCGGTTCATGACGGTAAAAAGGGGCTTGAAAAGGCCCTTGCAGAGACCTTCGATCTGCTTGTGCTGGACATTATGCTTCCGGGGCAGAACGGTTTCGAGGTGCTGCGGCAGCTGCGAAACAGCTCGGAGGTGCCGGTAATCATGCTCACCGCCCGGGGGGAGGATGTGGATCGTATCGTGGGGCTCGAAATGGGGGCAGATGACTATCTTCCCAAGCCCTTCAATCCCCGGGAGCTTACCGCCCGAATCCGCTCCATTCTGCGGCGCTCCCGGAATACCCCCGCAGAAGGAGAAGAGGGGGTGCTCGCCGTGGGGGACGTAAAGCTCTTCATGGGAAGCCACTCGATTCTTCGGAGAGGTGAGGAGATCCGCACCACCGGAGTGGAGTTCCGGTTTCTGCAAATCCTTCTGGAGCATGCGGGACATATCGTCTCCCGGCAGGATCTCGCCCGGAAGGTACTGGAACGCTCCTACTCCCCCTTCGACCGAAGCGTGGATGTGCATATCAGCAACATCCGCAAAAAGCTGGGGCCTCTGCCGGGGGGGGAAGAGCGGATCAAGACCATTCGGGGAGAGGGGTACCTTTACGTGCTTCGGGAGGAGGAAGAGGAAGCATGAAATACTCCATCTTCCCGAAGGGGTTCTTTCCCAAAAGCCTCTTCACTACGATCTTTCTCTGGTTCCTCTTCGCAGTGGGGGCTATCTTCCTGGTGGCGGTGGGCTCCGCCTACCTCATCAACCGTACGGTGGTACAGAATCAGGCCCGGGAGGAACTGGAACTCTATACAGAAACCTACGGCTCAAAGGTGGCGGATCTTTTTGAAAGAGAGGGCCCCGGAGAGGCCCGGCGCTTTCTGCACGAGATCTTCCGGCAGGATCCCCGCTTTATGGGGCTCCTCTTTGACAGCGTAGGGAGACCTCTTTACGAACGGGGGCGCTCAGGCGCAAACTCCTTTGCCCCTCCTCCACCTCCGGATCCCCGTATGGGGGATGCCCTGAGGGAAGAGGGGAAAATCTTTTTCGATGACCGTTCCGCCATGATGGCCCGGAAGGTCGTCAGTGCAGGAGGGAGAGTCTACTACTTTTTAGGGATCACGAAAGTGCGTACCCTTCTGGATGCAAGCCAGAGCAAAAATGCCCTTTTCCGGAGTCTGTTCCTTCTGGGAGGGGGGCTTCTCTTCTGCTACTGGCTCACCCGGCATCTCACCCGACCGATCCGGGAGCTGCAAAGAGCGGCTCTTCGCCTCGGTTCGGGGGATCTCACCGCCCGGGCCCCTCTTTCGGTGGAAAAGCGGCACGACGAAATCGGTAGCCTGGGACATGCCTTCAATGCCATGGCCCTGCGACTGGATCATCTTCTTTCCAACCAACAGCGGCTTCTTCGCGACATCTCCCACGAGCTGCGCTCCCCCCTGGCCCGGCTTTCGGTGGCGTTAGAGATCGGCAGGAAGGGAGCCTCTCCGGAGATGATGCGGATTCTGGGCAGGATAGAGAAGGAATCTCTTCGGATGGATCAGATGGTGGGGGAGCTTCTCGCTCTTTCACGGATGGAGGCGGAAGCAGCGGAGGCCCTTAAGGAAACATTTTCTCTTTCGGAGATGCTCCAAAATCTCGAAGAGGACGCCTCCTTCGAAGCCCATGGCCGAGGAATAAGGGTAAACCTGAAACTACCAGAAAAGGAGCTTTACCTTTCTGGCTTTCCCCGACTTCTGGCAAGTGCGGTGGAAAACGTAGTGCGCAACGCCCTCCGCCACAGCCCTGAGGGAGGAGAAATTTTTCTGGAACTTCGAAGGGAGGAGAAAGCTTACCCCGGAGAGACCCCCGGAGCGGTAATTTTGGCACAAGATCAGGGGGCAGGGGTTCCCGAGGAGGAGCTTCCCCGGCTCTTTACCCCCTTCTACCGGGTGGATTCCGCCCGAACCAGGGAGAGCGGCGGCGCCGGCCTGGGATTGGCCATAGCGGAACGAGCGGTACATCTCCATGGAGGCACCATCAAGGCATGGAACACTACCCTGTCGGGGCTGACGGTGGAGATTCGGGTTCCTATGGAAAGCTGTAGAGGGTAGGGGTGCGAGGCTAAGAAATTCTCACAGAAAGAGGACGGCCGGAAGAGGCCGTCCCAACAGAATCCCTATAATTCAAAGAGGCTGCCATACGGCCACCTACCCCCGAAGCTCTTTCCAGAGAAGATACCCCGGTAGAGCGGCGGCCACATCAAGAAGGCCCATCATGCTACGGGTTAGCAGAAGCACCGCCACACCGATAAGGCTCACCACCACGCTTATCACCAGGGAGGGGAGAAGAGCAGCCGCAGCATTTCCTCTTTGAAGAGGTTTGAGAACCAGCGCATAGGCTCCCCCCGCAAAACCGAGGGCGAGAACAAACCCAAGCACATCCTGAAAGAGGAGGGATACCAGAGCTAGACCTCCCAGGGAGGCCACAAAGACCCACCCCAGGGTAAGGGAAGATTCTCCGGAGGATTGCGTAAAGGCTTTTCCGAAGGAGCTTCCCGAGGGTCTTCCCGGAGGATCCGCAGGAATGCGCCGGATCTCCTCCTCCTTTCTCCCCGCCTGCGTCTCCTCTCTCTCCCTGGTCCGGAAAGACTCTTTCGAGGAGGGGGGAGAGAGGGGATCACCGCAGGCGGCACAGAAACGGTGGTTCTCCTCCACCCTGTTGCCGCACTGAGGGCAGAAGGGCATGGCTCTACTCCTCCGCCCCCATGCCGCAGCTGCCGCAGAAGCGAGCCCCCTTCTCAAGGGGAGCTCCGCAGGAAGAGCAGGCTCTTTCGGCTCCTCCCGGCTTTTCAAGGGAGACGCCACAGGATGGGCAAAAGCGGGCATTCCCCCTCGCAAGAGCGCCACACTGAGGGCAGGATGCTCCCGCAGTTTCGGCTCTGCTCGCGGGATCGTTTCGGGGCTCCCCCGGAACGTCCTTCTTCTCCAGATCCAGCCGGAGATCCACCGAGGGGATGCGCTCCTCCAACCCTTTGAGAACCTCCCGGGCCTCCCGGCTGGAACGACCGTAGTCGATAAGGGTAATCCCCTTCGCCTTTCCGGAGACCCGAACCTTTACGGTGTTCTCGTTTACCGGAGTAACCAGAACGTAAAGCTTTGCACCGGAGGAGAGAAAGGAAACCCCCGAGGATGCCTCAATCTCCCCCGCTCCCTCGTTGATGGAGCGAATGGAAAACTTACGCTCACTCAAGGTCTGCAGCACCTCTTTCCACACCCTTTCTCTACTCCCCCGAAAATATCGAGTATCCTCACCACTGCGAACTCCCATCTGTACCCCCTCCTTGCGGTCTCTTTTTCTCGAACATGGCGCGGGAAAACCTTCTGGGCTCAACTCTCATTCTAACATTTTCCCAACTTCGGCGAAAGTTATCTGCAATTCCATCAATTTTATGTACTAATACTAATAAAAAGGGGGCTCCTTTGACCTTGGGGAGCCCCCTTTTTAAGAAATTACAACATTGTCATTATTCTGCATGAAATAATTTGCTAAACGCCTTAAGAATACTCCGCGTTTTGCCTTCTGTATGTATCAGTATCTTTCATACTAAGCTCAGCTTCGATCATCTCAAAACGTTTTTGCAGTCTTTCTCTTTCAGCGTCATCTCCGGTGGCCCGCCCCAACGCCTGTTGAATCCGTTGTTTTTCCTGGTTGAGTTTACGAATCTCCGCCTCGACTCTGTCGGTATTTACCGTAGTTTGCCTATCACTCTTATCATCCGAAGGATTACCTGATGCCTTTTCGGGTTTCTCCTCCCCCTCAGCAGAAGCTTTTGGCTCATCTTTACCGGATATTGCCGTAGGTTTATCTTCTTCCTCCGCTTCGTCAAGGTGCTTTGTTTCGGATTCACTTGAGGCAATGCGAGAACGTGATGTTTCCGATCTTCCAAAAACAGTTTTTGATTTTTCATCCTCTTCTTTTTCAAAATTATAAATTCCAGCCGTATTTGCCGCTACCGAAGTATCACTTTTTACATATTTATCCACAAAAGCTCCGCCGACTTCCGAATCTTTTTTGAAATTTAAAGCACTTTCATATCCTTGTTGCAGCAAAGAGACAGTTCGATTATCCAGACCATCCATCTGCATCCTGACATATTCACGTTTTTCAACGTCATGCTTACCACTGACATCGTCCTGCTGGGTCTTTGCTACTTGTTCATCCATTTTCTCCTTCGTCTCCTCAAGCTGCTGAGCATTCAGAGAAGGATCTTTTCTGATTTTACCATTAGCATACGCAAATCCATTTTGCATGGAGACAGCTTCTATCCGCATATCACATACCCCCTATCAGATTAATATCAGATACCATGACTCGATTCTAAACAGCGGGCATGGGAGAGTCAAGTGACCTTGCTTGAGTTGTCGGCCAAATGGCGTGGAATGACGAGCAGCACACTCAAGCGAAATATCGCATTCTCTTTTTCCAGGATGACGGCTCCCTGATACTTTCGTGCTACTGTTTCAATATTTGACAAGCCAAT
>Ga0334887_1003223_pt1 | contig 16560 bp, 13 predicted proteins | sample GraSluR1_MG_10_FD_207217 | JGI IMG/M metagenome (GOLD analysis project Ga0334887, IMG submission 207217) | Sludge microbial communities from methane-producing bioreactor in Wageningen University, Netherlands - Granular Sludge_18_07-R1 | ecosystem: Engineered > Bioreactor > Anaerobic >...
GGAATTGTAGTTGAAGCTGATAATATTACAATAGATTGTAATGGATATTCAATAATTGGTTTTATGGGTTCAGGGATTGGAGTTGAAGTTAGTGGTTATGATGGAATTACAATTATAAATTGCAACGTTTCAAATTTCCTGACCGGAATTTATGTTGAAGATTCTATAGGTACTGAAGTTTATGACAGTATAATATATTACAATGGTATGTTGGGGCCCGATATGACTGGAATTCATTTCTATAATGTGAATTATTCAGCCATATATAACAACTTAGTTCATGAAAATGATATTGGAATTGTTCTTGAAGATTCATACGAAAATGAAGTTTATGAAAATGAAGTGTATGATAATCTATTCCAAGGCATACATCTTGTAAATTCTGAACATAATGTGATTTATGATAATCACATATACTGGAATGCTGACATTGGTTTGTACATTTTAAATTCAACTAACAACTTGTTTGAAAATAATACAGTTTGCACTAATAGGTTATCTGATATTCTTTTTAGGGGGACAAGCGAAGGAAATGAAGGAGACAATACCTGCAATGTTCTTGATGATACTGAGGAAGATATGAACATGGAAGTAACTTGTTCAATTACTTGTCCATATTATGGCAATTGCGGTGATGAAATTGACGGAGATATTGTTTTAGCAAGGGATATTGAAGATTGCGAAGACGGTTTAATAGTAACCACAGATAACATTGTAATTGACTGTAATGGATATAGAATTTATGGTGATGGAATAAATGGCGGAATAGGAATTTTAGTTGATAGTTTGGATAATATAACAATAAAGAATTGCACTATCAAATATTTCGGGGTAGGTATTGCTTTGTTTAATTCTAATTCCAGCACACTTATGAGCAATTATATGGATTCCAATGGTATGGGTGGAGAAACCGGAATCTATATGTTTAATAGCAATTATACAACAGTTGAAAACAATTTAGTTGAAAATGATGACGGCACGGGCATAAACCTGGAATTTGGGTTTTTGAATACTCTTACCAATAACACTTTGTTAAACAATCTTTATGGTATCTATTTAATATCTAGCCACAATAATACTTTGACAGATAATACTGCGAATGAAAATGTATTCGGAATTGATTTAGGTAATTCTGCAAACAATACATTATCTGGAAACACTGCAAATAAAAATATAGTAGTAGGGGTTTATTTAACTGGTACGAGTACTAACAATTACTTAATTGAGAATACTGTAAATCAAAACATAGGTGAAACTTATGGAATATTATTATCAGAGGGAGCAGATGAAAATACCTTAATAAACAATACAATAATTGGCAATACTGCGGGTATGAACGTAGGTTCTTTAAATAATACATTAATAGACAATTTCGCTTGTGCAAATATTGTTGATATTATTGATTATACTGATGGAAATGATTGGACAAGAACAACTTATACTTTCTCTGATCCAGTGAACACAACATATTTTGATCAATTAGCCACTTGTCCATTTATTCAAGGTTTATGCGGACAGACAGTAACTGAAAGTGTAACTTTAACAGAAGACATTGTTTGCGAAGAAGGGGATATATTTAGTCCCCGGCCTACTGCATTGGTAATCGGGGCAAATAACCTCACAATTGACTGTGATGGAAACTATTTAATCGGATATGCAGATTATGCAGGAATTTTATCATCTGGATACAATAATACTGAAATAATAAATTGTGATATTTCAGGATTCTTTTACGGAATCTATTTTGAGGACTCAAACAATTCAATTGTAGAGGATTCAAATCTTCATGAAAATATGTGTGAGGGAATGTATATCTACTCTTCCAGTGAGGACCCATATCATGCATACGTTTATGATACAGTTTTTGAAGATAATTATCAAGAATGTGTACTGACTGGATTGTATTTATCTTCGTCCACATTATTTATGTGGAACAGTGAATTCATAAATAATGGAGAATATGGGTTATACGAGGAGTTTAGGGGCATTCCAGATACTGTTTATTGGACCATAGATGATTATGCATATTGCAAGGACAACGGAATTTATATCAGCACAGCAGACGGTTACATAACTTTTGATGAAGGTGTTTTGGAAATAGATAACTGTACAATTGAGATATATAACAGAGAAACAGAAACATGGGCAATATGGTCTATAGAAGGTAACATGACTGATTATATACCAGAAAGAGAAGTTGAAGCAAATGAATCTGAAGAATTTGTGTTTGAAAATTCAGATGCAATAATAACTTTAGAATTAAATGAAACAACAAATATTTCATTCTTTGTTGGTTTATTAAATGCAGGTCAATTAGAAGCATTAGGAGATTCTCCAACAGGATTAATTCCATTCAAAGGAATAAATGTAGAAATTAATGAAAATGAAATAAATGGTACTATAACAATTTGTATTACCTATACTGATGATGAATTAGATGATGCAGGAATAGAAGAAGATACATTAGTTATGTATTATTTCAATGAAACATCTGATGAATGGGAAATAATAACTCTCCAAAGGCAAGGGTCAAATAGAGTATGTGCAGAAATACCACATTTCAGTATATATGCATTATTTGGTGAAAAAACTGAAGAAGATGGAGGCTCACCTAGAGGAAGCAGTTATACTGGTGGCGGTGCAAGACCAGTAGGACAGAGTCCAATAACAACTGAAGAAGAAGAGGAAGAATTACAAATAGATGAAGAAGAATTAGAAGAAGAAATAATAGTACCAGAAAAACCAAGTGAAGAAATACCAGATGAAAAACCAATAGATACAACTAAACCATATGTACCTCCAACAATTGAAGAACAACAAGAAGAAAGTGATTTTACAGGTATATATATTGTTGCAGGAATAATTATAATTGCAGGAATAATATACTGGTGGATGACAGCAGCAAAAGCAGGTAAAAAAGGATTAATGAGATTTAAATAATTTAATCCTTTTTCTTTTTTATTTTTTTATCTTTTTGCATACCTTACTCTATTTTCAATAATATCTGCGCGTGTTAGTACGTCTTTATCTCCAAATGATTTATATTCATCTAAGAAAAAAATACCTTTTATTTCTCCCAATGCTTTTTTCATTGTGACAACATCCATAGCTTTATCTTCTATTTTTTTAGAGAAATAACCTAACCCAAAATCAATAACTACTAGTCCCTTCTTTGTTTGAATTAAATTAGCAGGTGTGTAATCGCCGTGTATTATATCTAGTTTATGAAGTTTTGCCAGTATTTCAGCTGCATGTTTTATTTGTGATTTAGAAATATTTTTATGATCATAAAGCATTTTACCTTCTACTCTTTTTAGAATTATTTTATTTTCATATATATCATATATAATAGGACACAATATTCCAGATTCTTTTGCAGTTGTTAATAATTTTGCTTCTTGTCTTGTTCTTTCAGTTCTTAATCTAATATCTAATGTTTTTTCTCTATATGATTTCTCAATACGTTCTTTTACTAATACATCTAGGTCAAAATATGATATTGGATAAACAATTGCTTCAGCACCTTTAAACTCCTGCATATCTTTGACCACCTAAAATAGATCTAAATAAGAACCCCATCAACATCATCATTACAATAAAGGATACAGCTCCGCCACCTCCAATTAAAAATAAGATGCTTATTGAAATTAGTACAATACCTAACCAAATGCCCATATTATAACTCATTACTTTTCCACCATCTAATGGATGCATAGGTACCATATTAAATGCTGCTAAAAATGCATTAATATATGCTGAAAATATTAATACATGGAGCCAAAATCCAGTTGAAAATAATTGTCCTGCCTGAATTCCAAACCCTTCATTAGCGCCTTCAATAATTCCTATTGACGTTAAACTTGTTAACAAAAAGAATCCAATTAACATTATAATTGCTAAGATAATATTAATAACTGCACCTGCAGATGCAATATGGCCTCGTTCTTTTTTGCTTAAATATCCTGATGCAATATAAACTGCACCTGGCGCTGCAAATATAAACCCTGCAAAAACACCGATTATAAACATAAATGCTAAACCAAATACCCAAGCTCTAAATTCTGCATAACACCCATATTTTATTGCAGTAAACTTATGTCCCATTTCATGAAGAATAAATGCGGGTGAAACTGCAAACAAAAATAACATAAAATTATATGTAAATTGTTCAGGAGGCTGTAATATTCTTTGAGTTATTACTTCAATTAGCCCAGCGTTTGGGTCATTGACTACTCCTGTTGCTATTGTTAAAGCTAATGAAATAGCTAATACAGAAATTATTATTTCTAATATTTCTCTCGAGGTAAATGTATATTTATTTTGAATTGGAAAGGGATATGGATCCATTTTATCACCCAAACATATAGGAAGTGGATTCTTTAAACTTTTCTAATCTTTCCTTATATTCTTTTTTTGTGCTTGGTTTTATTATTTCTTTGGCTCTTTCAAAATGCTTTTTAGAAACTTGTTTTGTTTTAATATTTTCTCTTAATGCTTCCATTCCTGCTTCTCTGCATAAATTTTCCAAATCTGCTCCGCTAAATGAATCAGTTTCAGATGCGATTTCTTTTAAATCTACATTTTTATCCAAAGGCATTTTTGAAGTATGAACTTTCAATATTTCCAATCTTGTATCTTCTTCTGGCATAGGTATATCTAAAACTCTATCAAATCTACCTGGCCTTAATAAAGCAGGGTCTAGAATATCTGGCCTATTAGATGCAGCTATAACAACGATATCTTTTATTGAGGATAACCCATCCATTTCTGTTAATAAAGTATCTACAAGTCTTTCCATAACTCCTGAATCTCCAGAACCTCTTCCTCTTCTTGGTGCAATTGCATCAATTTCATCAATAAATATTACACAAGGTGAAGCTAATTTTGCTTTTCTAAATATTTCTCTAACCATTTTCTCGCTTTCTCCAACCCATTTAGATAATATTGCAGGGCCTTTTATAGATATAAAATTAGATTCACTTTCATTAGCAACAGCTTTAGCTAATAATGTTTTACCAGTTCCAGGTAAACCTACTAAAAGTATTCCTTTAATTGGTCTTATTCCCATTTTTGAAAATATATCTGGATTTTTTAAAGGTAATTCAATTGCTTCTTTTAACTCTCTTTTTTCTTTTTCTAATCCCCCAATATCTTCCCATTTTACATTTGGATGTTCAACAAAAACTTCTCTTAATGCAGAGGGAGTTATTCCTTTAATTGCTTCAAAAAAATCATCTCTTTTAACATTTAAATTTTCTATAATTTCTGGAGGTATTGTTTCACTTTCTAAATCTATTTGTGGTATTATTCTTCTTAATGCCCTCATTGCAGCTTCTCTTATTAATGAAGATATATCTGCTCCAGTATACCCATGGGTTATAGATGCTAATTCATCTAAATCAACATCTTTTTCTAAAGGCATTCCTCTTGTGTGTATCATTAAGATTTCTTTTCTATCTTTTCTATCTGGTACTCCAATTTCTAATTCTCTGTCAAATCTACCAGGTCGCCTTAGTGCAGGATCAATTGAATTTACTCTATTTGTAGCTCCGATAACAATTACTTCTCCTCTTGCTTTCAAACCATCCATAAGAGATAATAATTGGGAAACCATCCTTTTTTCTACTTCTCCACTAACTTCTTCTCTTTTAGGAGCCAATGAATCTAATTCATCCATAAATATTATTGAAGGTGCATTTTCTTCAGCTTCCCTAAATACTTCTCTTAATTTTTCTTCTGATTCTCCAACAAATTTGCTTACTAGTTCTGGTCCTGCAATAGGTATAAAATGTGCTTCACTTTCATTAGCAACAGCTTTAGCTAATAATGTTTTACCAGTTCCAGGTGAGCCATGTAATAAAACTCCTTTTGGAGGGTCTATTCCTAGTTTTTCAAATAATTCTGGATGTCTTAATGGTAATTCTACCATCTCTCTTATTTTTTGAACCTCCTCTTTTAATCCCCCAACATCTTCATATGATATTTGTGAAATTGGAGAAGTAGATATTGGTTCTGATTTTAATGTAACTTCTGTTGAATTATTGATTATAACAATTCCTGTTGGTTGTGAGTTTGCAACAACTAATGGGAATGAAGTTCCAAAAACTCCTATAAATAAATTATCTTCTCTTGTTACTGCTCTGCCAATTAATCTTTTTTTAACATATTCTTCAAATCCTGGTGAATATTTTATAGGTTGCAATGGAGCTAATGTTATTTTTTTAGCTTCTTTTGAGTCTGCTTTTTTTAATTTTACTTTATCTCCTATACCTGTTTTTGTATTTTGTCTAATATATCCATCCATTCTTATTATTTCTAATCCTTCATCTTGAGGTCGTGCTTGCCAAACAATTGCAGCAGTTGATTTTTTTCCTTTAATTTCAATGATGTCTCCACTAATTACTCCTAATTGTTCCCTTGTTTTTGAATCTATACGAATTATATTTCTACCCACATCTGCTTGTAGTGCTTCAGCAACTTTTAATTGTATTTCGTTTTTTTCCATACAATGACCTCTAATGAATAAATACCTTTTGTATAGTATAATCTTTAAAAGGTTTTTAAAAGATTTTTATTATCTAGAAAAGGTTATAATTCGTTTTTTTCCTTCATTTTTTATCATTATAATTTTTAATTTCTCAAATTTATCTAAAATATTGCGCACATTCCTTTTTTCATTTTCAGTTAATTTTAATTTTTTATATAATACAATATTTTCAATTTCTTTATTTTTTTTTAATATTTTTAAAATTCGTTTCTCATTATCATTAAATATTGAATAATCTAAAGGTTTTCCTAACTCTTTTTTAATTTCTTCTTCTGTTTTTAAAGAGTTTTTGATATTTTGAACATTTTCAATTTTAACTTTATCTTCTCCTTTTTTCTCAGCATCTTTTGCTGCTTTCCATAATGCATTTATAGCAATTCTTGCATCTCCTTTATGGTTTAATCCTATTGCTGCACAAAGAGGAATTACTTCTTCGTCTAATATATTTGGATAAAATGCTAATTTGGCCCTATTAGATAAAATATTTTTTAATGCAATTGAATCATATGATTTAAATTCTAAACTTCTTGGATTTAATGAACTTCTGATCCTATTATCTAATTTTGCTAAAATATCTCTATTATTTGAAATTGCAATAATTGATATATTAACTCCTAAATTTTCTTTAGATCTGCTTAAATCATATAAGACTTCTTTATCTCCAGTTTTTGAAACAAATAATCTATCTATTTCATCTAAAACAACAACAATACCTTTGTATAAACTTTTGTTAAATCCTTCAACTATTTTTTCAGTTACTTCATCTACTGATATTCCTCTTCTTGGTATTAGCATATCTAATTCACTAGCAATTAATCCTAAAATTACAAATCTTGAGGAGTGTTCCCAGCAATTGATATATATAGGTAAAATTCTTTGGGTATGCTGTTCTAATTCAGTTAGTATGTATTTAGAACAGCAGGTTTTTCCAGTTCCTGGGTTACCAATTAAAAATAAATTTTCTCCTTTTCTTCCGTGTATTAAGACGTTTATTGAACTTACAATCTCCTTTATTTCAGTTTCTCTATGTAAAATATCCGTAGGTAGGTAATCCGGCATTAGTATAACTTCATTTTTGAAAATGCTGTGTTCAGAGGAGAATTTATCAAATAGATTCATGATTAAATATCTTTAATCAGATTTAAATTCTTTTGCAATTTTTAACTTACCTTTTTAAATGTTATTTTCGTTGCAATATGTATGGTAAATGATATTTTAGAACTTACAAAAGCATTAGTAGGTATGAAAACTCCTTGTGGAGACATAAGGAGATTAAACAGATGTATAGATTTTATAATGGATTATTATCATGGTATCGCGCGTGTTAAAAGATTCCAATATAACAGATTTCCTTCACTTATGATTTCTAATTATGTAAGGCCAAATTTAATATTAAATGCACATATAGACGTAGTAGGTGCAGATGAATCTATGTTTACTCCTAGAATTAAAGGAGATAAATTGTATGGTAGGGGTGCATTTGATTCAAAAGCCCAAGTTGCTGCGTTTATGCAGGTTATGAAAGAAAATCCAAATTCAAGTATTGGATTAATGATAACTTCAGATGGAGAAGTAGGGGGAAAATGGGGGACTGGAAGATTAGCAAAGGAATATCCATGTAAATTTGCAATTGTAGGTGAAGCAACAAATTTAGATATTATTTATGAAACAAAAGGTGCAATGTGGATTGATGTAGAATATAGAGGTAAAAGTGCACATGCAGTTGAACCTTGGAAAGGAGTTAATGCAATAGAAGAAGGTATGAAAAGATTAGAAAAAATATTCAAAAAATACAATAATAAGAAATCAGATTTTTCACCAACTTACAATGTTGCAGCTGTTTCAACTAGAAATACTTTTTATAATAAATTACCAGATCAAGCAGTGTTTTCATTAGATATTAGATTTATTGGATCTCCAGAACCAATTTTAAAAGAACTTAAAAAAGAGAATTTTGTATTTAATGGAAAAAGTTATCCTGCGTTGAATAAAAAAGTTTTTCCAGCGCTTAAAACAAAACAAAATGATAAATATTTATTAGATTTTAAAAATATTGCTGAAAAAGCAACAAAAACTAAATTAAAATTAAGAAAAGATGCAGGATTTACAGATGCGCGGTATTTTAAAAATGCAATAGAATTTGGAGCAAAAGGAGGAGATGCGCATTCAGATACTGAATATGTTGAAATTAAAAGCATAGAAAAATTATATCAAGCAGTTTCAGCATTTTCTAAAACTCAAGAAGAAAAAACAAAAAAATAATTTATTTTATTTCAAAATTATAACCTACAACCTTTTCATATGGATTGATTTCTATATTTCCAGTTGTTTCTATGTAATTTGAGTATGTATCAGTATTTATATAAACTAAAACGTGATTTATTTCTTTAGGATCTTCTATATTATCTAAATCAACGTAAACTAAATATACTTTCCAATCTGAGTTCATTGCTTTAAGTATACTTGCAGTTAAAACAGCTGTATCTTCACAATCTCCTCCTGCACCTAATAATGTTTCTAAAGGAAGTCTTGGAGTTTCTTCAATTTCTTGTGTGTATTTATATAAACTAGTTGTTACATACCAAACAGCTTCAATTCTTTCTTCATCAGTTAAATATTTATTATAAATATGTTTTCCAAAAGTATAAAAATATTCTTTTTCAATATAAGGTCTTAAATCAATAGCTAATTGATTGTTTATAGATAGATATTTTGTATTATTAAATTTTTTAGATAATTCAGGTAAGTATTTGTCCATTTCAGAAATTTCTTTTTCTCTCATTATTTGGCCTTTATAAAAAGAATTTTCTAAACTTTCTAATGGCCAAGACCAAACTTGTAGTTTTGTTTCATTTTTAAAATAAAAATTTAATTTTATAGTTCTGTTAGTAATATGGACGTATGGGGGATTTAAAGAATTTTCATCAAGTATTTTATATTCATTTAATAAGTCATTATATTTATCCACAAGAAGATTATAATCATTAATTTGTTCGTTAGCAGAAGAATTGTATGTATTTAATATAGAATTATATTCAGTAACTAATAAGTTATGTTTATCAATACATGAAGAATATTGGACTTTATATTCATTACTCTCATTGATTAAAGAAAATGAATATATAAAAATAATAAAAATAATTAAACAAGCGAGTATTCCATAAATTTTAGCTCCAAATTCCATAGTAATTACCTCTTTATATTACTGGTCTTAAACTTAAATGTTTATTAGTATTTAATGGCATAAAACTTCTGTCTTTTGTTTTTTCGTGTATTTCTTTAATTAATTCTTCTTTGTTCATTTCTTTTTTATTACTATTTCTAATATTAACTGCAAGAATATTTTTTTCCATTTCTTTTTCTCCTATTACAATAACATAGGGTATCCATTCTTTTTCTGCATTTCTTATTCTTTTACCTAATGATTCATTTGTATCATCCATATCTATTCTAATATTTTCTTTTTCTAATTCTTTTGATAGATTTACACAATATTCTTTTTGTTCTTCACTTATAGGTATTATTCTTACTTGTGTTGGGGATAACCAAACAGGAAACATTGGTTTTCCATCCTTTCTCATAAATTCTTGTTCTAATAATGCATAAATTATTCGTTCAATTGCCCCACTTATTGAAGCATGTAATATATATGGTCTCTTTTTTGATCCATCAGAATCAATGTATGAAATATCATAAGTATCTGCATTTTCAACATCTATTTGAACAGTAGATAATGCAGCTGCTTTTGAAAACGCATCTACAAAATTAAATTCAAATTTAGTTATGAAATATGCGTATCTAATATCAAATAATTCTAATAAAACAGGTCTACCTAATTCTTTAACCATTGAAATATACCAGTCTTTATTTTCTTTATAAAAATCATTTTGTACTCTAAATGCTGCTTCATAATTTTCAATTCCACTAATTTTTAAAAATTCTATTGATTTTTTAAATTGAGCATCAAATTCTTGTTTTGAAGAGTCAACTGTTTTACAGAATGTATGCATATCTGGCATTGTAAATGCTCTTAATCTTTTTAATCCGGATAATTCTCCCCGCTGTTCTCTTCTAAATGAATATCTTGTTATTTCAACCATTCTTAATGGTAGGTTTTTATAAGAAATAACTGTATCATGTGCCATTAAAAACATTCCAAAACATGCTGCAAATCTTAAAAAGAATTTTTTATTATCTGATAAAACATTATATTGTCTTGCTGGAAATCTGTTTAAATATTTTTTTAATGTTGGATGTTCAAAATCATACATTATTGGAGTTTCAACTTCCATTGCTCCATAATCAACACAAAATTTTGTTATTTCTCTTTCTAAAAGTCTTTTCATTAATGTCCCATTAGGATACCATCTCATATTACCGCTATCACTGCCTGGTTCGTAATCTGCTATTCCGTGTTCTTTCATTAATTTAATGTGAGGAGGTTCTTTTTCATCTGTTCTATTTCCTCCTTCTTCATATTTAGCAAATTTCTTTAAATTTTGATATTTTGAAAAATTAAATGTATTTAAATCAATTTCTTCACCTTCTGGTGTTAAAATAAAAAATTCAGATTTTTTCTTTGATTCTTGTTTTATTGATTCGTTTTCTTCTTCAATTTTATTTTCTTCTTTTTTAGTATCTGCATAAATTTCCCTAGATAATTCAGATACAGGATGTCCTTTGCAGGATATTGTAAATGCTTTATACCACCCAAAAGGTGCATTTTCAACGATATACTTTTCTGAACTTAAAGTTTCTGAAATTTCTTTTAATATTCTTTGAGCTTCATTTGGTGAAGAGGGTTTTGAACTTAAATGGACCCATGGATATAAAACAATATTTTTTGTTTTAACTTGTTCTGCAATCTGTTTTATTTCTTTAACTGCTTTTTCTGCAATATTTGTTTCTTCATCCTCTTTTTCTACAGAAGTTAAAACTACTAAACATTCTTCAAATCTTTTCATTTCTTTAGGAATTTCTTTAGCTGTTTTAAGCGCTTTTGAAACAGGCTTTATTTCAATAAAATCACTGTGTAATGCAATAAATCTCATATAAAATCACCTTTTAAGTAGTTATTAATATAATAGAATAACTTTTAATAGTTTATCTTGATGTAAACGAAAGTTTATTGCCTGAAACTTTTTCTTCTTCTTTATGTTTTTTTAGAATTCTTTCTCTTAGTTCTCTTTTAAAAAACAATTCCCTCATAATTTTTTCTAATTCTTTTGATGAACATGATTTTATTTCTCTATTCTCTGGAGGACCAGTTTTTATTTTTTCTCTTAAAGCATCCAATTCCATTATCAATCTTCTTGTTTTTTTTGGGTTTCTTTGGTTGTTGCCTTTTCTATCTGGGTTAAGTTTCCATTCTATTTTTCTTATTCTTTGTTTTATTTGTAAATATTTTTCATTTTTATTTAATCTTGTTTGCATTAAACTTAAAATAGTTAATTCAGTTAATCCTTTTTTTTGTTCACATTCAATAATTTTTTCTAATATTGATGTTTTCCAGAAGAAAATTAGATTTTCATTAATTATACTTTGTTCAAGAATATCAAAATGTCTGTTTGGTAATTCAAGATTATCGATTACAAAGGTTTCAAATTTTTTATTTCCTGGAGGTTGTCTCATTAATCTTATTAATTTAATTTTTTCTTCTAAACTAATTTTTTCTGAAACAAATACTACAAGATCTACATCCGAATGATTATGTGTTTTTTTTGGTTCTCTTGCATTACTTCCAAAAATTGCAGCCCCTAATATATTAGGATTCCATTCTTTTTTTGCTTTTTCTAATAGAACTTTAGTAAGTTTAATTACTTCAAGAACATCTGGATGTATAGGAGTTTCTTTTTTTAGAACTATATCTAAACCTTCTGCATCTGTTGAATTTTCAACCAATGTACTTATTTGTTTAAATTGGAGTATAATATCCATATACATCGCCAGTTATTTTTTTAGTAATATAAAAGTTTATATACCTCACTTCGTCTTTACACAAATAGCAGCAAAACTCATACACTCTTGTTCTGATTTTCTTGTTAACTCTAAAAATTCATTTTTTAAGTTAAAATCTGATTCTTTTAAGAGTATCTCTTTTTTCTCATTTTCTGCTTTTCCATTAAAGATAATTGTCTTACCAAAATTTAAATTTAATATGGTTTCTATTCTTTTATAATTAGTTTGGATGTGATCTGGATTTGCTAGTTCATAATCATCAAATGCATATATATCAAAAGAAATAACAAATATCCCTCCTTTTTTAATTATTCTAGTAGTTTTAGGTATAATTTTTTTTAAATTATTTCCACTATGTCCTTCTCCTTCAATATTTTTATTTGTAAACATATGTATATCTACTCTATCAAAAATATTATTCCAACTCTCTGGAAATTCTTTAGTAACCAAATCTAGTTTTACAAATTCGAAATTATTTGGATATAATATGGTATATCCTTTAGAGCTTATTTCAACTCCATTAGAAATGTCAATAGCAATATGTTTTAAATTAGGATTTCTTAAAATTAATAAGTTAAATAATCTAAATTCACTTCCACAAGCTAAATTAGCACTTCTAGAAACGGGTTTATCCAATAGTTTCTTTGCTTCTTCAATAGTTAACTTATTTTTGCTAATATACATATAAGATTAGTGTTCTTTGGTGTTTATAAATGTTTTTATTTAAGATATTTGTATTAAAAAATAAGCACAAGCTTTTTAAATATACTTTTTAATAATATGTTCTAGAAAAAGAATATACACAGAAGTTATTAATTAAAATTATATAAATAAATGAGGTGAATGTATGTATCCTGTTTCTCCACAGGCTTATGATAGGGCCATAACAGTATTTAGTCCAGATGGACGTTTATTTCAAGTTGAATATGCTAAAGAAGCAGTAAAAATGGGAGCTACTGCATTTGGAATGGTATGTAAAGAAGGAGTGATTTTAGTTTCTTTTAAGAATATTCAATCTACATTATTAGTTCCAGAATCAATGAAGAAAATATTTTCAATAGATGACCATATTGCTGCAACAGCAAGCGGGATTGTAGGAGATTCTAGAAGGTTAATTGATTATGCTAGAGTTGAAGCTCAAAAACATAGAGTTTCATATAATGAACCTTCAAAAGTTGAAACCGTTGCAAGAGAAATTGGGGATGTTATGCAATTATATACTCAATATGGTGGAGGACGGCCGTTTGGTGTCTCGTTATTAATAGGAGGAGTAGATGACGAACCTTATTTATTTGAAACAGAACCTAGCGGTTCAGTAATTTGATTAAATGCAGGAGTAATCGGAAGAAGTAAAAAAGAAGGCGAAGAATTTTTAGAAAAAAATTACAAAAAAGGGATTTCGATAGAAGAAGGGATTAAATTATGTATTAGAGCTTTGAAAAAAACTGGGGAATCCCCAATCACTAAAGAAACTGTTGAAATTGCAGTTTGTACTACTAAAGAAGGAAAGTTTAAAGAATTGACACAAAAAGAAGTCGCTTCTTATTTATAAGGTGATTTTTTGGTATCATTGGATAACGCGCTTATAGCGCATTATGATAAAGATAATGTTAGATTTGAAATATTTGTTGATGCAGAAAAAGCATATGAGTTTAAAGAAGGAAAAATAAAAGAAGTAAGACAAGTTTTAGCAACTGATGAAATATTTAAAGATGCTAAGAATGGGGAAAGGCATAAAGATGAAAGTTTGATTATTGCATTTGGAACAACTGACCCATTACAAATAGCTAAACAAATTATAACTATGGGGGAAGTTCCATTAACTACAAACTTAAGAAGAAAATTAATTGAAGACAAAACAAATAAAATTATTGCAATAATTTTGAGAGAATCAATTGATCCGCGTACAAAAGCACCACATACTAGAGTAAGATTGGAAAATGCATTAGAACAAGTAAAAGTACATATTGATCCTTTTAAATCTGCTGAAATACAGGTTGATTCAGTTGTTGATGCATTAAAACCTGTTTTACCAATAAAATTTAAAAGGATACAAATTGCAGTAAAAGTACCTGCAGAGTATTCTCAAAAGAGCTATGGGCTTTTAAAAGAGTTCGGTATAAAAAAAGAACAGTGGACTAATACTGGTTCTTTAGTTGTAGTAATAGAAATTCCGGCAGGAATACAAATGGAGTTTTATGATAAAATAAATTCATTTACTCATGGTAATGTTGAAACAAAAGTTTTAGAATAAAAGTAAGGAGATAGGAAGTATAAAAATTAGATTTTATATTACAAGAATAAAAAGGTGAAGTTTATGGAAGATGAAATTATAATGCCTGGAACACAGATTGCAGATAAACCATTAAGGCTTTCTTATGGGCATGTGGAAAATGAAAAAACATATTCTACAGTTTTAGGTTTAAAAAGAGAAGATAAATTAATTCCTTTAAAAGGAATATATGAACCAAGATTTGGAGATTATATAATAGGTGTTGTATCAGAAGTAAAATTTTCAGGATACGATATAGAAATGAAAACTCCATATCCTGCATTTGTACCTGATAGAATGTTAAGAGAAAAATTAGATCATGGAGAAGTAATTTTTGCAAAAGTTATGAATGTTAATGAGATAGGGGAATTAGATTTAGGACAAGTTAAAGTATTAAAAAAAGGCAGAATAATTGAAGTTCCTGCTGTTAAAATACCAAGAGTTATTGGTAGAGACAATTCTATGATTACGTTAATAAGAGAGTCTACTGATTGTAGTATATTTGTAGGTAAAAATGGATTTGTTTGGATAAGTGAAAAAGGGAATTCTGCATTAGCAATATCTGCAATAAGAAAAATTGTAAGAGAAGCACATACATCGGGGTTAACAGATAAAATGCAAGAATATCTCAAGAATTCTAATTAAAAGGTGATAAAATGGAAGAAGTAGAATTATTCAAAAATGGAAAAAGATATGATGGGAGAACAGTTGAAGAATTAAGACATGTTAAAATAAAAGCGCATGTTTTAAATGATGCAGACGGTTCAGCATATTTAGAATGGGGAAATAATAAGATTATTGTTGGAGTATATGGTCCAAAAGAATGTATACCAAGACATTTAGCAAGTCCATATGGTGCAGTAGTTAAATGTATTTATAATATGTCTCCATTTTCTTCATTAGGAGAACATGGGAGAAGCGGACCTTCAAGAAGAAGTAGAGAGCTTTCAATGGTTATTGGGCAAGTATTTGAAAATGTTATTGAAAGGGAAAAATTCCCAAAAGCAGCAATTGAAATATTTGTAGATGTTCTTCAAGGAGATGGGGGAACAAGATGTGCTGCAGTAACAGCAGCATCAGTTGCATTAGCAGATGCAGGAATACCTATGAAAGATATGGTTTCTGCTGTTGCAGTAGGAAAAGTAAAAGATACAGTTGTTATAGATTTAGATTATGTTGAGGATAGTCAAGGTCAGGCAGATTGTGCAATTGCATTTGCAAATCGTAATAAGGAAGTATTATTATTACAAATGGAAGGAGAAATGTCTAAAGAAGATATGCAAAAAGCATTTGAATTAGCATCAATTGCCCAAGAAAGATTACATCAATTACAAGTAGAAGCACTAAAAGAAGTGTATATGCATATTAATGAAGGAGATGCATTTGTAGATATATAAAAGGTGATTATTTATGGAAATTTTAGATCAATTAAAAAGAGATACAATTCAAAGTTTAGTATCTGCAGGTAAAAGAGCAGATGACAGAGATAATTTTTCTTATAGGGATATTTCTGTTAAAAAAAATATTTTAGAATATTCAGAAGGATCAGCATTAGTTAGAGTTGGTAAATCTCAAGTTTTATGTGCAATAAAGATTGGAATTGGAGAGCCATTTCCAGATAGATTAGATGAAGGAATTTTAACCACATCAGCAGAATTAATGCCTTTAGCTTCATATTTATTTGATCCGGGTCCTCCAAGTGATGAGGCAATTGAATTGGCAAGAATTGTAGATAGAGGAGTTCGCGCAGCAGAAATTATTGATGTTAAAAAATTGTATATAA
>Ga0334887_1003224_pt1 | contig 16557 bp, 14 predicted proteins | sample GraSluR1_MG_10_FD_207217 | JGI IMG/M metagenome (GOLD analysis project Ga0334887, IMG submission 207217) | Sludge microbial communities from methane-producing bioreactor in Wageningen University, Netherlands - Granular Sludge_18_07-R1 | ecosystem: Engineered > Bioreactor > Anaerobic >...
TTCCTCTTCTCTGAGCATCTCAAGCACAACTTTTGCCTTGAATTCCGCTGAAAAGTTCCGACGCGCTCCCATGGTTTAGAGCTTAACCTCCCCCCGTTTTTTTGTCTTAATTTCGGGGTCCATTATAGTATGCTCTGCCCAAGAGGCTTTACGGGCGTCACGGACTCGAGGCGTGGAGGTACAGACTCGGAATACACAAAGGCGAACTTCCTGGCCAGCATCCGTTCGCCCATTGGTCCCCCGAGATGCAGATATACTGCGAGCAGGACGTGAGGGTGACGAACGAACTCCGCCGCATCCTTCTGAGCCACGTCGCCTCCGAACGCTCCGTCGAACTCGAACACGGGTTCGCTGCCGTCATCTCCCGCCAGGAGCGGACCGGCGCGCTCTTCGACGTCGAGGGAACCCGCGCTCTCGCAGCACGCATCGGGGAGAGGCTCGCCGAACTCTGGGAGGCGCTTGCCGGGGAAATCGACGACTTACGCTCCCGGATGCGGATTATAGAGTTTTTCCGCCGGAAGTACGGCTGGATTCCGACGGAGACGACGGAGAAGGGCAACCTCCGCATCGATTCGGCTGTCCTCGAGCGGATGGACTACCCCGAGGCGAAACTATTGTCCGAATACTACATGCTCGGCGCAAGACTCGCCCTCCTTTCCACAGGTCCGCAGAATCTGCTGTCGCACGTCGGAAGCGGCGGCAGGATTCGGGGAAAAGTGAACACATGCGGCACGGTGACCGCCAGATGCACGCACTTCGACCCCAACCTGGCGCAGATTCCGGCCGCAGACACCCCGCTGGGAACGGAAATCCGCTCGCTCTTTGTCGCTCCTCCGGGGATGAGGATGGTCGGGGTCGACGTCAGCGGACTGGAGCTCCGATGTCTGGCGCATTATCTCGAGAGGTACGACGGGGGAGCGTTCGCGCGTGAGCTGCTCGAAGGGGACATCCACACCGCCAACATGGTCAAGGCGGGACTCGGGACGAGAAACGACGCGAAGAGGTTCATCTACGCTTTCTTGTACGGTGCGGGGGATTCTACGATAGGGGCGATGTTCGTTCCGACCGGCTCTGGAGAGGACGAGAAGAAGGAAAAGGGGCGGGAGATACGGGAGAGGTTTCTGAGCGGGCTGCCGGCCCTGAAGAGGCTGCGGGATGACATCGACAGAAGAGTCAGGGAGAAGGGGCGTCTCATAGCTCTCGACGGCAGAATTCTGCCGGTACGCTCGACTTACGCGGCCCTCAACGTGCTTTTACAGTCGGCAGGGTCCATCATAGTCAAGACTGCGACCGTGTTGTTCTGGAGGACTATTCCGCGCGATATCGGCGTGGAACAGGTGCTCCACGTCCATGACGAGGTTCAGTTCTACGCCGAGGAGGAGCATGCGGATTTTGTGGGGAAACATATGGTGGATTGCATCCGGGAGGCGGGAAAGGAGCTCGGAATGCGCTGTCCGCTCGACGGAGAATACAAAATTGGAAGAAGCTGGGCGGAGACGCATTAGCTCATTAGGGAAAGGTTGCAAAGGCAACTGAAAACGAAGTAATCGGTCGCCCTCCACGAAGAATAAAATACGGGAGGGCGACCATGAATTTAGGTGTGATGGAAAACACTCCGCCGCATATCCAGTTGAATAGGTTTGAAAGCTAACTCATCTTGAGATTTCCATCTCGCATTCTTCTGTTACTGCATTTGCTCTTGGTTGAGAGTCAATCCAAGCATCCAAATCCTCTTTGACATACCGCAAAGCCTTTCCTACGTGAATATGTGGAGGTGGTCCGATTCGGTCTTTTATCTTTCCAGTCATTCGAATGGTACGAAGATATGAATATGAAATTCCCAAGTAGCACGCTGCCTCCCGGCTAGTTAAAAGGCGTTTACTCCGAGATTCTGTTTTTTCCGTCGCATTCACGCGAACCCCTCCCACTCAGATTCAAAACTATTGCCGGAATACATAAAAAAGTTGGTTTTTAAGCCGTTGGAACAGATTTCAAATACTGTATTTTCCTCCTCATTCAGAGGCACGAACTCGCCGAATTCCTCGTTTCTCTGATTCAGCCAGTCGTGATGCTCGTTAGGTTTAATCTCCTCCCACGGAACAGCGGTATAATCCCCGAAATCACTTTTCTTTTCGAGCTTCCGCTCTCTCGTCAGGTAGTCGCCGATGTCGTGATGATAGACCTTTTCCCTTCCCTGCTTTCCCTTCTTCTTCACGAGCAGGGTTATCGTAACCGGCGTTCGGGAGCCGGAACCGAATATTTTCCCGCCTTCCTTCCTTGAAAGCTCTCCCGAGGTTCGTTGATTGCCCCTCGGTGTGTCCGGCAGACGGTAGCCGAAAGCCTCGCGCTCAGGCCAGTCCTTCCAGAGCCAGACGTCCGAAAAGAGCGACGCATACTGCGGAGCAAGCTTCAGAAAAGTGCTGACCAGCCGTTCGAAACTGTCGCCCCTGCCCTTTTGTATTCGAGCTTTTCGCGGTATTCGTCGAGGATTTTTCTCAGCATCCGTTCGGCACGCTCCTTGCGGGGAATGATTGTATTGATTGAAACCGAGTACGATTATACATTTTTTACGTGTATTGTTATCATTGAGTGCAGAATCGACGGTTTCCCACGGGAGGAGATACGACAGGGGCAAACAATAGCAGGGAGATACTCGCTCACCGAGCAGTTGTGGCGTTCGAAAAAACGGAACACGCAAAGGTTTTCCCGAAGAACATGGGGAGCTCCCACGAGGCGTCCGAAAGCGTCGCGGTGTTCTGGCGAGAGATGACCGAGCTGGCGTGTAAAAATTCGTTCATTCTGCGCGGCGCGACGTGCTTCCGTCACCGCCGTGGACAGCCGCGACGGGGTGCGGCCCAGCATGGCGCACATTTCCGCGTAGGGCGGCAGGGCGAGTACCATCGCGGCACTATACGCGGTGTTCTCGCGGCCATCGACCAAGCGCAGAACCATGGCGCGCGGGCGCTTATAGGTGGACACCGACGATGTTAACGCCGTTTCGACTAAGTACGCGCAGAGGTCCCACGGCGTTTTTCTTCCCTGTTCCGCGAGGACGCGGCGAACCTGCGCCGCGCCGCGTTTGTACTCCGCTTTCGTGCGTTCAGACAAGTTTTTGTCGGCCTTCAACACCGACCCCAGAAGCGGTGGGATGGAGTGGGTATCAGCTGTAGAGGGAGTCTAGGCGGTCGACGGCTTCCTTTTTTTGGTCAGGTGCAAGGTGCGCATAGCGAAGCGTCTGGTCCAGATTTGAATGTGTAAGCAATGCTTTCACAGTTAATATATTAACACCCGCCATAACTAACTGGGATGCAAAATCATGGCGCATATCGTGCCAGCGAAAATTTTCGATACCCGCATCGCGCAACACCTTTTTCCATGATGACCGGACATCGTGCATCGGGGCCCCTTTGGGGCCGCTGAAAAGAAGTCGCTCCCGGGGGGCGGTTTTCTGTTTGAAAATCCGCCACTCGGACAGCGTCTTGAAAACAATTGTGTTCATCGGGATATATTCCAGTTTGTCGGCTTTTGCAGTCGCCCGGCGCAGACGAATAGTTTTTGCTTCGAAATTGACATCGTCCCACCGGAGCTGTAGTAGCGCACCCCTGCGGACGCCCGTGTTAAGGGCTACCAACACCAGCGTTTTGAGATAATCTTTTTCCCCGGATTTTTCCCTTTGGTCAAGCGCTGCTAGTAGGCGGGGCCTTTCTTCTGCGGTTAAATACCGGATGATTTCATCGGTGTCGGATTCTTGCAGTTTTTTTATCTTTTTCTGTACAAGGGGGCAGTTTTCTATTTTGTCATTTTCCCGCGCCCAGCGTAGCATAGCGCAAAAAGCGTTCGTTGCGCGATTCAATGAACTGGCTTTTTTTCCTTTACTTGTTTCGTCGTCCTGCCAGCGCGTAAGGTCTTCAGTCGTCAAAGTCGAACATTTTTTGGGGAAAAAAGCGCCGAAGTCCTTGCTAATGAAATTTTCCGCGTTTTTTGTTTTGTGCCGCTTCAAAACCTGTCCTTTATATAAGATAAAGACTTCTCCGACCGTCAGTTCGTCGGGCGTTTTTTCCACAACAAGTGGAATACCGCGAATAATGTCAGCCAGTTTGGTTTTTGCGATTTCCCGCGCTTGTGCTATTGTCAGAATGTTCGCATCGCCAATTTTATACGAATTCCTTTTGCCACTGTCCTTTCCCCTGTAGTCAAGGTAGAATAGTTTTTTACCGGAGGGTTCCACCCGCAGAATCAAGCCTTGAACTTCGGAATCCCTGACAGAGAATCGTTTTTCCTGCGGAATTGCATTTTTTACGTTCGTATTGTTTAGTTTTTCGACAGGCATTTTCCTCCTCCTTTCCTCGGATTCGGACTCCAAATAGACTCCCAAAACATACTACAACGTCTAACGAAAACTTACAAGATGGAACAGAGAAAATCGCGTATTCCCTTGCAGTAATTGGCTTTATAGGTTTTGCCCCTTGCAGCTACAGGGCTTGAAAAAACGGTAAAATCTCCTTCACACGGAAGAGGTCACTGGTTCGAACCCAGTATCGCCCACCATATTGCAGTCACAGGCTTCGGCGTTTTCGTCGGAGCCTCTTTTTTTGCATAGGGAAGAGGTCATGAAACGCCTCTCCCCATCCTCACAATCTTCTGCTCAACCTTTTCGAAAAAGGGAGCCTTCAAAAGGAATCCGCACTTCCTGATTTCAGTTATCTTCAACATCGAGATTCAGGAACCCTGGAACCATCGAAACCAATTTCTAAGAGCCTGTTATTTTTAGGCATCCAAGAGGAAAAACCGCGCTATTGCATGGAATACTCGGTGAAATCGCCCTCGCACGGAGGTCCCGCGCAGATGTGAACAGTCTTTTCGTCAAAGTCGACTATCATGCTGGCGACAGTTATCCCTCTTTGCGCTAAGGGAAGACTTACATCGGAAGGATGCCGGCATATCGCCTTCGGATAGTTTGCATGATCGCAAAGGCATCTTTTAATATATTCGACGGATATGTCTCCGTGTTTCTTTCGGAGGAGTTCCTCGAGCCGCTCTCCTCTCGGAGTTGTTTCCGAGGTCTCAAGGTGAGGACTGACAATGAAGTGATTCGCATGCGTCAGTATCCCTTCGTTCGGCTCCAGGATATCGCATCCGCCTGGCTGGGCTTCAATATTTACGGCTCTCCCGTCCTTTGAGGCAAGAAGCATATTGTTTGACACGTTCCGTTTCGTGGTAAGAAGAAGTTTTTTTGCTTCTTCAAACGCCTTGCAGGTGAAGACTTTTCTCCGAAGAAATGTCACCGGAATTCCGGGGCCGGAGCCGTCGTTGACGGATTTCAGGGAATTATTGCACAAGCCTATGCCGTGCGAATTGAATCCTTCACGTATAAGCTGTCCGGCTTCGGTGAGCCCGATGGCTTGCGTTCCATCGGCTTCCCGTATGTGCAAAACGACGATATTATCCAGGATTCCGGCCCGGTAATCCCAGTTTTTGACCAGAAGCGTCTTATTGCCTGCAGAGGCTTCGGGAAGTACCACACAGGTTGTGCATTCCTGCTCAGAACCGAATTTCGTGATTTCATACCGGCAGTTTAACACCATCAGATCCTCGAAGGGAACCTGAGCCCCTTCAGCAATGCCCTCGGCCTCTTCGAGCAACCCAGGCATCTCCCTTTCGATAAGAGGAAGAAGAGAAGAGGCGTATGCTGTAAGTTTGCGCCAGTCTCTTCCCTCTACCTGCGAGAAATAAGTCATATAGTCCGCGATTCCCGAATGTATTTTTTGCCGAGCCTGTATTCCGTATTGAACGCCTCTTTCATAGGGAGTTTCTCCTTCTACAGCGATATACTGAAAAGCTCTCATGCTATTCCCCTTTCCTGATCTCACTCCGAAATTCATGCAATATGGTTATAGAATTTTTTGCGATACCAATCGATATCACCCGCAGAAAGCAGGCGTGAGCTCGACTTCAATAAATTCTCCTTCACAAGGAGGACCTGCGCAAATATGGGCGACACCATCCTGAAAATCGTAGATCACACCAGCCACCGTGATGCTGCGCATCCCAAGGCGAACCGATACATCCGCAGGGTGCCGGCACAATGCTTTCGGATAATTCTCATGATCACCCAGACACCGTTTAATGTACGAAACATCGATTCTGCCTCGGTGTTTTTCAAGAAGCGTCCTGAGTCTTTCTCCCCTGGAAGTTGTTTCGATCGCGTTTCTTTCCGGGTAGCGGACGAAATGGTTCGCATGCGTCAGAATTCCGTCGACCGGATCGAGCGTGTCCGCTCCGCCGGGATGTGTTTCGAAGTCACGAGCATACCCTTTCGAAGAGGCCAACATGAGATTGCAGGAAACATTTCGATCCGCCTTTTTTATGAGTTCGGAAGCGTCTTCGAAGGATTTACCCGAAAGAATCTTTCTTCTGAGAAGGATGGTGGGAAGGCCAATCTCCGGATTGTCGTCAAGAGATTGGAGGTTGTTGGCGCAGAGGCCTATGCCTTGGCTGTTGAAACCATTCCTGACAACCTGTCCTGCTTCTGCCAAACCGACGATGCGTGTGCCATCAGCCTCCTCGATGCGCAGGATAACAATGTTGCCAAGAATACCGGCACGGTAATCCCAGTTTTGCCCGATGAACGTTTTTCCTCGCTCGCTTGCTTCCGGCAGCACGGCGAATGAGGTGCATTCGTTAAGACGAGGAAGCTTTGATATCTCGTATCTGCAGTTCAAAAGCATGATTTCACCGAATTCAGCTGAAGCGCCGTCCGCTATTCCCCGTATTTCATCCAAGACTTCCGGAAGCTTTTTTTCGACGAGAGGAACATATGAAAGTGCAGTCTCTATTATCCGCTTCCAGGACATGTTGCTCGTCTCGGCAAAGAATCGGCGGTACTCCAGCAACCCTCTCCGGATTTTTTCTTCCGCGTTCTTCCCGTATTGAAGGCCACCCTCGTAAGGAGTGGTTGCTTTTATGTCGATTATTTGAAAAGGTTTCATTCAGAACCTCTCTTTATAAAATATAATTGCCTTTACAGAATCAGAGGCTCTAGCGATACAAAACGCAGGATACAAAATGATCCGGTGCAATCTCTTTCAAACCCGGCAAGGGCTGTTGGCATTCAGGGGCAGCTTTCGGACATCGGGGAACGAATCTGCAGCCTGGCTTCGGGTTGATGGGGCTGCTTACCTCTCCTTTGATCACTTCGAGCTTTTTCCTATGTTTGAGCGACGGAATCGGAATCGAGGCGAGAAGAGCCTGAGTGTATGGATGACTGGGGTTATCAAAAAGCGAATCGGTCGGCGCGAGTTCGACACACTGTCCGAGATACATTACAGCGATATTGTCGCTGATGTGTTTCACGACGCTCAGGTCATGCGTTATGAAAAGAAAGGTCAGCCCCATGCTTTCCTGGAGATCCATCATAAGATTGAGGATCTGGGCCTGTATCGAAACGTCCAGAGCGGAGACCGGTTCATCGCATACGATGAAATCCGGATTGAGGGCAAGCGCGCGGGCCACGCCGATTCTCTGTCTGCGTCCTCCGTCGAGTTCGTGCGGGTACGTATTCACGAATCTCTCCGCGAGCCCGACGATCTGCATAAGCTCAAAGACTCTTTCGAGGCGGTCCTTCTCTCTCCTGATCATTCCGGTTACTTTCATCGGTTCCGCGATAATCTCGCTTACCGTCATCCTGGGATTGAGCGAAGAAAAAGGATCCTGGAAGATGATCTGCATCTCCTTCCGAAGATCTTTCATTTTCTGCTGATTGAATTTCATTATATTTTGCTCTTTGAAATAGATTTCCCCGTCCGTAGGTTCGATAAGCCTGAGGAGCAGTCTTCCAAGGGTGGATTTTCCGCATCCCGATTCCCCGACCATGCCCAGAGTTTCCCCTTTGTTGATGACGATATCGAGATCATCCACGGCATGCAGATAGCCTCTTGCGGTATGAAAGTATTTCTTAAGGTTTCGGGTACGTATCAGAGGTGTAATCATGACGTAATCACTCCTGTTTCGCAGTTTCATCGGAAGGATGAAGGCTTTCCTTCATCTCTGCGAAGAGATGGCACTTGATCTGATGCGTTCCCCGGATAATAACTCCCGGAGAGACAGTGGAGCATATGTCCATGCTCCTCGGGCAACGATCCACAAATCTGCAGCCGGGAGGGACTTGCGATGGGTCGGGCATCAGACCTTCGATAGGGTTCAGCCGATCGGTTTTCTTTGTCATGTCGGGGATGGAACCGAAAAGACCGATGGTGTACGGGTGATGTCTCTCTCCTTCGTAAATATCTTCCACCGTGCCGAACTCGATGATCTCGCCCGCATACATGATGGCGACCAGATCGCAGATTTGCGCAACCACGCCAAGGTCGTGAGAGATGAGAAGCATGGAAGTATGAAACTTCTCTTTGAGTTCATCCATCATCTTCAAAACCTGCGCCTGGATGGTGACATCGAGAGCGGTTGTCGGTTCGTCGGCAAGGAGAAGTTTCGGATTGCAGGCGAGTGCGATGGCAATGACGATTCGTTGTTTCATTCCTCCGGAGAATTGATGCGGGTATTCAACTTTTCGCTCCGCCGGTATACCGACCATCTCCATCATTTCATCCACTTTGGCCTCAATCTCTTTCGCATTGGAGTCCGGGTTGTGAAGGAGTATGACCTCTCCGATCTGATCTCCCACGGTATGAATGGGATTGAGGCTCGTCATGGGATCCTGGAAGATCATTGAGATGTCGTTTCCGCGAAGCAGGCGCATATCGGCTTCAGTCAGATTAAGCAGGTTTCTGCTTTCCATATGGATATCGCCGCGTGTTATGACGCCTACCCTGTCAGGCAGGAGACGCAGAATGCTGAGAGCTGTCGTGGTCTTGCCGGCCCCCGTCTCCCCCACAAGCCCTATCGTCTTCCCCCGTTCGATGCTGAGATTCACACCGTTCAATGCGTATATCTCGTCATCGTCCGTTCTGTACATTACATGGAGATCTCGTATTTCCAAAAGTTTATCCGTCATGGCACATCCTCCGTGCATGTCAGTTTTTCAGCCTCGGGTCCATCGCATCCCGCAGACCATCGCCGAGAAGAGTGAGGGACATCACCGAGAGAACGATAGCGACACCGGGTGCTATTGCGAGATGCGGAAAATGCCTCAATTGCCCTTTTGCTTCGGAGAGCATTGAACCCCATTCAGGTGTAGGCGCCGAGACTCCGAGCCCGATAAAGCTCAGGGAGGCAATCGTGATTACGGATCTCGCCACTGTCTGAGTGGCTTGTACGAGGATCGGCCCCATGGCGTTCGGCAGGATATGCCTGAATATGATGCGGGAGTCGCTGGTGCCGCAGGCCCTTGCCGCTTCGATGTAATCCTGTCCTATGATGCTGAGAACAGATGAGCGTACGATGCGGGACATCCGGGGAACCTGGGAGATCCCCATGGCAAGAATGAGATTGAAGAGGCTGGTACCGAGGGCCGCAACAAGTGTGATAGCCATGAGCATGTTCGGGATAGCGAGACCGACGTCCATAATTCTCATCAGGATGTTGTCGGTTTTCCCTCCGTAATAGGCTGCCGAGGCGCCTATTATCGCTCCGGCAGTCAAAGAGACGCATATGGTTGCCATGCCGACAAAGAGTGAGATGCGGCCGCCGTAAATGACCCGCGCCAGCACATCCCGCCCGAATTGATCGGTTCCGAGGAGATGTTCATGGGAGGGCGCGCGGAAACGCTTGGAGAGGCTTTGCGCAATCGCATCCTCCTCGTAGTCCAGAAAGAGATCGGCGCTCAGCACTACTGCCATCATAAGCGAAAAAACTACAAGACCGAACATGGCGAGTTTATTTTTCCTCAAGCGGAGCCATATAGTCTTCGCCTGGCTCTTCTTCTTGTATTTATGGATTTTTGCCTTTGCATCCATTACACCGTTCACACTGCGTCCGTTCCCCGTGTTCAAAGCGTTCTGTCCGGTCATGACGTTGCCTTCCTTGTCTTTAACGTCACGTACTTCGATCTCAGCCTGGGATCGATATAGGTATAGACGACATCCACGATGAGGTTCACGATGCTCGCTATGATCGCAGCGAACAGCACTGCCGCTATCACCATGGGAGTGTCTTTCGCACGAATCGCGTTCAGCATGAGCTGCCCCAGTCCGGGAAGAGCGAAGACCTGCTCCACAACGATCGTGCCTCCGAGAGCGATGCCGAAGTTCACACCTATGATCGTGACGACGGGGAGAAGCGCATTTCTGAGAGCGTGTCCAAAAATGACACGACTCTCCTTCGCCCCCTTCGCTCTTGCTGTCCTTATATAGTCCTGACGAATGACTTCGAGCATTGTGGAGCGCGTCATTCTAAGAAGGGAAGCCAGGGTATTCGCCGAAGTGGCGATCGCCGGAAGAATGAAATGCCGCCATGAATCCGCGCCAAGAGAGGGAAGAAGGCGCAACTTCAACGAAAAGAGAAGTATGAGCATCATGGCAAGCCAGAAGGCCGGCATCGAAGTCAGCAGAAGAGAGGTTCCTACAGCGATATTGTCGGTGATCGTATACTGTTTTACCGCGGACAATACCCCTATCGGAATGCCCACGATGATGGCAATCAGTGTGCTTGCTACAGCAAGATTGAGGGTGTAAGGGAGCCTCGTTGCAATTTCCTGGAAAACAGGAATGTTTGTCCGGTACGATCGCCCGAAGTCCCCACGAACTGCGTTTGCAACATAATGAAAGTAACGGACGAAAAACGGGTCATTCAATCCCATTTCCTCTCGAAGAGCCGCATACTGCTCAGGTCTCGCCCCTTCGCCGAGGATCATCATTGCAGGATCTCCTGGCGTCAGATCCATTATCGTGAAAATGAGGAACGTGACTCCCAGGATGACGGGGAATATCATCAGGAGACGTTTACCGATATACGAAAGCATGATTTCCCTCCTATTCGCACGGTGTCGGGCTGCGAAAAACGCTCTCTCCGCAGCCCGACACCGTAGCTCGTTTTCTAAACCGGGTTATTTCACGAAGTACATTTCATGAACCGGATGTCTGTAGACAGGGTGGGGATAAAAATTTTTGAGTTTCGCGCTGAAAAACATATGGATTGTGTCGGAGTAAATAGGCAGAATAGGAACGTCCTCACGGAGAATCTCGTAGAGTTTTCTGTAGAGGCGAAGTCTTTCAGCGTTGTCCGACTCCTTTCTGGCCTGTTCTATCAGTGCGTCTGCTTCAGGATTCGAGTATCCGGAGTAATTATTTCCGCCGCCGAGCATGCTGCTGTGGAATCTCCGTGTAAGAGGGCTGTCTGCGTCCCGTACCGTAGCATTGATCATACGAAGGCTGGCCACGAAGTTTCTTTTACCTCCCACGTCAGAGAGATAGGCGGCACGCTCCATCTGGTCGAAGACGACATTTATGCCGATTCTTCTCAACTGGTCCTGGGCGACCTCAGCGGGTCTCATGTACGTCGCGCTACCCTGCATACTGAAAACAACCCGGAAGCCGTCGGGATATCCCGCTTCGGCAAGGAGAGTTTTCGCTTTGTCGAGATCCTGCTCGTACCATTCGAAATCATCGATATAGCCGAAGACAGATGTAGGGACAGGGCAGTTGCCGGCCTCGGCATGCCCCTCGGCCCCGCCGATAACGATATCATCCCGATTCAGGGCATAAGCGACCGCCTGTCGGATCCGCTTGTCGGAGAAAATGCCGTCGGTGACGTTGAACGTGATGTGATGCAACCCAACGCCGGGACAACTTACGTAGGAAATGTGATCAAGTTCCTTAAGATATGCGTAGTCGGTAGCGGCAACGAGATAATAAACGTCCAAAGTGCCGTCTTCGAGGGCAATTGCACCGGAAGCCGCATCAGGAACGAGTTTGAAAGTCAAGGTCTTGATGGGCGCCGGTCCTCCATAATGGTCGTCGAAACGTTCAAGGATGAGCGCATCTCCGCTCCTCCACTCCTTCATCTTGTAAGCGCCGGTTCCGCAAGGATTCCGTGCGAAGTCGACCCCGGCGGCTTCCGCTTCTTCAACGGATCTCTTGCTCGCAATGCCGAATGTCATGTTGGTCAGTACGTCCAGAATCGGGCTGTACGGGTATTTGAGGACGCACTTCACCGCCATGTCACCAACCTTTTCGAACCGGTCAATAGCAGCGTTGATACCACTTGAATAGCTTGATTCGAGGGAACGCTTCAGAGAAAACACAACGTCTTCCGCCGTCATCACATCTCCGTTGTGGAACTTTACACCCTCTCTGAGGTAGAAGGTGACTTCCGTACTGTCGTCATTGAACTCCCACTTTTCAGCAAGCCCCGGAATCAGTTTGTTGTAGTCTTCAGGCGCCTCTTTGACGAGCGCGTCGTAAATCTGATACATCATCATATGAGTGACCGTGTCTTTACTGGAGGCCGGGTCGAGAGATGACGGCTCCGCGTTGACTCCCCACAGCAGTGAATCCTTGGCGCTAACCGAATTCCCGAAAGCTTCCGAGCCCGTCAGGCATACTCCCAAAATTCCTGCCATCATCATGGCCACAACCACAGCTTTCCGCAAAACACCTTTCTTCATCATTCACTCCTCCTTCGATTGATATTGCGTCGAACAATCTGCGAAACCTAAAAAAACACCTCCTTTTTTAAATTATCATGTCAGATCATGCATAATACATGCCGATGCATGAATTCCCTTTTTAAACAACTCAAGGTCCAGATTCTCGTTGGGTGCATGATTCTTGCAGTCTTCGTTGGCGTAGGGAATGCAGAGCGCGGGTACTCGCAGGATATCCGTCCATACGTAGTTCGGAAGACTTCCGCCGCTCGCGAGCGACAGGATGACGCCCTCTGTATATACCTTTTCAAGCGCTGAGACCACCGAGCGGCAAACTGGGAGGTCAGCATCGGTCTTGGATGGATGCATGTATCCGTGAATCCGGACTTTGGCGGCAGGAGCGTGTTTTGCGACATGTTTTTTTATCTTGTCTATAATATCCACGGGATTCTGATCAACGACCAACCGCGCGTCCATTTTCACGGAAGCTCTCGATGGAATCACGGTTTTGGAGCCCTCTCCCTGGTATCCGCAAGTAATGCCGTTGATTGATAGAGTCGGCAAGAGATTGAGTCTCGTAAAATACTCATTTCCATCAAGCCCGAGAGAATCGACACCATGAAGCGCGCTCATTACCCGCTCGTCGAAAGGCATATTTTGGATAATGGAAAGATCATAATCGGACGGGGGACGCACATCGTCCGCGAATCCTTCAATCAAAATTTTCCCCTCTTCGTCTTTCATAGTCCGGAGAAGTCGGACTAGTTCCCATCCAGCATTCGGGATGACGCCCCCCGCTCGGCCGGAGTGATAATCGAATGCTGCGGTTTGAAGAGATATCTCGAAGTTGACAACACCTCTGGATCCCAGGCGAACGTTCAGAATGTTTCCGGGGAGCAGAGAGCCGTCTACCGGTAACACGACGTCGCAGGCCAATAGCTCCTTGTGAACTCGAACGAAGTCCGCAAGATTGGGACTGCCTGACTCCTCCTCGCCTTCAAAGACAAATTTAAGGTTGACGGGTATCTCCGTTCCTGTAGCTCGAAAAGCCTGCACGGCAAGAATATGGGAGATCATCTGGCCCTTGTTGTCCGCTACTCCGCGCCCGAAAAGCCTGCCTTCGCGAACGACCGGCTCGAAGGGCGGCGATTCCCATAAATCGAGCGGTTCAGGGGGCTGTACATCATAATGACCGTAGAAAAGAACCGTCTTTGCATCCTTGTTCTTTGAGAAAAGTTCTCCATACACAACAGGGCTGCCGGGCGTTTCGACTATTGTCGTGCTGATACCGCTTTCTTCCATCGTTTTCTTGAGAAAACCCGCGCACTCCCTCACCCCCACACCCGTTGCGCTTATCGCCGGAATGCGAAGAAATCTCTTCAAGATGTCTAAAGATTCGTTGAAAGCAAGATCTATATGCCTATGAATACTCTCCATTGATGAAAACACCCCCTGATTTTTAGAAACAGAATAGGCCATCCATGCTTCACGAAGCTTCGATAATCTCTTTTCCTGCTACCAAATGCTAGAATGTATGATTTAGGAGCTCTCGGTTCATAAAAGATCCTTACATCAATGCAAGAAGACAGAAAAATAATTGATCTCTATTTTAGCTTCCTAGGGGTAAATGTAAAATTTGTTTATTCAATACCCCGTATAAACGTTTTCTATGCGACAGCGCACAAGCAAATTGAAGGCGCCGGAAACAGAAAAAGGGGAGATGGGGAATGCAACTCCGAAATATAGAGTACGTTCTGAGCATCGCCGAAACAAAAAGTTTTTCAAAATCCGCGAAGAGCCTCCACATTAGTCAGCCTGCCCTGAGTCAGGCGATTCAGAAACTTGAAGAAGAACTCGGTGCCCATCTTTTCCTGAGGCGAAGCAATGAAACGTTGCTCACTCGCGCTGGCGAGCTCTTTGTAGAAGACGCACGAAAAATCCTTATGCTGAGTGAACAAATCAAAAAGAAAATGGAAGATATACATAATGTGCGGCAAGGGCATATCGTGCTCGGGATTTCCCAGTACAACGGGCAGCTTTACTTTTCAAACATTCTTCTGGAATTCAAAAAGGAATACCCCAACATAGGTCTTGAAATCGTCGAAGATTTTTCCTCTGCCCTTGAACAGAAACTCCTGACCGGGAAGCTGGACTGCGCGATCTTTACGGCTCCCACAATTTCGGACGAACTCTCCTTCGAACATCTCTTTTTCGAGGAAATTCTCCTTGCGCTTCCGCGCAATCACCCCATAGCAGAGAAATTCCCGGCAAAGCCGGGACGTTTCGGTTCCGTAAAACTGTCATGGTTTAAAGAAGAGGATTTTGTGCTTATGAAAAAAGGTCACAGATTTCGGAGGATCACAGAAGATTTTTGCCGGGAAGCGGGATTCGAACCTCATGTAGTCTTTGAAAGCAGAAGCAGCAACACCATCCAGTCCTTCATCACGGGAGGTGTCGGAAACGGCTTCATCACAACGACACAACAGCGAAATACCCCTCTGAAATGGCGTTCCGCCTATTTTCACCTTGAGGATGTAGCCGCAAGAAGGGAGCATGTAATTGCCTACCACAAAGACTCATATCTTTCTTCTGCGGCGAAAGCATTTATCTCGCTCGCGAAAAAAGTCTGTGCGGTACAGTTTTATTATTTCGATGATATGACTACGTAAGGTCTCCTGAACAAATCATGAGGCTCTATGAGGTGGAGGAACTGGCGAGCGATTTGGCTCTTTCGACGAACATGAGTGAGCGCCTGAAATCGCAGCTTCAAAGTTTTTCGGCTGTCGGCAAACTGGACGACACTCGCGGATTGAAAGTTTTTCCTTCGGTACTGAAGAAGGATGCGTTTCATTGGTTGTATTTCTGGACGAGGGACCCTACGAGCCATGTTCTCGTTTATTGACGTTGTTTTCAACACCAGAAAATCACAGAGGAAGCTCGACTATAACAACCTTTGCAGCGACTCAAAGAATAGTACAGTAGAAACTCAGTTGAGCCGCTTAACTTTTTTTACGAAAAACTATTGACGTGCTATATCACGCTGGTATCATATAAATGACAGTGGTAAATAAAGAAAGTGGAGCTACTGTAGAAAAAGGCTGTCAGACTGCGCGCCGGGAAGCCTCAGTACGAAAGGGCAGTACCGGCTGAAATTGCCGCAGACGAGCATTGTTTCAGGATCATAGGGAAGGTGGTTTTTTCGCAGCCTCTGAGGAAGAGTATGGTGGTCCCGATATCCGCTTACTTTTTCATTTGTTTCTTATTTGTGATTTTTTAAAAAAAGTAGGCTCATGGATATTCCGACCAAAGGTCTTGAACCCGGGCCCACACCTTCATCCTGATCCACTCGAAAGACGAGCGCTTTCAATCGTTGGGAAAGGTTGTAGGAAAGGTTGGCAAACTGGAACCCGACAGTGGGTTTTGGTAATCCCGGCTCGCAAGAGGCCGAGGAGGTTTGTGTAAATAAAGATGATAATCCCCCGCCTCTGGCGGGGGACCCCCGGAGTTTGACAGTTCCGGGATAACGCCTTTTTTTCTGAGACAGCTCGAAGTCCTTTGAAGAGGCGTTTAGAAAAAGTATCGGATTTTCCGACATTATCAACCAGAATGCAGTCGATGGATGGGAATTCTATTCAATGGAGTCGATCCTGGTTTCAGTAAAACCAGGTTGTATCTCATGGCATGTAGAAAAAAACATCTATTTCAACATGCTCATTTTCAGGCGTCCGAAGAGTGTTCTGCGCGCCGTATTTGAAGCCTCTGGTTTTGCCTCTGAAGACTCTTCGTTATGAGAGAGTTATCCTTTTTGGGCGACTTTGAAGTATGCACTTTCGGAATGACAAAATAGTCGCAAGAGTGAAACGGATCCGTTTTTGTAATGCTTTAAAAGCCGAAAGGAGACCAGCTATCAAAAGTCAATAGGGGCAGTTGAGAAAAAGTAAAGAGATTGTCATTAGTTTCATTCGAGGCAGCATGCACCACTGCAACTTGACAGCAGAATATAGCCCTGAAAAAGAGTA
>Ga0334887_1003228_pt1 | contig 16531 bp, 14 predicted proteins | sample GraSluR1_MG_10_FD_207217 | JGI IMG/M metagenome (GOLD analysis project Ga0334887, IMG submission 207217) | Sludge microbial communities from methane-producing bioreactor in Wageningen University, Netherlands - Granular Sludge_18_07-R1 | ecosystem: Engineered > Bioreactor > Anaerobic >...
CCCGTTATGAATCTAGTCGAAAGTCGAGCCGAAAAAACACATTTAAGTCAGCGGATGACAGTCAATGCGCAAATTCTCATTCCGCGCTATGATTTTCAATGAGCAATAGTCCGTCTCGATTTCAAAAATTGACTGTCATCTAATGGCTTAATCTCTTCTGCCCCGAATTTCTACTATGGTGCATAACGGTTGCAGGTATGAAATGTAGTGGAGTGCGTGAAAATAAATCATCTAAACGATAAGACCAATGAAGCGAGAAGTGAACATAAGATTACCCACATAACCACTATATTTTATACCTGTTGTTAGCCATAGTTGTTTGTTAACCAGTGAAATATATAAATTATTAATCTTTAAATCTTAAAATTATGTCAAAACAATTAATCGAAAGTCTAAAAACAATATTTAAAAATCACCGTGTCGAAAATTATGGTGATGTTAATTATCTATTTTTCAATTTTGATGAGAAAAATCTTTGTCTCAAATATTCGAATGATTATCAAATCAATACGTTAATTAATCAGAGTGATAATGGTCAATATTGTGAAGATATAAAAGTCAATTGGTCTAATGAAAATGAATTTCTTGGTAAGAAATCAAATTCTCTACTACCAAATGAATTACAATCTGAATTATCTGTTGACGAATTTTTAATATTGATTAATTAACATCCATAATGTCATAAATGTCGTATGTTGTAACATTATTAATATCATTTGTGAAAGTGTCTAACTTACAAGTAAATTCATCAACTGTCAGATTAGATGTCATTCTTAGAAATCTAACTTTAATGTTTGAATTATCGAAAAAGATTAGTCTAAGTATACCTTTATTTGGGTCAATTAAACTATCAATTTTTCTTGAAATTGCAATTGCTTGTTGTCTTGTGTTCATAAAACTTATTTTTAATTGTTAATGTTTACGATGAGTGTCTTTTTACAATTATGGCTAACGTTTCGCGGCTTTGCGAAGGTGGCATTTTTCACCACAAAACTACCTACGAAGCACGGACTTCAAATTTACGAAAAACTGTCATACGAAGCACTGAACCGCCACTTTTGCAAAACCGCTGTTGGGTGCTGGTGTTCTTCTCTGTCGTGTCTGTAAACCATTGTCTTTATTGGTTTTCTGCGTAATTGTCGGTTTGCTTTTTTGTCTGTATGTGTTGGGTTGTGCGTGGCGTTTTTTATTTTTTTGAAGGGTCGGGAAATTTTTTAAAAACAATTTTTCTTGCGTTGGCTTTGCAAGCTCTTTGACAAAGCTTTGGTTTGAGCGTTGGCTTGTGGGGCTTTGGCAATGTGCTTGCAAATAGGGTGGGCTTAGTGTTGATGTCCTTGTGGTTGATTTGTTTTAGTCGTTTTTGTACTTTTAGCTCGAATTTTCTTTTTTACTTCACCACATCTCAGCATTTTGTCACCAAAATAGGGGTTATTTATTTCTTCCGTTTCGCTCAGCCAAAATGCACCTTTGTCGTCTAAAGCCATTGGGCAGTAGGATACAAACACCGTCTCAGTTTTTATATTAAAGGTTTCTACTGTTTCAATAATTTGATTTGAAAGGGCAAAGAATATTTCTCGTTGTTTCTCAATGTCTTTTGCTGTGAGCAACAGCCCGATTTCCTTTTTAATTTTTGAATATTGCTCCATCCAAAACTTGTGTGCTTCTTCATCCAGCAGCTTCATATCAATTTTGTTGAAAATGGTTTCAAGTTTTTTGGCATTTGATTGTGTCAGCTGAAAATCACTTTGAACCAAACTTCTATTGAGTTCAAAATATTGGTTTACAAAATCTGTCAATTGTTGTGCAAACTTGTCTGGGACTGCAATTGTATTATCTACAGGTCTGTTCATCATACTGTAATTGCCAGTCAATTGTGCTGCTCCGTCAATGGCAAACACTCCATTAGTAACAATTTCTTCTCCTTCTGATAAACCGCTCTCGATTATATAGAATTCTCCTATTGAATTACCAAGTGTAATTTCTCTGATTTCAAAGGCGGGAAATTCAGAATTTGGAACTTTTATATAAACAATAGAGCGTTTGCCAGTCCATAGTAATGCTGTCTTTGGAATTACCAATGATTTTCCTGAAACAGATAAGTTTGCTTTGATTTTTCCTTTCACAAACATTTCAGGTTTTAGAATTTGTTGTGGGTTGTTTAACTCTGCCCTTACAGCAGCAGTTCTCGTTTGTGGATTGATTAACGGATCTATAAACGATATGTTGGTTGTAAATTCTTTTCCGGGAAGTGATGCAATGGTCAAAGTAATTTTTTGGCCTACCTTCATAAATGCCAAATCACTTTCGTAGGCATCCAATAACACCCAAACGTTGCTCAGGTCGGCAATTTCAAACAAAACACTTCCTTTATTTACGAAGTCGCCTTTTGAAATATCTCTCCTGATAACAATTCCCGACTGGTCGGCATATACATCAAATTCTGTTTGCACAATACCACTATTTTCAATTTGATTAATTTGTGATTCAGTAATCTTCCATAAGCGCAATTTTTCCTTTGAGGCATTGTATAGTGATGGATTAACTTCTTTGAATTTTGCAGCTTCGATTAACTCTTTTTGTGCCGTAACCAATTCAGGTGAATAAATAGTTGCTAGTTTTTGACCTTTGCTTACTGACTGCCCAGTGAAATCAATGAAAAGTTTTTCAATTCTCCCTGAATAATTAGCCGTAATTACGGCTAATTTTTGCTCATTTATGGCTATTTTACCTGTTAGATAAACTTCGTGTTCGGCTGAAACGGTTTTGACTTTTTGAGTTTGCACATTTGCCAAGGCAACTGCTTCGGCACTCATTGTAAATACAAAGGGATTGCTTTCACCACTTGAATTTTGTGCCAACGGGATTAAATCCATTCCGCAAAGCGGACATTTACCCGGTTCGTTTTGCCTGATTTGTGGGTGCATTGAACAAGTGTAGGTGGTCTCTTCACCGTGTTCGTGAGTATGTGTGTTTTCTGAATTATGATTGCCTTTAAATAAAAGCCACCCCAAGAGCAAACCCAGCAATAGCACTATGCTGAATTGTAAAATCTTATTATTGAATATTCGTTTCATTTCTGTTTGTTTTAGAATTATCGTCCCATCAATCTTTCCATCATTGCAACTGCAATGTTTCCGTCAATTAGTGCGTCTAAATATTTTAATCGGTAATCCAAAAGTTGTTGTTGCATTCTCAATACTTCTTCAAAGTTGCTGCCTTCGGTGGTGTATTGCACAATTAAAATGTTTAGAACCTGATTTGCCAAAGATGTTTGGTCTTGATATAATTTCACCCTGCGGTCGGCATCTTTAAAATCCTTCAAAGCATCTTCATAATTCACCATCAATTGGTTGCTTACTTCGTGTTTTTGTTCAATGACCGATTGACGCATAAAATCCGACTCACGAACCGATGCCGTATATTTTTTTCGCCACAAAGGAATAGTAACAGTTGCCATTGGCATCAACATATTTCGTCCGTTCATCATACTTTCGCTATTGGCTCTTGGCTGAAAAATGTCGTATTGTAAGCCCACGCCAATCATTGGTAAGCCCATTTTCTGATTCATTTTACCTTGGGCAATGAATGCTTGTTCATCTTGCTCCAACATTTTCAGCATTGGGTTATTAGCTTTGATACTGTCAGGAATTTCATTGAGTGAAATCGGAATAGTTGCAGCCATTATTGAATCTGAAAACAATACAGTCTCATTTTTATCTCGATTCAGCAACAAATTGAAACGAACTAAAAGAGGTATTTTACTATCTTCCAACAACGCAAGATTATTTTGAAGCTCGTTAATCTCCATTTGAACACGCAACACATCTATCATACTGCTCATATTGTCCATTTCTCCCATTTGGGGCATATTTCGGGATGGCGAATTTCCTGTAGTTGATTGACCTTGCATATTCATACCACCCATTCCGCTGCTAGAAATGTTGGTGTTTTGGTTGCCTGAACTTCTCACATTACCAGAACCACCTGAATTATTTCCGCTTTGCCCACCACTTTTGAATCTTGTCAGTGCGATTTGCTCCATCGTTTTCAACAGTTCAATGTTTTCTTTAGTGATGGCAATTTCCTTTTCTAATAATTGCAAAGCATACCAATTCGCACGAACTTCATAAAACAGCATTGATTTGGCTTCATTGAATTCTTCAAATTTTGCCTTAGCCATAAATGTCATTTCGTTTTTGGCTGCTCCCAATGTTCCAAACCAAGGAAACATTTGCATCAAAGAAATTGTACCAATTTGGTTGCCCATATAGCGTTCCATAGGCATAACGAAAAAACTAAAACCTACTTGAGGGTCGGGAAGTGAACCCACTTGTGGCACTCGTTCCAAAGCTGCTTGATATTGAAAATATTTTGCCTTCAAATTCGGGTTGTTTTCAGCAGCAATCACTAAATAGTCGTTCAATGATTGTCCAATTGCACCCCCAGAAATGGTGAACAAAATCAATAAGGTTAATATTCTATTCTTCATTTCGCATTTCTTTTAATTAAATATTCTTCTCGTGCGGCATACAAAACAGGCACAACAAATAAGGTTATCAATGCCACCGTCATACCGCCAAAAGCAGGTATTGCCATTGGAATCATAATGTCCGCTCCACGCCCTGAAGATGTGAGAATGGGCAGTAATGCTAATAGTGTTGTTGCGGTAGTCATTAAACAGGGTCTTACTCTTTTCATTCCAGCTTCTAAAACAGCATTTCTAACTTCACTAATATTTTCAGGTTTGTGTTTCTTAAAACTTTGCATTAAATAAGTGGAGATAACTACACCATCATCGGTTGCAATTCCAAAAAGTGCAATGAAACCTACCCAAACGGCTACACTCAAATTGTAGGTTTTCATCTGGAACAGTTCTCGCATATTTGTTCCAAACAATGAGAAGTCCATAAACGAGTCAGTGCCATATAACCAAAGCATCACGAAACCGCCTGCAAATGCCAGTGCAATTGCCGAAAATATCATTATTGATGTTGTTGCTGAACGGAATTGAAAATAGAGAATCAAGAAAATAACCGCTAATACCAAAGGCACTACAATGGCTAGACGCTTTTCTGCTCTTACCTGATTTTCATAGCTACCCGAAAATTGATAACTCACACCTGCTGGAACATTCAATTCACCGGAAGCAATTTTTGATTTTAGAAAATTGTCAGCATCTTCAACTACGGTAACTTCTGAGAAACCATCTTTTTTATCTAAAAGCACATAACCTACTAAAAAGGTGTTTTCACCACGAATCATCATTGGGCCAGGGCGGTATTCAATTACAGCTAATTCGCCCAAGGGGATTTGTTGCCCTGTTGGTGTTGGAATTAAAACCTTTTTCATTACTTCGGGATTGTCTCGCCATTCTCGGGCGTACCTTGCTCGGATGTTATAACGTTCCCTTCCTTCAACTGTGGTTGTTAACGGCATTCCACCCAAAGCCACTTCCAAATACATTTGAACATCTGCTATGTTTAAACCATATCGTGCAATGGCTATGCGGTCTATATCTATTTCCAGATAAGGCTTTCCTAAACTCCTATCGGCATAAACTGCTTCGGGTTTTACCGATGGAACTTCTTTTAATAGTTGTTCAATTTTTAGACTAAACTCTTCAATGCTTTTCAAATCAGGACCAAAAACCTTAATCCCCATTGGTGCTCTCATACCTGTTTGAAGCATCACCAAACGGGTTTCAATGGGTTGTAATTTCGGTGCGGATGTTACTCCCGGAATATCGTTAGTAGCATTTACAATTTCATTCCAAATATCATCAGGCGTTTTGATGTGGTCTCGCCATTGACGGAAATATTGCCCGTTTTTATCAGGGATTAATTCACCTTTTTCATCTTTAACGAATTGACCTTCTTTATCAACTTTAAATCTTAAAGGATAGCCATTTTCATCATTGATATATTCTGTTTTATAAAGAATGATATTTTCAAACATTGAAACAGGTGCAGGGTCTAAGGCACTTTCAACACGCCCCGCTTTTCCGACAACCATTGAAACTTCAGGTATCGCCTGAACCCGCAAGTCTAACTGCTGCACATATCTGACATTGGCATCAACACCCGAATGTGGCATTGAAGTGGGCATCAATAAGAAAGAACCTTCGTCTAATGCAGGCATAAATTCTTTTTCCATTCCGGGGAAAGTGTGCGACAAAGAGCTCCAAACGGATGAGGTACGGATATTCCAACCAGTGGTATCCGTCATTTTTGGAATAAATCCAAAAACCTTGTCAAAGCCCAGCCAGATATTTACACCAAGTAGAATGATTAGGACAGGAAAAAGCAGGAACGTCTTTTTATGTTCCAAGCACCAATTCAAAATAGTGGGGTAGTACTTGATGAAAAGTTTGAAACCACCTAAAACAACTCCTATTATTAGAACAATAAAAAGAAAATTAATTAACAAACTATTGGCAACACCTAAAGGCATCCATTCTTGAGCTAGCAACCACGATACCGATATGGTTATTATCGCAATGGTTATCGTATTTTGATGACGACTGAAAAACGCATTAATTTTGGCAGATGGAAATTTATTTTGTTCGGCAAGATTTCCGATGATGTTATTTACTCCTAAAAGTATAAGCACAACACCTGCCCAAACTGACCACCATAAAACAACGATTCCTATAACTAATAAAATTAAATTCAATGCTACACGGTATAATTTTCGAGTGGTTTTTAGCGAAAACAACCAATGGGCAAAAGCAGGCATCATAAAGAGGGTAATGATTAATGCCGCAACCAATGCAAAGGTTTTGGTGTAAGCCAATGGACCAAAAAGTTTGCCTTCGGCAGCCTGTAAGGTAAACACTGGGAGAAAACTTACAATCGTGGTTGTAACAGCAGTAAGTATAGCAGATGAAACTTCGGTGGAAGCGTTATAAACTGTTGTGATTAGTGGTTGTTCAGGTGGTGCTTCATCGGTGTGGCGTAGAATATTTTCACTGAGAATGATGCCTAAATCTACCATCGTTCCAATAGCAATGGCAATACCAGAAAGTGCCACAATATTGGCGTCCACATTAAAGTATTTCATCATTATGAAACACATCAATACCGCAAGTGGTAATAGTGCCGAAATCATTAGTGATGCCTGCAAATGAAACACCATAATGATAATGACAAGAATGGTTATGAGAATTTGCAGACTGATGGCTTCATTGAGTGTGCCGAGTGTTTCATAAATTAATTCGGTGCGGTCGTAAAACGGCACAATAGTAACTTTGGAAACTGTCCCGTCATCAAGTGTTTTGGAAGGTAATCCTGGACTAATTTCTTTGATTTTGTCTTTGACGTTCTGAATGGTTTTTAATGGATTGTCTCCGTAGCGCGCAATTACAACACCGCCAACGGCTTCAACACCACCTTTGTCTAAAAATCCATTATGACCGCGTGGAGCAGGACCTATATTTACTTTAGCAATATCGCTGATTCGAAGCGGTATGTTATCCGTTACTTTTACAACTGCTTGTTCAATATCCTGTAAATTTTTCACATAACCCAATCCACGAACATAGTATTCAACCAAATTCATTTCCACCGTATTTGCACCAATATCGAGATTGCTGTTTTTGATGGCTTCCATAACCATCATCATACTTACATTGTGGGCTTTCATTGCCACAGGGTCAAGGTCAACCTGATATTCTTTTACAAAACCACCAATAGATGCCACTTCCGATACTCCTTCTGAAGACATCAACCCTAGTTTTACATAATAATCCTGTATGGTTCTGAGTTCGTGTAAATCCCAACCACCTGCTGGTTTACCATTTTCGTCCCTACCTTCAAGCGTGTACCAATATACCTGACCCAAAGCTGTGGCATCAGGCCCTAATGTGAGGGATACACCTTCGGGTAGCACATCAGAAGAAAGGGAATTCAACTTTTCCAACACCCTTGTCCTGCTCCAATAATACTCTACATCTTCATTAAAAATGATAGCGATAAATGAAAGCCCAAACATTGAAGTACTTCGCACAGAAGTTACCCCTGGCAATCCTAATAATGCTGTGGTAAGCGGATAAGTGATTTGGTCTTCCACATCCTGCGGACTTCTGCCCATCCATTCCGTGAAAACAATTTGCTGATTTTCGCCAATATCAGGAATAGCATCCACAGGAACAGGGTCTCTTGGCAGAAAATCCACATTCCAGTTAAAAGGAGCGGTAACAATGCCCCAACCCACAAAAAGTACCAGCAAGAGTACTGTTACTAATTTGTTCTCAAGGAAGAATTTTATGATGGCATTGAGCTTCATTTACTAATGGTTATGGTGTTTGTGATCAACGTCTTTAGAGACAAGTTCTAAATCCATTTTGCAAACAGGACAAGTTCCTTTTTCTTCATACATTTTTTCGCCTTCGCATTTCATCGGGCATTGGTACATTGCTGTTTTAATTTGTTCCGTTGAATTTTCGTTATTCTTTTCGTTACTGTTGTTTCCGCAGGAAGCGAAAAGAAATGCTACAAATAGAATGTATGCTGTCACTATTGTTTTCATATTACTCCGATTTTAAGGGTTCAATTTTAAATCCTGCTTCTTGCACCTTTTGAATTACTTCCTGCTCGGTAATTCCTTCGCTATGCACAGAAAGAACTTTGTCTTTATTTGTAGTGTCCACTTCCCAATGACAAACGCCATCGGCTTCATTGAGGAATGGTGTTACTTTAGCCACACATCCACCACAGTTGATGTTGGTTTTGAATTTGAGTGTTTTATCTGACGTTTTCATTTTCGTAGGTTTAATGGGTACAACATCCTGTTGAACAAGACGAAGAATTGTCTTCATCATTTGTTGAAACTTTATAACCTGCATTTTCAATTGCAGAAATTACTTTTCCAACTGCACCTTCTTTTTGAAGTGTTAGGATTAGTTTTCCGGCTTCCAATTTTTGAATTTCTACACCTTCAATTTTTTTGACTTCATTGCTCACTCTTGTTTGGCAATGGGCACTCTGCATACTTGGTATACTCAAGTCTATTTGTTCTTTATTTGTGTTCATTTTGATTCAGTTTAACTTTTTGATTAAGGTAGGCTTCTGAAGGATTAATTCAGAAGCCTACCAATTTTAATGATTTATGCACAGGCTTCTGCACATTCTCTACAAGCTTCTGCACAAGCCCTGCAACTTGGCAGATGGTCTGCGTGTTTCTCACATTCCTTTGCACATTTGAGGCAAATTTCTTTACATAAATTCTTCAATAAATCTGCATTTTGAGATTTTCTTGAAATAAATTTGTAAAGCAATGAGCAAACATCTGCACAATCTCTACAGACCATAGCACATTCAGAATGACCATTTTCGCTAATGCATTCTGTGGCGCATTCTTCGCAAGTATTTATACACTTTGCGATTATTTCTAACATTTTAGTGTCCATAATTTATCTTTTTAAGTTTAACATTAATGACACAAATTTCATCAATCTTATTCTATGGCTGGTTACTTCATTTTTGAATTGATTTGTAACATTTACGTCTGCTTATTTTTTGTACTTCAACCACAAACTATTACTTACCACACTTACACTGCTAAGTGCCATTGCTGCACCTGCAATCATTGGATTGAGTATGAAACCGTTAATCGGGTATAAAATTCCTGCTGCAATGGGAATACCAATCAAATTATAAATAAATGCCCAAAATAGGTTTTGTTTAATGGTTCTGACTGTTGATTTTGATAAATGAATTGCTTCTGGAATTTTTGTAAGGTCTGATGAAATGATAGTCATTTTAGCTACATCCATTGCAATGTCGCTTCCTTTACCCATTGCTATACTCACGTCTGCTTGTGCCAATGCTGAGCTGTCGTTTATACCATCACCAACCATTGCAACAACCTTTCCTTGTTCTTGCAATTGTTTTACGAATGCAGCTTTATGTTCAGGTAGCACTTCTGCTTTAAAATGTTTAATTCCAACTTTTTCTGAAACAGCTTTGGCTGTCATTTCATTGTCGCCTGTGAGCATATAAACTTCTATTCCTGATTTCTGCAATTCTGCAATTGCCCTTTGGGAAGTTGTTTTGATTTGGTCGGCTATAGCTAGTAACGCTATTACCTTTTTTGTATTGGCAAACCAGATTACCGTTTTGGCTTCATTGCCCCATTGATTGGCTTTTTCAGCAACCGTATTTTCAATCAAAATTTCATTTTCTTGAATGAGCCTTTTATTTCCAATGAAATATGTTTCACCGTCAATCTCTGCTTTTGCTCCTTTTCCTGTGATACTTTCAAATTGAGTTATTGAAATGGCATTTTGACTTTTTAAATGGGTAATAACCGCTTCTGCCAATGGATGTTCCGATTGTTTTTCGATACTAAATAGTATTTGCTTTAATACTGTATTATCATCTGTCCAAAAATCATTCGTTACAACAGGCTTCCCTTCTGTAATCGTTCCCGTTTTATCGAGTATAACCGCATTAACCTTTTTTGCTAATTCAAGACTTTCAGCATCTTTAATTAAAATCCCCTTTTCAGCTCCTTTGCCCACGCCAACCATTATGGCAGTAGGAGTAGCCAAACCTAAAGCACAAGGGCAGGCAATAACCAATACGGTTATGAGAGCTAATAAACCTTGTGTAAAGGCATTCTCGCCACCAAAAACATTCCAAGCAATAAAGGCAGCTATGGCAATCAGAATTACAATAGGAACAAATATCCCTGCGATTTTGTCGACTAACTTCTGAACGGGAGCTTTGCTGCCTTGTGCATCTTGCACCATTTTAATGATTTGGGCAAGCATTGTTTCGCTTCCCACTTTATCGGCTTTAAATTGGAAGCTACCCTTTTGATTAATAGTTCCTGCAAATACTTTTTCGTTCTCATTTTTCAACACAGGAACAGGCTCTCCACTCAACATACTTTCATCTACATATGAATTGCCACTCACTACCGTGCCATCCACTGCAATTTTATCTCCCGGTTTTACGACAATGGTATTACCGATTTCCACTTGCTCAATGGGGATTTCCATTTGATGACCGCCATCGTATACAATCGTTACTGTTTTAGGCTGTAAGCCCATTAATTTCTTAATCGCAGATGATGTATTTCCTTTGGCTTTTTCTTCCAAAAGTTTACCCAACAATATAAAAGCAATTATAACGGCAGCAGCTTCAAAATAGACGTGAGCGTGTAAACCCCTTTCGTGCCAAAAGTGCGGAAATAAAGTATTGAAAACGCTGAATATATAAGCAACTCCTGTACTAAGAGCCACCAAAGTGTCCATATTGGCAGAGCGGTGTTTGGCTTGTTTCCAAGCGTTGATGTAAAAATCTCTACCTAACCATAGAATGACAGGTGTACTGAATATCCACATTATCTCATTGGCAAAGGGCATATCCATAAAAAACATACCTATAACTACTACTGGAACAGAAAGAATCAATGCCCAATAAGTTTTCTTTTTGAGCTTACTAAATTTTTCTTTCTGAATATGTTCTACGGTATCATCGCTTGAAGCACTATCTTCAATCAATATATCGTAACCAACGCTTTGAACAGCTTTTTTCAAACTTTCAACTTTAACCAAACTCGGAATGAATTCAACCAAGACCTTAGCGTTTGCGTAATTCACGCTTGCATTCACTACACCCGCCTGAGATTTAAGCATACTCTCTACACTAACCGCACACGAAGCACACGTCATTTGCAATACAGGAAATGACTTCTTTACGGTTGTTACACCATAACCTAAGTCTCTTATGGTTTTGACAGCTTCTGAAACTGTTTCCTGATTTTGAGTTTTAATTATTGCTTCCTTATTGTTGAGTTCTACCCGGTGCGATTCAACACCTTTGAGTTTAGCAATGCCATTGTCCACAATCAAGGCACAGTGTTCGCTGTCAACGCCTTCAAGCGGTATCCTAAATTCATTATTATTTGTTGCCATACCTTTTTTATTTAATTACAAGGCAAAGGTCGCAACATTACATTTCTTACCCGTTACCTGATTTTGGATTGTATTTGTAACATTTACACTTCGTCTAATGGTTTGCGTTTGTTATCCTTAATGTTTTTGAAATGAGTTGGGGTTAATCCTGTAACTTTTTTAAACTGATTGCTCAAATATCCAACGCTCGAATAATTCATTTGATAAGCTATTTCACTTAATGACAATTCGTCATAAACCAATAATTCTTTCACTTTCTCAATTTTTTGAGCAATGAAATATTTTTCAATGGTCGTTCCTTCTACTTCTGAAAACAGGTTTGATAAGTAAGTATAATCGTGATGAAGCTTAGTGCTCAAATAGTCGGATAAATTGGATTTTAATTCACTGTTATTTTGGTGAATAATTTCAATAATGAGCGACTTAATTTGTCCGATTAGACGACTTTTTTTGTCATCTATCAATTCAAACCCAAACGTTTTTAGATGATTGTCAAGGTTAGTTTTTTCCGTTTCGGTCAAGTCGCTTTTAAGTTCAACTTCGCCTAAACTAATATTTAATGTTTGAAAACCTAGTTTCTCCAATTCATTTTTCACTACCATTATGCAGCGATTACAAACCATATTTTTGATGTAAATTTTCATCTTGTATTGTCTTTAAAAGTGCGTTGGCAAAAAAGTGGCTCTTTTGGCTTTGCGAAGGGTCGGCTGGTGTGTCGGGCAAAGCCAAATGTGCCACTTGCGGGGTGGCTCAAAATTACTCGTTTGTTTAATTTGTCTTTTATCGGAACTCGTGAATCGCTTCGCTTATTTGTTTTTAAAAAATGTGCGGTGAGAAAAAAATAAAAAACAGCGGGTTGGCTTGAGTGTCTGGTCAGTTGCTGTCGATTTGTATTATCGTTTCTATGTCTGTTTTCACCTGTCAAAATGGATTGCTTTTTCTCTTTTTTTGTCTGTTGTTTTCTTTTGGGTCGTTGTCTTTTTACACTTGCACCCAACGGCTGGGGGTGTGAGCCGTGGGGGAGTTCGTGGCGCAGCGTCTTCATCCGCCGTCAGGGCAGCCCCCGTGCGGGCTCTGCTGCCCCGAGGTCATCGCATCCCCCACATGGCTTGCACCCCATGTTGGCAACCTGTGGTTAAAAAACTGGTTGAGCGGTCGATGCCCCCATGTCCCCCGTGACGGCGTGGCCCGAGCGCCGGCCGCTTGCCTGTCAGCGTACCCGCTCCGCTGGTGAGGTGCGGTGGGGTAGAGGGAAATACTTCATCGAGTCCAGCCATTCCTTCCAAATTTTCAGCGCCTAGCTACTAACATTTCTTTCAGTGGCTGCTTACGTACCATTCTTCGTGGGCGGGCTTCATCCCATCCATTTCTAGATTCCAGCCCCGATTAGCATTTTCAGCCCGATAATGCGAAAAGCCTTTTCCTCCCTTCAGCGTGGGCTTTCTACCCCACTTTTCCAAGCAGCCCTTAGCAAACCAACCAGGCTAGGCGTCATCCGCCATTTCGGTCGAGGGTGGCGAAATGTTCTCTAGCCCCTCGAAGGCCTGTTCCCTCCAGCCGCCTTCCCAAGCGCAACGCTCTCAGCCCACCCGCAAATTTTGATGTTGTCAATTCAGCTTCGGTTAAAAACAGGCTGCCGATGGGCTACAGCTTCGTTCTCGTCCACCATGGTTGCCAACGGCTGGGGGTGTGGCGAGTGTGGGAGAGCGTGTTACGTTTTCGTCCCCCGACGAAAACGCCCGAGCGGGCGAAACCGCTCCGAAGCTCCAATGTCAACCCACATTGGCTACACCCCTTGTTGTAGCCTGTGCCTTAATTTCTTATGAATTATCTATATTTCAGTCGTTACCTTTTTGGTTGTTCTTCTTAGTCTAAGTGATTTCTGTTTTTTCATCTCTTTTTTCTTTTTAAAGAATTCACTTAAAGCTTTTTCTTCAGAACTTGTTAAAGGTTCTTGACTTCCAATAAAATCCACATCCAATTCTTTTTTCCTTGTTTTCATTTTTATTGGTTTTTAAAGTATCTGTCAATAAGTTTAAGCGCAGCTTGCGTTTCAATAATCATTAATCTACCGCCAAAGTGAATTGCACCTAATGTTTCTTCGTAGTGTTTAATGAGTTGGCTTTTTGAAATAAAGGCTAAGTTTCCTTCGTGCCCCCTTTGAAAAGAAAGTTTACAGGCAAATGCAACTAAATTTCCTGGTACTCCAGCATACATTTTTGTCTTGCCTTTGTTAAATGGTGCACTTTCAATTAGATGCATATAAACGTGGTCAGATTTAACTTGCACGCTCAATAATCCTTGAATTACATTCGGATTGTTTACGATAGTCAGTTTATAAACTTCTCTTTCAGGTTGTTTAAATTCTGTCAACCAATTAAAAACCCAACCATTTTTCTTTGTGGTCAATTTAAGGTCATCTCTTGTAACAACAGAAATTTCAGTCGGGAAACTGTCACCTGTTACAATGTTTTCAATTGAGTTAGTGAGTTTATCGACAACGAAATCCAATCCTATGTTTTTCTTATTTGTCATACTACAAATATACAAAAAATTGCTTTAAGATTTTCCAAAAAGGTAATATCTGAGCAGTCGTCTGGCATTGGCTACAACGGCTGGGGGTGTGGAAAGTGTGGGAGAGCGTGTTACGTTTTCGTCCCCCGACGAAAACGCCCGAGCGGGCGAAACCGCTCCGAAGTTCCAATGTCAACCCACATTGGCTACACCCCTTGTTGTGCAACGTTTTTTTTAGTTTATCCACGCTTCAATTTTTATTTTTAGTTTTTCAACTAACTCATTCAAACTTGAGTAAATGATGTGAGGATAATGATTTGTGTCAAAATGACTTTTATCAAAATCATCTTTTTGACATAAGTATAAAACAGGTTTCTTTAAGCCTAAGGCAAAACCCGCTTCAAAATAGACACCGTGTTTATGTTGAGTAAAATCAGCCACAACAAATTTACTTTTCTTAATTTCTGCTATTAAAGCATCATTTATTGTTACATCTGAGTCAAAATGAATTTCATCTATCAGTATTGGCTTATAACCAGTTTCAGTAATTGCTTTTTTGATTGATTCTCTTATACTTTTCACTTCTTCAGAGAAGGACATAGCAACAAAACACCGTTCAGAATTTTCACCTGATTCATTTAGTTCAATTACTTTTGCAAGACCATAATATGTTAATTGTATACTTATTATGTCAGCACCATCTTTACTTGAAGCATCAATCCCTTTTATATATCCTTCATTCAATAATGTGAATAAATAAAAAACCATTTCATTATAATTTCTATAATAAAGTCTTTTGGCTAATTCATTCTTTGATTCATTATTTGGGAATTTAATTATTGAACCTTCAAATTCTTGAAGAGAATATAAGTATATTAATAGATTATCAATTCTTTCTTTAGGTGTTCGTGGAATAATTGCTTCATTAATCATTGTTTCTAATTTCTGATTGTCTAAAATTGGTGCATCAACCTTGTAAAATTCAGGTGGAAATTTTTCATTTAATATCAATCCTTGTAAGATATATTTATTTTTTTCTACAAACTCACTATTCTGATGATAACTATCAAATTTGAACATTAGACGTTTTTGCTTAACATCAATAATATATTCAATGATATCCCAACTTGATGGGTAATTTTCAGTTTTTAAGCCTGTTATGAAACAGCTACTAGGTGCAGGCATCATTCCCATAATTAATAAATTTTAATTATTAATAAAATAATCTCAAATTCAAAGTCAATTTATTTTTTCAATATTACTAAGGATTTCTTTGTCAAAATGTTGCACAACGGCTGGGGGTGTGAGCCGTGGGGGAGTTCGTGGCGCAGCGTCGTCATCCGCCGTTAGGGCAGCCCCCGTGCGGGCTCTGCTGCCCCGAGGTCATCGCATCCCCCACATGGCTTGCACCCCATGTTAGCAACCTGTGGTTAAAAAACTAGTTGAGCGGTCGATGTACCCATGTCCCCCGTGTTAACGCTGCCCAGCAGCAAGCCACTTGCCTATCAGCCAGCCCAAATGCTGGTGAGGTGCGGTGGGGTAGAGGGAATTATCTCATCGTGTCCAGCCATTCCTTCCAAATCTTCAGCGCCTAGCCACTGAGATTTCTTTCAGAGGCTGCTGACGTACCATTCTTCGTGGGCGGGCTTCATCACATCCATTTCTAGATTCCAGCCCCGATTAGCATTTTCAGCCCGATAATGCGAAAAGCCTTTTCCTCCCTTCAGCGTGGGCTTTCTACCCCACTTTTCCATGCAGCCCTTAGCAAACCAACCAGGCTAGGCGTCATCCGCCATTTCGGTCGAGGGTAGTGAAATATTTTCTAGCCCCTCGAAGGCCTGTTCCTTCCAACCGCTTTTCCAAATGCAATGCTTTCAGCCAACCCACAAATTTCCATATTATCAAGCAATCTACGTCCCAAAACAGGCTGCCGATGGGCTAAATCTTCGTTCTCGTCCACCATGGTTGCTAACGTTCGGGCTGGTGCGTACCGTGCCAATTACCCCGCTATTTTTTTTAAAATCAAATGCACCCCACCAGAATTGGCATGGCATGCACCAGCCTGTTGTGAGCTGTTGTTAATTTTTTTCAATCGGC
>Ga0334887_1003229_pt1 | contig 16528 bp, 12 predicted proteins | sample GraSluR1_MG_10_FD_207217 | JGI IMG/M metagenome (GOLD analysis project Ga0334887, IMG submission 207217) | Sludge microbial communities from methane-producing bioreactor in Wageningen University, Netherlands - Granular Sludge_18_07-R1 | ecosystem: Engineered > Bioreactor > Anaerobic >...
CCAGCCTTTCAGGGCGTGCAGCGGGTATTGACCATGAGCAAGGAACATATCCACATGGAGAATTTCCTGCCACAACTGGATGCCCGCATGCAGGGGCAGTTCCCCGCCCGCTCCACCAACCCATTTTTGAATGACGCCGTCGTGCAGGCCCTCTTGATCTGGTCTATGCAGGTTGACCAGGCGCCCTGTCTGCCGGCAAGTCTGGAACGGCTGGAAAATTACTGTTCCATGTCTTTTGGTGAGACCTATCATGTCGATTTACAGATCCGCTCGCACAGTGCAACATCGGTGGTAGGCAACCTCCTGGTGCAAGACGCAGCCGGGAAACCATACATCCGCTTTGTCGGTTTGGAAGGCACCATCAGCAAGCAGCTCACCCGCTATATTGGCAAAGGCCAACCTGTTGAGCAAGAGGCCGCACCGGTCACAATCGAATGAACGAAAACTTTACAGGTAATAAGGAAGAACTCATGGAAGTAGCGATTAGCGGCATGGCAGTCAATTTTCCGGGGTGTCCAGATTTGCGGACATTCCAGGAAAGATTGCTGGACGGACTTGCGCTTACAGATTGCGAACAAGCGCGCGATGCCTGTCAGCAGCAAAACCTTTGGCAAGTCTGCCAACAGGCCATGACGGACGCTGCCCTGCCCTTGAATCAAAATATCGTTATCCTTTTTCCCGAAACGCATCAGGAAGAAACTGAAAGCCCGCAAGGTCTCGCCGCTTCGGCTGTTTCCCTGCCCGCAGGACCTTGCTGGTTGTACTTCGCCTGGCAACAAGCCCGGTATATTCTTTCACAAAACAGTCATGATGCTGTCGCTGTGGCAGTCTCGCATCCATCGGCCTGTGGCGCAGCCGCTGTAGTATTTCAACGCCTGGATGATGCCAAACAGGTGCAAAGCCGGGTGTATGCGGCCATCGGCGAATGGCACGCATCTGCCGCGGCAGGCAGTCTGGAACTAGGCGGCCAGTTGAACAGCTCGTTGGCAGAGCTGTCCCCAACCCGGCTTGCAAAATTCATCAAAACAGGAACGGGAGATAATCTATGCGCATTGAGCGCAATCTCGGAAACCCTCGGTTTTGGAGGCGAGCTTGCCGACCTGATCGGGTTGATCAAAGCCAGTCTGAGTCTGCACCGGCGCACGCATTTTGCAGTCCCCCATTGGCAAGGTCCTTTAAACGCGAAAGCATGGGATGACGCACCATTCTACGTGCCCACCGATTCACGGCCCTGGTTCACCGAACCTGGCAACAATCACCGGCAAGCCATATTGATTTGCGCTGATTCTGCCGGGAAATCCAAAGGGTTGGCGCTCACCGAAGAACCACAGCTGCGCTTTCCGGCCCAGGCAGCTTTCAGCAGCACCGGCATGCAATTGCTGCCCATTCAGGCACATTCACAGGCTGCCCTGCAAGAAAAGCTGGATCACCTCGCTTCGCAAGTAGACAACGGGTTATCCCTGTCCGAATTGGCAAATCAATGCCTGGCAGAATACGATCACACCGGCTCACTACCCTTTACGTTGGGTCTGATGGGTGCTTCCCCAGATGAGCTGCGCCGGGAAATTGAACATGCCCAACGCGGCATCGAACGGGCCTTCGAGACCGGCAAAGACTGGCAATCCCCCGCCGGCAGTGCCTTTTCCGCCCAACCGCTGGGAGCGCACGCCAAAGTGGCCTTTGTCTATCCAGGCGGTTTCAATTCACATGTTGGCATGGCCCGGAACCTGTTCTCCCTGTTTCCCCGCTTGCAGGATCGCCTGTTTGATCTCACGGAGAACATTGACCTTTCTCTGCAAACCAGTACCCTGTACCCCCGAAGCATTGCGCCGTTATCGGGGGAACAAATCGCCGCACTGGATGCGCAGTTGAGCAAAGACCCGATTGCCATGATCACCACCGGCACGGCGGTCGCTTTCCTGTACACCACCATCCTGCAAGAAGTGTTTGGACTGCGCCCCGAAAGCGCCTTTGGATACAGCCTGGGCGAGAACAGCATGATGTTTGCCCTGGGTGTGTGGGAAGCGGCTGATGAAGCCCGCACCAATTTCAGCGAATCGCCGCTCTTTCACAGCCGTCTGGCAGGGCCAACCCTGGCCGCCCGCCAGCATTGGGGCTGGCCGCAGGACACTGCCCCATCACACGAACCGCTGTGGGGCAACTTCATCCTCATGGCGACGCCAGATCAGGTGCAGGCTGCCCTGGCCGCTGAAGACCATGCCTACCTCACCCACATCAATGCCCCCCGTCAGGTGGTGATTGGCGGCGAGGTGCAGGCATGTAAACGCGTGATCGCCTCTCTGAAATGTATGAGCCTCCAGGCTCCCTATGACTACGCCCTGCACTGCGAGGCCATGTCCGCAGAGTTCCCGCGGCTAGAAGCATTGCACAACTTGTCGGTTGAATCCATCCCGCAGACAGTGCTCTACACCGCAGCCGATTATCATCCCGCCATTCTGGATTCGGCCATCATCGCCGAGAACATTGCCACCGCTTTAACCAATCGTCTGGACTTTCCCCGCCTGGTGGAAAAGGTTTATCAAGACGGTGCACGCATGTTCATTGAAGTCGGGGCTGGCAGCAACTGCGCCAAATGGATTGATTCCATCTTAAAAAACAAACCCCATGCCGCCGTCTGGGTTGACCAGGCAAAGGTGGACGAGCAAACCATGTTCGTGCGCCTGCTGGCAAAGCTGGTCAGTCAGGGTATTCCGGTGAATGTTTCAACCCTGTGTGAACCGCAAACATCAGCCATATTAAATGAAGAAACCGCCATAAGAATGGCAGGATAACGAGATGAACGATTACCTGATAGAAAACCAAACGCAATTGGCAAAAATCCAGTCGCAGCGCCAGAGCCGGGTGCATCAACAATTCCTGCAGAGCCGCCAGACAGCCCTGCGCGAGATCAACAACCTGCTGCGCCTGCAAACAGCGGTAGTGGCCCCAGCCATCGCCCGGCAATTGCAACGCGAACAGTTTATGTTTATCCGCCCCGACCTGGAAGAATTTTCCCTGGGTTCATTGGAGCGCGTTTTTGGGCCTGAATACGCAGTCTTCCATGGCAGGCAGGTACCGCGCATTCCGAACGGCGATCTGCTTTTGTTTGACCGTGTCCTGGAAATTGAAGGGCAGCGCCATCAACTCAATGCTCCCGCCCGGATCACCACCGCCTGCGATATCCCCCCGGATGCCTGGTATTTGCAGCACAATGCATCCCCGTTTGTGCCCCTGTCCGTCTTGATGGAAATGGCCTTGCAGCCCTGCGGTTTTCTTTCGGCCTGGCTGGGCACCGCCCTGAGCGCTCCCGATCAGGACTTTCTCTTCCGCAACCTGGATGGCTCCGCCACATTATTAACCGATCTGGATCTGCGCGGCCAAACGGTGATCAACCACGCCGGTCTACACTCCACAGTCAGCGGAGCAGGAACCATCATTCAGAGTTTCTCTTTTTGCCTGTCATGCAATGGCATCGATTTCTATCGCGGCGAGTCGGTCTTCGGCTATTTTCCGCCCACAGTGATGGCGCGGCAGGCCGGGCTTGACAACCAGCGAGCACCTGTTGTGATCCAGGATCAAGACACCCTCCCCCGGCAAAACTGGGACGTTCAGGAGAAAAACAAACCTCATTACCGGTTATCCAGTGGGCAATTGAATTTCCTGGATCATATCCAGGTCACGGAAGCCGGCGGCACATTCGGTCTGGGCATGGTCTCCGCCCAAAAGACGGTCAACCCGCAGGATTGGTTCTTTGACAATCATTTCTATCAGGACCCCGTCATGCCGGGCTCGCTGGGGGTAGAAGCCATCCAGCAGGCCCTGCAAGCATACAGCCTGGCCTGCGGTTTGGGAAGCGGCTTTATGTCGCCGCGTTTCAGCCTGCATAGCGGTTCAGCGATGCAGTGGAAATACCGCGGGCAGATCACCCGCTCTCATCAAAAAATGCAAATCGAAGTACAGATCAGGAACGTGCAGTCCGCGCCAGGGCATACGGTTGTTGTGGCCGATGCCAGTCTGTGGGCGGACAGCAAACGGATCTACGAAATTATCAATATTGGTATGGATATACGGGAAGGATAAACGCATGCTGGCAACAAACACCATCATAAACAACGCAGACCGCCTTCGCGATTGTCTGCTGGATCTGGAAACACCTTTGCGGGCAGTTCAAACACCGGGTGGGGTTGACATCATCTGTCACGGGGAAGCTGTCCAAGAAGACCAGGAAGGTTTGGCCTGGGTGCCGTCCGTCACCATCGGTCAATTTGGCGATCCCGGCTTTCTGCGGGATTACGGCGTGCGGGCAGCCTATTATGCCGGCGCAATGGCCAATGCCATCGCCTCGACCCAAATGGTCATCGCCCTGGGCAAAGCTGGCTTGATGGGCGCGTATGGCGCCGGAGGTGTTTCGCCACAGCGCATTGAAGAAGCCATTCAAGAGATTCAAGCCGCCCTGCCGAATGGCCCGTATGCCTTCAACCTGCTGCACAGTCCCTTTGAGCCGCAGATTGAACAAGCCACTGTCGAACTGTACCTGCGCTATGGCGTGCGCGTCGTGGAAGCCGCAGCCTTCATCCGTCTCAGCGAAAGTCTGGTGCAATACCGGGCTGCCGGTTTATCACAGGATGCCGATGGCGGCGTGATCATCCAAAACCACATCATCGCCAAACTGTCGCGCACCGAGGTCGCCACCCAGTTCATGCAGCCTGCGCCAGAAAAGATACTCGATTCCCTGCTGGCCGCCGGACGGATCACCGCCGAACAGGCGCAACTGGCTCGCCTCGTCCCCGTTGCCGACGACATCACCGTGGAAGCGGATTCGGGCGGCCACACCGACCAACGCCCGCTGGTCTGCCTGCTGCCAACCATGTTGGCGCTGCGTGATGAAATCCAGACCAGGCACAAATATGCCCACCCGCCGCGTGTTGGCGTAGGCGGAGGCATTGGTACACCGGAAGCCGTCCTGGCTGCCTACATGATGGGCGCTGCCTATGTCGTCACCGGCTCGATCAATCACGCCAGTGTCGAAGCAGGCACATCCACCCATACCAAGCAGCTTTTGGCATCCGCTGCCATGACGGACGTGACCATGGCTCCCTCAGCCGATATGTTTGAGATGGGCGGCCGGGTGCAGGTATTGAAAAAAGGCACTTTGTTCGCCATGCGCGCGCAGAAGCTATACGAAATATATTCCAGCTATGCCACAGTAGAAGACATCCCGGCCCAGGAGAGAGAAAGTCTGGAAAAGAAGATCTTCCAACGCACGCTGGAAGCAGTCTGGGCAGATACGGAAAAATTCTTCGAAGCCCGTGACCCTGCCCAGCTCGAGAAAGCTCGCCAGAATCCGAAAATAAAAATGGCACTCATCTTCCGCTGGTACCTCGGCCTGGCCTCGCGCTGGTCATGCACCGGTGAAACGGGACGGGAAATGGATTATCAGATCTGGTGCGGTCCCGTGATGGGCACATTCAATGACTGGGTCCGCGGCACCTATCTGGAACCAATCGAAAATCGACATGCCGCCGACATGGCCTTGCATTTGCTGCGCGGCTGTGCCTACCGCTATCGGCTGCAAAGTTTGCGGGTGCAGGGCATTCAACTTCCATCCGCCCTGGATGTGTATCGCCCTGGTTCACCATTGATCGTTAATGAATGAAAGGAAAGCAATCATGAATACCATTATGGATTGTGTCATCAATTGGAACTGGCGTTACCCTGCTGCACCGATATCCTTGAACGCAGACGAAGTCCACGTCTGGCAGGCCCCGCTTGAAATAGCGCAGTCGCATCTTAACTATTTCTACAGCATCCTTTCCCCGGAGGAGCGCACCCGTGCCGCGCGCCTGATCGACATACGCCTGCAGGAACGCTTCATCGCTGCCCGCGGCTGGCTGCGCCAAATCCTGTGGCAGTACATCCACATCAAACCCGGCGAACTCCAATTCTCTTACAACGAGCACGGGAAACCCGCTCTGGCTCATCCCTTTACCATCCCGGATGGCCAGCGTGTGGAATTCAACCTTTCCCATTCCGGCGATCTGGCGATGTATGCCATCTGCCGCCAGCGGCCGGTGGGTATTGACGTGGAATGGATCGATGACCGTCTGGAGATGGATGTTATTGCGAAGAATTTCTTCTCTCCGGCAGAGTTACAGTTGTTCCGCACTACCCCCGCAAAGCACAAAGCTAGCACCTTCTATTCGTGCTGGACGCAAAAAGAAGCCTACCTGAAAGCCAGAGGGGAGGGCTTTTGCCACCCCACCAATGCTTTTTCAATCCTGCCCGGGCGGAAAACTGCGCTTGTGCATGCGCTGGAACCTGCTGAAAATCACCGCTGGTCCCTGCTGCAGTGGGCACCCAACCGGAACGCGCTGGCAGCCCTGGCGGTTGAAGGCAGCACCGCTATCCAGGCGGTTTACCGCACCATCCAGTAACGGTTTGGCAGCAAAACATATCAAGATCATCAATTTTCTGAGGAGACATCACCACCCGTTCTCAGTATTCTGGAGCATTAAATATGACCGATAACCTATCTCGCTTGCAAGCCATGCGTACAGAAGCCCATTCAGGCGGCGGACAAAAGCGTATCGACACACAGCACAAAAAGGGAAAACTGACCGCCCGCGAACGTCTGGAATTGCTCTATGACCCTGGCAGTTTCATCGAAACAGATGCCTTTGTAACCCATCGCGCCAGTGGTTTGGGCATGGACGATACCCACCCCCTCGGTGATGGCGTCGTCACTGGTTGGGGCAAGGTGGATGGGCGCATCGTCTATGCCTATGCCCAGGATTTCACCGTTCTGGGCGGCTCGTTGGGCGAAGCACATGGGATGAAGATCGCCCGCCTGATGGATCTGGCCCTGCAAAACGGTGCGCCATTGGTCGGGCTGAATGACTCAGGCGGCGCCCGCATTCAGGAAGGCGTTGACTCACTGGCAGCCTACGGCGAAATATTCTATCGCAACACACGCGCCTCAGGCGTCATCCCCCAAATCTCGGTCATCCTCGGCCCGTGCGCCGGCGGAGCCGTCTACTCACCAGCCATCACCGATTTTGTCTTCATGGTGGAAAACACCGCGCACATGTTCATCACCGGCCCGGAAGTCGTACGCGCCGTCACCCACGAAGATGTCGATTTCGATTCGCTGGGTGGCGCAGCAGTGCATGCCGGGCAAAGCGGGGTCGCCCATTTTACAGCGAAAGACGAGCAGTCGGTATTTCTTTCCCTGCGCCGTTTACTATCCTTTTTGCCGAATAACAATCTGGTTCAGCCGCCCTACACCACCCCTTTGGATGATGCCCAGCGTGCCACGCCCGAACTGGAACAATTGGTTCCGACCGATCCGCAAAAAGCATACGATGTGCATGATGTCATTCGCTGCCTGGTGGATGACGGTAATTTTATGGAAGTGCAGGAGCAGAATGCGCCCAACCTGGTGGTTGGTTTTGCCCGCTTTGATGGTCATGTCGTCGGGATAGTCGCCAATCAACCTGCCCATCTGGCAGGTGTGCTGGATATTGACGCTTCCGACAAAGGCGGGCGGTTCATCCGCTGCTGTGACGCTTTCCATATCCCGTTGGTCACCCTCGTGGACACCCCCGGGTTCTTGCCCGGTGTGGAACAGGAATATGGCGGCATCATCCGTCACGGTGCAAAAATGATCTATGCCTATGCTGAAGCGAGCGTGCCCAAGATCGCCCTGATTTTACGCAAAGCCTACGGCGGCGCCTATATCGTGATGAGCTCCAAACACCTGCGCAGTGATCTGAACTATGCCTTGCCAAATGCCGAAATCGCAGTCATGGGACCGGAAGGCGCTGTTAACATCATTCACCGCAAAGAACTGTCCGCCGCCGCCGAACCGGACGCAGCCCGTCAGGAACGCATCCGCGAATACCGCGAAGAGTTTGCCAACCCCTACACCGCTGCGGCACGCGGCTACCTGAATGATGTCATTTCCCCTTCTGAAACACGTATCCGCTTGATCGCCTCGCTGGAGAGCCTGCGCGATAAACGCCAGGCTGCCCCGGCGCGCAAACACGGAAATATTCCCCTCTAAAGGAGCCTGCCAATGAAAGTACTGATTGCCAATCGGGGAGAAATTGCCTTACGTGTCATGAACGCATGCCGGGAACTGAGCATGCCCTGTGTGGCTGTTTATTCTGAAGCGGATCGCGGCGCGCCCCATACACGCTATGCCGACGAATCAATCTGCATCGGCCCTGCCAGCGCAAGTGAGAGTTATCTCAATATTGATGCTGTGCTGTCGGCTGCGCGCCACAGCGGTGCGCACGCCATTCACCCAGGCTATGGTTTTCTTTCCGAAAACGCCGAATTTGCTCGCGCGGTCGAAGGTGCCGGGCTGATCTTCATCGGTCCCAAACCCGACACTCTGGACATGACCGGTGACAAGCTGACCGCCCGCCAATTTGCTCGCGAGGCGGGTCTGCCCGTATTGGAAGGCCCTGATATTCCGGTCAACGCCGAAATCTCTGCCAGCGATCTGGCACAGGGCGTCGAGTTCCCCGTATTGATCAAAGCTGTTTCGGGCGGCGGCGGCAGAGGGATCCGCATTGCCCATGACCCCACCCAACTCGAAAGCATGATCGCCGCAGCCCGCCAGGAAGCCTCTGCCGCGTTCGGCGATGACCAGGTCTATCTCGAGCCGCTGGTGCGCCAGGCGCGCCATATTGAAGTGCAGATCCTGGGGGACGGCAACGGCAGCGTCCTCATCCTCGGCGACCGAGAATGCTCGATCCAGCGCCGCATGCAAAAACTGATCGAGGAAGCCCCTGCCCCCGGACTGAAAAAAGCACTGCGCCAGCGTCTTTACCGCTATGCCCTGCAAGTTGGGCAGGCCCTCAATTATCGTAGCCTGGGCACGGTAGAATTTCTGCTCGACCAGCACAACGAACCGTATTTCATTGAGATCAATCCCCGCATCCAGGTCGAACACCCCGTCACCGAGATGGTCACCGGCATCGACCTGGTGCAGGCGCAGCTCCGTCTGGCAGGCGGGCAGCCCCTGGCTTTGCGGCAGGAGCAGGTGCGGCAGCATGGCGCTGCCATTGAGGTGCGGGTGCTGACCGAAGACCCCGAACATGGCTTTATGCCTGCCACCGGTGAGATCAACTATCTGAATTATCCCCTTGGCCCCGGCATCCGCATTGATGGCGCAGTTTCTCCCGGCATGCAGATCAACGCCGATTACGACTCCCTGCTGCTGAAGCTTATCGTCTGGGGAGAAGATCGCAGCAAAGCACTGCACCGCATGCGCCGCGCCCTGGATGAATTCCAACTGTCTGGTGTGCAAACCGATCTCGATTTCCTCAAGCGCGTCATCGAGAGTCCCCGCTTTGTCGCCGGAAAGGTGGACACCAGCTATCTCGATTCCTTTCAACCGGTACTGCCGGAAAGGGAAACAGAGCTGGAAGAAAATGCAGCCGTAGCAACCGCCTTGTTGCTGCACCAAACCCGTTCAGGACAGCATAAATTGACGGAACCGCAAACCACTCTATTCAACACATGGCGCGCTGCCGCCTGGCGCGAACAAATGACCGGTAATTGAAAAGGAGGCCACCAATGTCCTTATACAATATTCAAATCTCAGGAAGACAGTACCAGGTAGAAATCATGGGGGAGCAGGTAAAACTAAATGGACGACAGATCAATGTTGGCTTAATGCCTTCAAATCTCCCGGGATTGTTCTCTTTTATCCAGGGAAAACAAAAACGTGATTTGTTTCTGCACCACCAGATGAATGGCACCTACGCCATCACCACCGAAGGCCGGCAGATGGTGGCCGAAGTGGAGATGGAGAACAGTACCAACACCGAGAAAGCAGCAGACCTGTCTGCGGATGAGGACAAGCTGCGCGCCCCCATGCCGGGCGTGGTGCTGCATGTGCATGCCGCCGAAGGTGAGCGGGTCAATGAAGGGCAACTGCTGGTCACCCTCGAATCAATGAAAATGCAAATGGAATTCCGCGCCCCGTTTGAAGGCGAAGTAGCCCAGGTGGCTGTCCAGCCCGGCCAAAAAGTGGAAAAAGCTGCCCTGATGGTGGTGTTAAAGCGAGCATGAGGTTGTTCAGGATTGTTTACCAGCAGCCCACGGCAGGGGAAATCGCCGTGGGCTGCTGGATGTGCATTGCTGCTATATGTATGGGAGGGGTGAGCAAATTGTTTGACTTTCAGGGGTAATGCTTACAATATTAACAGGTTTGGGATATTGCTCAGGGCTGTCAATGGAGCGGAGCGGCGAATGAGAGTACCCTGCACGAGACAAGCAGTAGCTTTTGTCTACAAATCTGTCACGCGTAGGGGGCGTTAGCTGCGGACGAAGTCCCTGCCAAGCAGGGAAGCGGCAACGAACCAAGTAACAGGCTCCAATTCAGAAACATTCAAAACCAAAGGTAAGTTTTGGCGCGTTCAACAACGAACGCGCCCTACAACTACCCGTCTGAGCGGTTACAAAATTTACTGATATTTTGGTGTTATTTTCCCTTGACAGTCCCCAAAAACGCGGTAAAATACTTAACGTTGTTAATTATTAACAACATAAACCATTAACGACGTTAAATGGTTCAACAGGAAGGAAGTATGACAGAAAAAAAAATTGCCTCGGACGAACTGCTTAAAAAATGCGAACGCATCCTGTGGCGCACCCTGCCATCGGTGCTCCATGCCAACCGCAAGCTGTCACTGGAAAACAATCAGAACAGCCCGCAGCTTACCCCGGCACAATATCATATCCTGCGCAACATCGACCGCGGGGCAAATTCAATCAGCGATCTGGCAGATTGCGAGAGAGTCAGCCTGCCGGCCATCAGCCGGCATGTAGACGATCTGGTAAAGCAGGGCCTGGTTAAGCGCACCCGCGACAGCGCTGACCGGCGCGCGATCATCCTGGCGTTGACCGAAAAGGGGCAAACCGTCTGGAACAAGATGGTGGAGAGAAATCACCAGATTTTTTCTGACAAGATGCAGCATTTGAGCATACAAGAGGTTGAAACGATTATCAAAGGATTAGAATTGCTTTACAGTGCCTTTGCCAATCAACCCCTCGAAAATAACTGTGAAGCAGATGGAGAAAAACATCATTATGCGTGAATTAACCAAACTAAGGCGTTATCTTAAACCCTATACAGTTGCTGCCCTTCTCACCATGCTCCTGATGGTTATCATGGTCGGTTTGCAATTAGCCCTGCCCAGAATGATCCAGCGGATCGTCGATCTGGGCATCACGCCTGGGAATATGACCATCGTCTGGCAAACCACCCTAATTATGCTGGGCATTGCCCTGCTTAACCTGGCCGTTGCGGTTGGGAACACAATTTTGTCCGTAAAAGTCTCCGAAGGCTTTGCCCGCGATTTGCGGGCGAATCTTTTCAATAAGATCCAGAACCTGTCTTTTGGTAATCTGGACCGGCTGCATACCGGCCAATTGATCGTTCGCATGACCAGCGACGTCTCCGCGGTGCAGCAAGCCGTACGCATGGTTCTCACCGTCAGCGTACGAGCAATCATGCTGCTGGCCGGCAGCCAGATCCTCATGTTCACGACCAATAGTCAATTGGCGGTCAAGATGCTGCCATTCATGCTGCTGATCCTGGTGTTGATCCTCATCTTTGCCGGAAAATTGCAGAAGCTGTTTACCGCCGTACAGCAAAAACTGGACGCGCTCAACAACGTCCTGCAGGAGAACCTCTCCGGCGTACGTGTGGTGAAAGCATTCGTGCGGGCTGCCTTTGAAAACGCACGCTTCGCCAAAGCGAACGAAGACTTTACTTTTCAAAACATTCGCGCCCTGCGTTTGATGGCTGTGCTCATGCCGCTGATGATGATCCTGATGAACCTGGGCAGTGTCGCCATCATCTGGTTTGGCGGCATGGAAGTCATCCAGGGCAGTATGACTCTCGGCGAGATCATGGCCTTCCTCAACTACATGATGACCGCCATGTTCCCCATGCTTATGCTGGCAATGATCATCGGCATGCTGGCCTCTTCACAAGCTTCCGCCAAACGCATCAGCGAAGTCATGTCCAGCACCCCGGATGTTCAGGATCAGCCAGACGCAAGACAGATAAAAGAAACCAGCGGCCGCCTGGTGTTTGAGGATGTCTGTTTCAGCTATAACGGCACAGGCTGTGCCGAACCCGTCCTCAACCATGTCAATCTGGTCGCTGAACCGGGACAAACCGTGGCGATCCTCGGCGCAACCGGTTCAGGCAAGACCTCCCTGGTCAATCTGATCCCCCGTTTCTATGATGTCAGTACCGGGCGCATCACCCTGGACGGGATTGATCTGCGCGACATCCAGCGCGATTCGCTGCTGGCGCAGGTCGGCATTGCCCCGCAGGAAACCGTCCTGTTCAGCGGCACGGTGCGTGACAATATCTGCTACGGGCGCATGTCGGCCAGCGATGAAGAAGTCATCGAAGCCGCCAAAGCCGCCCAAGCTCACGATTTCATCATGAGTCTACCCGAAGGCTACGATACCCATGTCGAGCAGCGCGGCGCCAACTTCTCTGGCGGCCAAAAACAGCGCATTGCCATCGCGCGCGCTTTATTATTGAAACCGCGTATCCTCATTCTGGACGACAGCACCAGTGCCGTAGATGTGGATACAGAAGCGCTCATTCAGGAAGCCCTGGAAAAATCAATGAAAGACACCACCAGTTTCATCATTGCCCAGCGTATCAGCACCGTGTTGACTGCTGACAAAATTGTGGTTCTTGACAACGGAAAGATTGCCGCTGAAGGCACCCACGCCGAGCTGATCAAGAGCAGCCCCATCTATCAGGAAATTTATCAGTCGCAGTTAGGCAATGGCCTCGTCAAAGCGACAGAAGCAGCAGGTGATTAATTATGAGTGAACAAAAACAAACTTCTTCCAGAACGGCAATGGCGCCCAGGCGCGGCCCGGGTGGGCACGGCGGACCCATCGAAACCGCCAAAGATGCCCGCACCTCCCTGCGCCGGCTGGCAGCCTATCTCAAACCGCACACAGTGATGCTTGTCGTCGTCTTCGTCCTGGTGATCCTCTACACAACTCTGGCCCTGGCCGGCCCCTATCTGATGGGCGTCGCCATTGACCAATACCTCTCCCTGAAGGATGCCAGTGGATTATTGCGCATCGTACTGCTGATGGCAGCCGCCTATCTGCTCAGCGCCGGCGGGCAGGCAGCGGCGGGTTACCTGATGGCAGATATTTCCCAAAAAACATTGCAAGATCTGCGGCGCGATCTTTTCGAACACCTGCAAACCCTGTCGCTGAGTTTCTTTGATCAAAACGCGCACGGTGATTTGATGAGCCGCCTGACCAATGATATTGACGCCATCAACCGCGCCATCTCACAAAATGTGACCCAATTAATGAGCAGCGTCATCACCGTGGTTGGCATTCTCGTCACCATGTTCGTGCTGAATCCCTGGCTGGCGCTGGCGTCGTTGATCACCATCCCGTTGATGGCCCTCGTAACAAGCTCGATTGCCAAACGCACCCGTTCTGGTTTCCGCAGTCTCCAGAAAGATCTCGGCGGGATGAATGGCCTCATTGAAGAGTCGGTCAGCGGACAGCGCATCATTTCCGCCTTCCGCCGCACAGAAGATACCAAACAGGATTTTGACGCGATCAATCAAAAAGTATACGAAAGCAGCGTGCAGGCCAATACCTTCGCCTTCCTGCTGATGCCCTTGACCGGCATTATGAACCACCTCAATATTGCCATCATCGCCGGATTGGGCGGCGTTCTGGCCGTTGAAGGCATCGTCACTGTCGGTGTCGTCGCGACTTTTATCACCTACAGCCAACGCTTCACCGAACCGATGCGCTCTTTGGCGAATATGTACAACAGTATCCAGTCTGCACTGGCTGGCGCCGAGCGCGTTTTCGAGATCATTGATCAGCAGCCCGAAATCATTGACGACCCCAACGCCATGGAACTGAAAGATATCCAGGGCGATGTCATCTTCGATCATGTTAATTTTGGCTACCTCAAAGACGTGCCTGTCCTGAAAGACATCAACCTGCATGCCAAACCCGGACAGACCTTTGCTTTGGTCGGTCCCACCGGCGCAGGTAAAACGACCATGGTCAACCTGTTAACCCGCTTCTACGAGATTGACGGCGGGAAGGTCACCATTGACGGCCATGACATCAGCAAGGTCAAGAAAGCCGACCTGCGCCGCCAGTTGGGTATTGTCCTGCAGGATACCTTCCTGTTCAGCACCAGCGTGATGGAAAACATCCGCTATGGCCGCCTGGACGCCACCGATGAAGAAGTTATTGACGCCGCCAAGCTGGCCAACGCCGATCATTTCGTCCGTCACCTTCCGCAGGGCTACGACACCACGCTTTCCGAGCGGGCCTCCAACCTCAGTCAGGGGCAGCGCCAGCTGTTGGCGATTGCCCGCGCTGTTCTCGCTGATCCGGCCATCCTCGTCCTCGACGAAGCCACCAGCAGCGTGGACACCCGCACCGAAGTGCGCATTCAGAAGGGCCTGCTGCGTCTGATGGAAGGGCGCACCAGTTTCGTCATCGCCCATCGTCTCAGTACCATCCGCGACGCGGACCAGGTACTGGTGATTGACCAGGGCAAACTGATCGAACGCGGCACCCACCACGAACTGCTCGATCAGAAAGGCTTCTATTACAACCTGTACATGAGCCAATTCCGCGGCCAGGTGCAGCCGGTGTAACGCAAAATATTTTCACAACGCAAAAAGCCAGCGATCATAAAATGAAATCGCTGGCTTTTTTTCTCAAATTGTACAAATATGTGAGGATTTCCAAAATCACGTGGTTTAAATTTACCCTTACAGAATCGAGTATATCATTAGAGCAATCAAATCAGTCAATAACACTGTCCCTTCCCAGCTTGCCTGGGAAGGGACAGTGTTTCTGCGTGCAGAAATACAGGGAGAGGGAGGGCATGCCTCATTTCATCTTCGCGCTGATCCCCTTCAACTCCGCCAGAATGGCCTGCAAGACATCCTCATCCACCGCTGTGTCATCCCCTGACGGGCGGCGTGTCCGTTCCCATGTCGGGCGCTGCTGGCCTTCATCGAAAGCCCGCAGGCAGGCGGCTACTTCTTCATACACGCTGTCCACATCTTCCAGACCCAGCAGCTGCGCCTCAGCCTTCTGGTTCGGGTCAGAATTGCCCGCCGTCTCAATATTCAGGTTGCCAATCCCCAGCCAGCGATCCAGCACCCCGCGCCTGACCTCTATATTGGTCACCATGCGGTAAGGCACATGCCGCACCTTCTGCACCAGCCAGCCCGCATGCACCACGATCTCGTCATCCAGCAGATCATAGCGATAGCGCTTGAAAACCGGAAACTGGCCCAGAAAAAGCGGGAGCCCCCACACCAGATTGGGCACAAGCGACCAGAATAATGCCTTGTTGGCATAGTTTGCTACCTGTTCATCTCGCAAAATGAAAAATAAAAAGGCGTAGACGGACAACCATACGGCAGTCACCACCATTGCCACGATGATCAAATTTTTGGTCAACAAAGTTTTTTTGGGTCGATAGGTAAACATTTTTTCTCTCCTGAATGCATTAATTCTCCGTCAATACCCGCAGCACCTCACTGCGGATTTCATCCTTTCGCATGCCTAATGCCAGACATTGACTGACGTAGTGCTCGGTCAGATAAGCAAACGCCTTGCGGCGCTCCGCTTCCACCGGCACTTCCCGGTCGAGCACATAACTGCCTCGTCCATGCTGGGAGGAAACATACCCCTGCTGGTCCAAACGGCGGTAAACCCGCGCGATGGTGTTAAAGTTGATCTCCAGGGCATCCGCCATCTCGCGCACCGGGGGCAGCTGGTCACCTGGCTTTGCCTCGCCGCTGGCAATCAGATACTTGATCTGCTCTTCAATCTGGTAATAAAGCGGTTCCTTGCTGTGAAAATCGACTTCAATTTTGTCAAACATGGCTTGTCCTGGAGTATCCCGGTTTACTGTATTATTGTATCACTGTATCACAGTATTAGTGTATCATTGTTTGGGTGCTGTGTCAAGAGGTTTTCGTAAACCTCCCCGAGGTTTCGGAGGGATAAATCAGCCGTCAAATCAAGCCATTGGCTCCTATTCAACATACGCAAGCATAAACTTCCGGGAGGTTCCCCCACAACCAGCATGCCCCACAGAATAAATCCCCCTCTCAATTTCAGAAGGGGGATTTTAACCTTTCCTTCTTGTGCACGATCACCGCAAATACCTTACTCCTGTGAGTGGTCGCATTCGTCAAAAGTTAAAAGCTCTCCCCGCTTAGGTACTGGGTGATCTTTGGCACGGGCGATAACCTGATGCTCTGCTGTAGTTCAGGGTGTAAGCGCCAAACAAGGCTAAAAAAACAGTCTCCCGCCAGCGTAGACTGTTTTTATGGACACGGCGTTCCGATACCCGCTTGCGGGCAATAATAAGGCGTTCGTGTCGGGATTTGCGTTTTTGTCGGTGTCAACGTCGGCAGTTTAGTAGGAATCAGTGTTCTGGTGGGCAACGGTGTAGAGGACG
>Ga0334887_1003231_pt1 | contig 16521 bp, 17 predicted proteins | sample GraSluR1_MG_10_FD_207217 | JGI IMG/M metagenome (GOLD analysis project Ga0334887, IMG submission 207217) | Sludge microbial communities from methane-producing bioreactor in Wageningen University, Netherlands - Granular Sludge_18_07-R1 | ecosystem: Engineered > Bioreactor > Anaerobic >...
CTCCAGGGCCCGCCGGAGGGCCGAGGTGCTGAAGGAGCCGAACTGGTGGATCTTGATCCTCCCCCAGTGGATCGTCGTCGGGTACTTCCATCCCATGTGGTCGTAGAGGTACTTTTGCCTCCGCTCGCTGTCCATCAGGTCCTTTCCCCGGAGGATGTGGGTCACCCCCAGAAGGTGGTCCTCGACGGCCGACTCGAAGTCGAGGAGGGGCCAGACCCGGTACTTATGCCCCGCCCGGGGATGGTCGGCGGTGACGATCCGAAAGGCGGCCCAGTCCCGGAGGGCGGGGTCCTTGTGGGCGATCTCCGTCTTCACCCTCAGGACCGCCTCCCCCGGGCCGAGGGGGCCTTCGATCATCTCCCGCCAAAGGGCGATGTTCTCCTGGGGGCTCTGGCTCCGGTGAGGGCACGCCGCCGCCGCGTCTTTCAGAGTTTTGAAGGCCGCCTGTTCGCACCGGCAGACGTAGGCGCCTCCATTGCGGATCAGCTCCTCTGCCACCTCGTAGTAGAGAGGGAGCCGGTCGCTAGCGACAACCACCTCGTCGGGGACGGCGCCGAGCCACCGGCAGTCCTCCAGGTACCAGCCGTAGGCCTCCAGCATCGGCCTCTTGTTGACGGGGTCGGTGTCGTCGAAACGGAGGAGGAACCTTCCGCCGTACCTTCTGACGTACTCGGAGTTGATGATGATCCCCCGGGCTGAGCCGATAGTAGGCGGTCCGTTGGGGTTGGGGGCGAACCTCATGACGACCCCCCCCTCTGCGCCCTCCAGGGAAGAGAGCCCCTTCTCCGGGTCCTTCCTCGCCCCCAGCTCCGCCAGAAGCTCGGGGGCGATCTCGGCGAGCCGCGCCTCCCACTCCTGGGGGCCAGTCCCCGCCACCTCCGAGAGGACCGAGGCGACCGTGGGCGCCACCTCCTTCGCCCTCCCCCGGAGCTCGGGGTGCTCGCCCATCAGCTTTCCCATCACCGCGCCCGCCTGGGGCATAGCCCTGTACTTCACTGCGTTCTGAAGGGCGTACTTCTCTATGATCTCCCTGATATCGTCGGCCATGCAAGACCCCCTCCTGCACCCGCAGATCTTAAAGCTTCTCCAGACCGTCTCTGACGATCAGGGCGTGGTCGAAGGCGAGGGGCGGGAGCGCTTCGAGGGGGAAGACCTCTGCAGAGGTCGCGTCGGAGCCGGCCCCGAGCTCCCCCCGCCCCCAGGCGAGGTAAGAGACGGAGACGACGTGCCCCCGGGGGTCCCGATCGGGGCCGGAGTAGACCCCCACCAGCTTTATGAGGAGGATATCCAGCCCCGTCTCCTCCCTCGCCTCCCGCCGGACCGCCTCCTCGACGGTCTCGCCCGGCTCCACGAAGCCCCCGGGGAGGGCGTAGAACCCCTGGTATGGGGGGTTCTCCCTCCTGATCAGGACGATCCCCTCGGCGTAGAGGATGAGGGCGTCCACCGCCAGCAATGGCGTCTCCATGGGGACCAGAACGTATTTATACACTTAAAGGCAGTGGCCTACCGAAAGATTTATATTCGACAAATGACGTAGGCTAGATTGGCAAAAGTCGATGGAATTTAGTCTCCCTCCTTTACCCTACATCCAATATCGGCTTTTGCGCCCTTCTCTTCACCTTCTCCAGACAAATCCCCACTAGAGATATACATGGTGGGACCTTGAGGTGCCCATGAACTTCTGCGTCATCAAGATCGGCGGAAGCCTGATCTCCGTCTCCAGAGATATCGTCAGGGGGCTTGGAGCCCTATCGGGGGATGGCGAGCCCTTCCTCATCGTCCCCGGGGGAGGGGCCATGGCCGACCTGGTGAGGGGGCTCTACGATGAATACCATTTATCGGAGGAGACGGCCCACTGGATGGCGATACTGGCGATGGAGGAGTACGGCCGGCTTCTGGCGGACGGGACCGGCGCCGCCCTCACCGCGGAGATATCCAGGCCCGCCTCGGGGGTCTGGGTCCTCCTCCCCTACCGGCCCCTGCTGGAGAACGACCGGGAGCTCCGCCACAGCTGGGATTACACCTCCGACGCCGTCGCCGCCCTGGTGGCCAGCAGGCTCAAGGTCGATCTGGTCAAGGCGACGGACGTCGACGGGATCTTCCTTCACGGCCGGCTCGCCGACGAGGTCCTGGCGGAGGAGCTCATCGGGACCGAGACCTGCATCGACCAGGGATCCCTTCGGATTTTGATGGAGTCTGGGAGGAGCTGCCTCGTCCTGAACGGCACGGACCCGGACCGGTTCATCGCTAAGTTGATGGCGGGAGAGGGCGGAACCCTTATAAGAGGGAGAGGTGTTGGTCGGAGCGGTCCTGACGTAAGGGAAAGTTTATACCCTGGGATCGATCAAAGCAGGTAGAGAGAGGAACATGACGGAAAAATCAGAGAGATGTATGTCATGCGGAGTGACGCTGATCGGGCCGGGTGGCGCCAGGTTCCCCTGCCCCAACTGTGGGGAGATAATTATTAGGTGCAACAAGTGCAGAAAGCAGAGCAACCCCTACACCTGTCCAAGCTGCGGGTTTTTGGGTCCGTGAGGTGAGAGGATGGGGGAAGTTGCTGCCAAGCTTAAGGTGATGCCCGAGGGCGCCGACGCCGATATGGAGAAGATGAAGGCAGGAATCAAGGCCGCCCTTCCAGAGGGGGCGAGGCTCCACGGCTTCGCCGAGGTGCCCATAGCCTTCGGCCTGAAGGCCCTGATGGTCGCCGTGATCTTGGCGGAGGGGGTCACCGGGACTGAGGGGCTGGAGGCGGCGGTGGCCGGCGTCGACGGGGTCCAGTCGGTAGAGGTGGAAGAGGTCGGACTCCTCTGAAAACCTCCCTCTTCGCCGTTTTGATGGGGCTCGTAGATCAGGGGTAGATCGCTACCTTCGCAAGGTAGAGGCCGCGGGTTCGAATCCCGCCGAGTCCATAAGGCTCCTATTCTCTTCGATATCGGTATTGGCCGTCTCCCTCGGTCGGTCCCCTTGGTATACACCGGCCCATCGGTATACGCCGTCCCTTGGCATCGGCGGTTTTGTCGGTACAGGCTGTCGCCTTGGTACGGCCCTTCCTATCTATTCCCTCGATGGGCGAGGCCATCCGCCGGTTTTGCCCTCCCCATCTCCTCTGCCGTCTCGGCGATGAGGTAGCGGGCGTACCGATCTTCAGGGTCGAGGGCTGCCGCCCGCTCGAAGCATTCGAAGGCGTCGCGCCGCCTCTTCAGGCGGAGGAGGAGGAAGCCCCGGCCCATCCAGGGGCCAGCATCGGCAGGATCGATCGCTGCCGCCCGGTCGAATGAGGCGATGGCCTCCATGTACCGGCCCATCATCCCGTAGACCCGGGCCGCCCTCTTCGCCGCGGCGTTGCCGGGGTCCTTCTCTGTAGCCCTCAAGTAGGCCCTCAGGGCGAGATCGAGGTTCCCCTCCCGGAGGTGTGAGTCCCCCTCCAGGATCAGATCTTCGAGGTTTATCTTCCGGTCGCGGCTGTCCTTCGACCGGAGGAGGGACGAAAAGGATGAAAAAAGGCGACCGAGGCCGATGAGGCCCCGGGTCATCCCGGGGATCAGGGTTTCAGCCGCCTGATCTCCAGGTACTTCACCTCGTCCCCCTCCTGGCGGGCGAAGACCATCTGCTTTCGGACGCTATGGGCGAGCCTGACGGCCCGGGAGACGACGGGGAGGTGGAATATGTGCCCCTCGGGGACGGAGTGGACGAGGTACTCGGAGTGGGGGACCTTCTTTGAACCCTCCACCCTCTTGTAGACCCGGAAGTGGCTTCCGAACTTGAACCCGGTCTTCACCACCAGCCTCCGGTCCCTGAGGTCCCGATAGACCAGCCTCTTCATATCGAACTCCTCCTCAACGAGCCTAGACCGCCTCGAAAACTCCTCGGGGGTGAGGGGGGCTCCAGACCGATCGACGATCCTGAGGACCCCCTTCTCCAGGAGGTACGCCGACTCCACCAGGGAGAGCTGGAGCCTCCCGCCCACGGGCTTGCCGTAGAACCCCCTCTCGTGGAGGGCCTCGGAGGCCTTGGGGTCCCAGAGCATCACCCGATCTTCCAGGAGGGTGGCGGTGCCGCCCGGGGCCTCGACCTCCATCTCGCCCTTCAGATCCCTATCCTTCGCCTCGTAGAAGGTTATGTCGCTCTCCTCGTCGACGACCGCCAGCATCAGCCTCTTTCTCATCTGCCTTGCGATCTTTGCCGGCTCCACCAGCTCTTTCAGGGGGACGGGCTCCCTCTCCGAGACGACGTGGACGTAGAACTCGGCGGGGGTCTTCCCGGGCTTCCCCCCTCGGGGGTAGACCCGGAAGTCGGTGACCCCCGGCTGGACGTAGTAGCCCCTCTCCCGGAGGTCCTTGTAGACGACGTACCGGAACTCAAAGCCCGCCTCCAGGGCCGTCGCCGCCTCAAAGAAGGACTGGAAGTCGAGATCCTCTCCGCCGACGCGGACGGATATCCGACCCCGGTCCAGAAGGTAGGCTGCCTCCACCAGGGAGAGGTGGAGGCCCCCGGGGACGGGCCTCCCGAAGCTCCCCTGCTCGTAGAGCTCCCCCGTCGCCGCTCCGCCCAGGAGGACCTTATCCCCCGACAGCTCGCCCAGGATGGGGTCTTCGGCCATGATCTGTTGGGTCTCAGGTGGAGAGGCTGTCAGGCCAGACGCCGTGGACGCATGAAAGGGCCTCGTCTACGGTGCGGTGGACCTTCTCTGCCGGATATCCGACGCTGAGGAGGTAGGACTCGACGTGGTTGGGGACGGCGATGGACATCTGCTCGACCATCAAGACCGTCTGGAGGATGGTGTAGTCGCCGAGCTTGACGGGGATTATGGTGTCGGAGACGAGGAGCTCGAAGATCTCTGGGCTGATGGGCCGCTCGAACCCGGAGAGGAAGGCCTCCATGATCTCGCTCGTCCACTCGTGCTTCTTTCCTCCCTCGTCCTTGTAGGGGATCACCACGACCTCCCTCGTCTTCGCTAGGCTCTCTACGAAGTCTTCGGGAGCGACGTCGCCCTCGAAGACGAACTCGAGGAAGCTGGTGTGGGGGACCGTCGTCGGGATCTTGGAAGCCCTGATGCTGTAGGAGACCTCCTCGAAGACCGTCCCCGCGTCCGTCCCCTGGTGGCCGACGCCCTTGCCGATGGAGACGGCGGAGGGGGATGCCCGGACGACGGTGTGGGGGTCGCCGTGCCTTCGATCGATGTTTCCGAGGACCATCTTGAGGCCGAGGGGGCGGGCGGCGAGGGATGCCCTGCAGATCCCCGTGGTGTTGCAGCTGGTGCACTGGATCAGCCTCGGCTTCGCCTTAGAGAAGGCCTCATAGTTCTCAAGGCCGAAGAAGAACTCCCTCTTGAAGTCCGCCTCGAGATCGCCGGAGATCTCGACGCCTTTCTCCCGGAGAGCCGCCATTATCTTATCCCGGTGGGCACCTCCCATGAGGGATACGGTGCAGCCGGCGGCGAGACCCGCCTCGGCGTAGGGCGTCTCCTGATCCCCGGGGGTCCCGATCATGATGAAGTCGGAGTCCTCGAAGAAGTCGGCGTATCCTCCCTGGACCGAGAAGCCCGCCCTCTCCCACTTCGCCCCATCGGCGTCGTCGGAGACGTAGGCTTTGACGTCACAGATCCTGATCAGCTTGCTGAGGATGCTCTTAGCCCTGCCGTGGGGCTGGCGGAGGAGGACGTTCAGATCTCCCCCGATCCCGGCGGCCTTCTTGACCGCGTCCAGGGCGAGCACGGTTCGCTTATTCTCCGTCCCGTCGAATCCGACGAAGCCTGCATTGGATTTCAATCTCATTCCTCCTGGGTTGATGAAAGAAGTGTCCCGATATAACCTTTCCTGCTGAGGTCCCTCTTCGACATCCTGCTGGGGGAGGCCTTCAAGAACCCTCGAAGGTCTCCATGATCCAGGCTACGACCTTATCCGCGTTCTGATCCGGGTCCAGACCCTCGGCGTCCACCACCACCTCGGGGCTCTTCGGCTCCTCGTAGGCTACGTTCACCCCCGGCACCGTCGCCCCATCATCCACCGCCTTCGCGTAGATCCCCCTGGGGGAGTAGACCGCCTTCCGCCCCCGCTCCCGCTCGATGCAGGCGGGGAGGGAGGCCTTGACGTAAACCTCAGCGAAAGTGGGGACTAACATCCGCGCCAGGTCCCGGTACCTCCTGCGGTTGGCGGTAGCATCGACGATGACGTTCGTCCCCGCCTCCGAGAGGAGCTTGGCCATGTAGGCGAGGCTGGCGTAGACCACCTCCCTCTCGAGATCGGTGTAAGTCGGCTCGGGGGTGATGACCCGGCGGATCTCGTCCAGCTCCAGGACCTTCACCCTGATCCCCCGCCCTTCGAGCCTGGCCTTGACCCCCCGGGCAAGGGTGGTCTTTCCGCAACCGGGAAGACCCGTGAACCAGATGACCCAGGACATGGAGAAAGAGACGCCCCCCCGCGAATAAATATCATTCCCCCGGGTTCGAACAAGTTTGAGGGGATGGTCGCGTTCCGGAGCCGATATCGGTCCATCAGACCCCAGAGGATCGTCCTGAGAAGGCAAATACTTCGAAGAAAATATTCGATCGAACAAAAGATTAATATAAGTGTTCTCGATATATAGAGATGCAACGGGACATATCCATCTCTGCATAGGGATAATCAGAGGTATAAAAATATGACCAATAAAAGAAACTTCGCGTTGAGGGACGCTGATGGGAACGAGATCGGCGTTTTCACAGGAAAACAGCCGAGACAGGCGGCTTTGAAGGCTGCAAACCGCGGATATACCGACATTAGGCTGCGGGAGAGGGGCACAAAGAAGGTCCACCTCTTCAAGGGCGAGAGGAAGCTGGTGGTGAAGCCCTCCAACGCCCCCGACTGGATGCCCAAGGAGATCTGGAAGCCGAACGTCAAGAAGGTGGGGATAGAGAAGCTGGACCAGATCTGAGGATCTCTTCCCTCCAGGGGGCGGCAGGCGGGAGACCGCCCGCCGCCGTCTTATCCTCCAAATTGGCCGTCCAGGCCGGCGGTGCAGCTCACTTTTTTAGGCGATTTGGCTCGATTATCATCCATCTCCTCGGGCCTCGTCTACGTCGAGGCTGAGGAGGAGCCTCACCTCCCTCCCCTGATGGTCGACGGTGGTCCATAGGACCTCCCTCGCCGTCCCGGATATCTCGTACTTTCCGGTCCCCGACCTCTCCACCTCCACCTTTCGGGCCACCGCCAGAAGCTGGGTGAACTCGGCGAAGAGGGGGTCGATGAAGGTGTTCCTACCGATCTGCTCTCCGTCCACATCATAGACTATCGTCCCGTCGGGGAGCATCGCCCAGATCTTGGCGTGGCCTTCGGGCTGGTGGGGGGCGAGGGCCTCGCCGAAGAGCTCCGTCGCGTTGACGAGGACCGTCACCGCCCCCATCAACCTGCCATCCTCATCGAAGACCGGCGACGCGAAGTCCATGGCGGGGATCCCCTCGACGGAGATGATGTAAGCGAGCCCCGCGGGCCGCCGGGTGGCCAAGAGCTCCTGGATATGCTCCTGGTCGTCTATCCTCTCGCCCACCACATACCTGTACTCCTCCGGCGCCACCTCCAGGATCGTGCCGTTGAGGTCGATGGTTATGCAGTCGACGACCCAGGGTCCGACTCCACCAAGCTCCTCCAGAACCCTTCGGGCCTCCTCCCCCACAATCCCCGTCTCGGAGAGGGCGAGGCTCGCCCCCAGGAGGGCCCTGTCGATCTCCAGAAGCTCCCCGCCAACGGCCTCGGCCGCCAGGACGAGGTTCCAGACCGGCTCCCCCCCGGCGATGGCGGCGGGGAGGAGGAGGGCCAAGACCATCCCGACTCCAGATAACTTCCTCATCTTCTCAGAGGATATACCCATGAAAGTCCTATTCTTCGATGGCATCATAGCATCACCAGATTACGGAAGGCCATCTCCTCCGAAAGGATATACCCTTCCCCTCCGAGGGGGCGCCAGGGCTGAAGATCGGCCCCGAGGAGCCGGATGAAAAAAAGAGAAGGAGAGAGGGCTCAGCCGAAGAGGGCTCCGAGGCCCTCGATACCGCTCTCCTCAGCCTCTTCCTTATCTTCCTCCGCCTCCTCGGCGGCTGCGGGGGCGGCCGCGGGGGCGGCCGCGGCGGGCGCGGCGGCCACGGCGACGCTGGGGGCCTTGGAGAGGACGTCCTCGATGTCTACGCCCTCGAGGGCGGAGACGAGGGCCTTGATCCTTACCTCGTCGGCGGCGACGCCTGCGGCGCTGAGTATAGTCTTTATGCCCTCTTCGGACACGTCTTTACCAGAGCTGTGAAGCAATAATGCTGCATATACGTATTCCATCTTTATCCACCTCTTCGTTCCGATCAACCAAACAGGGCAGAAAGTCCGCCAAGTCCGGCCTCTTCATTCTCTTCCTTCTCGGCCTCTTCGGCCTTCTCCTCTTCCTTCTCCGCCGGGGCTCCAGCGGCCGGCGCCTCCGCCGGCCCGCCTTCGACCAGGTTCGTCAGGACTGACGCATCGGCAGCCGCCCTCGCCAGGAGGGCCTCCATCATGCCGGGAACGGGGATGGCGCACTCCAGGACCAGATTCCTGGCCTTAGAGGCAGCCCTCTGGAGGAGGGGAGCGATCGTAGTCGGCGTCGCATACCCTATCTCCAGGGCGAGGCCCAGGGCCTGGGATGATGCGGTGCTCATCTGAGAGAGGATGCTATCGACGTCGATGGTGAGATCTACCGCCTTATAGACGAGGCCTCCCTCGTAGACGGCCAGAAGCTCAAGCCCCACCTTCCTCGGGAATATCTCCATCAGCGAGAGAACTTCTGCGAGCTGGGCCGATACCGTCTCGCCCTCTTCGACGACCACCTTCGTCTCGTTGATGACCACCTTGCCGCTCTTTATGGCGGCGGGGATGCCAGCCGCCTGGAGCTTCCCCACCATGGGGCCGGGGGAGAAGGAGGTCTCACCCTTCTCGATGACGATGTCTTTGGGGGCCTTGCCGCCAGCCTTTATCGGCATCGGCTGCTTCTTCTCCTCCAGCATCTTACAGAGCCTGAAGGGGTTTACGTCGGTGAATATGAACGCCGTCTGACGGTCTATCCCGTCGGCCAGGGGGAAGACCTTCTCGGAGCACTTCTCTATCGCCCGGCGGGCGATGTTGTTCCTGACCATCTTTATGGTGGCCACATCCCTCAGCTCCGACCGCAGATCCTGGAGCTGCTTTGCCGGGATCTCCGCGAGGCCCACCAGGCCCACGACTTGGGTGCTGTTTATTCTCTCGACCAGCTCCTCGACCTCTTCGATCTTCCACTTTGGGACGTGCTCTGTATGGCGTACCTGGACGGACATTTCAGATCACCTTTATCGCTGGACCCATGGTAGTCTTTATGTATACGGACTTCAGGTTCTGCTTTCCGTCCTTGAGAGCCTGCTCGAGCTTGGTCGTGACCGCCTCCACGTTCTCTGCGATCTTCTGGACTTCCATCTCCCTGGAGCCGACGGCCATGTGGAAGGTGAGCCGGTCCCGGGATCTGACCCTCACCAGGTTCCTCTGCCTCTTGATTATGGGCGTGATGTCCACGTTGGGGGGCAGGGGCAGGGGCATCTTCCCCCTCTTTCCCAGGATGGGGCCCAGCTTTTTGCCGATCGTCGGCATCAGGCTCGTCTCGGCGATGAAGTAGGTGTACTCATCGGCGATCTTCCGCGCCCGCTTCTTGTCGTCGCCCAGCTCACCGAGCTCGTCTGGAGATATCACCAGATCCGCCCCAGCCCGCTGAGCCATAAGGGCGGTCTCGCCGCTGGCGAAGACCGCGACCTTGGCAGATCTGCCCCGGCCGTGGGGGAGGATGATCTCCTCGTCCACCCGGTTGGCCGGCTGGCTCATGTCGATATTGTGCAGGTTGATCGCCAGATCGACGCTCTCACTGAACCTCCTCTCGGGGGCCTCGGAGATCGCCTTTCTGACGGCGTCTTCTATCGTCTTGTTCATCTCAATCCTCCGTAGTCCGCGACTTGCAGTCTACTACGGCATCTCAAAAAGAGAGTCCAGATTCCGTCTGCAATCCTCTATAATAACTTTTCGTCTATGCGAGGATCTCGTCGAACCTTCCCTCGTCAACCGCCGCCTGGGCCTCCTTCCGGGGCATACCCTCTACGGTGATGCCCATGCTCCCGCAGGTCCCGATGACCTCCTTCGCGGCGCTCTTCATGGAGACGGAAAGCAGGTTCTTCCTTTTGATCCCTGCGACCTTGACCACCTGTTCCATGGTCAGGTTGCCGACGATCTGGAGAGCGTTGCCGGATCCCTTCTCCAGCCCCACCTCTTTGAGGACCAAGGCCGAGGTCGGAGGGGTTCCCACTTCCACCTGGTAATCCGTCCTGCTCCTCACCGTAACCTTGACCGGGACCTGCATCCCGTTCAAATCCGCCGTAGCCTCATTTATCTTCTTCACCACATCTGCCACGTTGACCCCTAGAGGTCCCAGGGCGGGTCCCAGGGGTGGTCCTGCGCTGGCCTTTCCACCGGGGACCAATACTTCAACAAAACTGGCCAAGAACTTCACCTCTGAATCTCATCTTTGCTGAGGACGCGGACGTGGTCGCCCCTGACAGTTATGGGGATGGGGACCATCGCCTCGAAGAGCTCTACAGTGATCTCCTCCTTCCCGATGTCCACCCTCTTGACCCTCGCCATCTCGCCCTTGAAAGGTCCCGAGATCAGCTCCACAATGGCGCCTTCGTTGATCCCGACCACCGCGGGCTTGGGCGTCAGAAAGTGCTCCACCTCTCCGAAGCTGGAGGCTCCCTTTATGACAGAGCGGGCGTGGGGTACCCCCTGGATCGCCTCCTCGACGATCTCCGGGGCCTTCGCCTCCACGAGGACGTAGCCCTTCAGGACGTCCGGAACCAGAAGCGCCGTAATGTCGTACTTCTCCTTCCGCGCCAGCTGGGCGATGAGGTTTGCCACGGACCGTTCCTGATTTGCTGTGGTCTTAACTACGAATATGCTGGTCTCGGCCATTCTGACGAAATGACAGTCGAACCGGCTATATATAGGTTTTCAGCCAGCACCGATACAGCCGAATGCTCGTTATCGAATCCGAGGAGGCGGGGGGGAGGGCCGCCGCGACGAAGCCGCCCCCGCCACCATTGTACCGCCTACCCCGGGGGCCGGAATCCCGAAAGGTTCATATAGAAGTTTAAACACCTCGCAAGCCATCAGATCAACTGGAGGAAGAAAAAAGATGGCAGGACTAGGGGGAACCCCTGTACTCATACTGAGAGAGGGCAGTCAGAGGACTGCCGGCCGTGAGGCCCAGAAGTCGAACATCATGGCCGCCAAGGCCGTGGCCACCGCCGTCAGGACCACCCTCGGCCCCAAGGGAATGGACAAGATGCTCGTCGACACCCTCGGCGACGTGGTCATAACCAACGATGGCGTCACCATCCTCAAGGAGATGGACATCGAGCACCCAGCGGCGAAGATGATGGTCGAGATCGCCAAGACCCAGGACGACGAGGTCGGCGACGGCACCACCACCGCCGTGGTCCTGGCGGGAGAGCTCCTCAAGAAGGCGGAAGAGCTCCTTGACCAGGAGATTCACCCCACCGTCATCGCCGCAGGATACCGGGCCGCCGCCGAGAGGGCGATGGCCATCCTGAAGGAGATGGCGATCAAAGTCTCCCCCAACGACGACGAGCTTCTGAAGAAGATCGCCATCACCGCCATGACCGGGAAGGGCTCTGGCGTCGCTCGAAACGAGCTGGCGGAGCTCTCCGTAAAGGCCGTCAAGGCCATCGTCGACGAGGACGGGACCGTGGACGTCGATAACATCACCGTCGAGAAGAAGGTCGGCGGCGGGATCACCGACTCTCAGCTCGTCTACGGCATGGTCATCGACAAGGAGAGGCTCCACCCCAACATGCCCAAGAAGGTGAAGGACGCCAAGATCGCCCTCCTGAACACTGCGATCGAGATCGAGAAGACCGAGGTTGACGCGAAGATCGAGATCACCTCCCCCGACCAGCTCCAGGCCTTCCTGGACCAGGAAGAGACGATGCTGAAGGATATGGTCAACAAGATCGTCAGCACCGGGGCCAACGTCGTCTTCTGCCAGAAGGGGATCGACGACCTCGCCCAGCACTTCCTGGCCAAGGCCGGAGTCTACACCATCCGGAGGATCAAGAAGAGCGACATGGAGAAGCTCGCCCGGGCCACCGGCGGCAGGATCGTCACCAGCATCCACGACCTCGCGGAGAGCGAGCTCGGCCGCGCTGGCCTCGTCGAGGAGAAGAAGATCGCCGGCGACGACATGACCTTCGTCGTGGAGTGCGAGAACCCCAAGTCGGTATCGATCATCCTCCGGGGCGGGACCGAGCACGTCGTCGACGAGCTGGACCGGGCCATGGAGGACGCCCTCAGGGTCGTAGGGGTGGCCCTGGAAGACGCCCTGCTGATGCCCGGCGGTGGCGCCCCCGAGATCGAGCTGGCCCTCAGGCTGAGAGAGTATGCGGCCACCGTAGGCGGCCGGGAGCAGCTCGCCATCGAGGCCTTCGCCGAGGCCCTGGAGATCATACCCAAGACCCTCGCCGAGAACGCCGGCTTCGACCAGATCGACACCCTCGTCGCCCTCCGGAGCAGCCACGAGAAGGGGGTCAAGACCGCGGGCCTCGACATGGAGACCGGCAAGCCCTCCGACATGCAGGAGAAGGGCGTAGTTGAGCCGATGAGGGTCAAGACCCAGGCGATCAACTCCGCCGCCGAATCCGCCGTCATGATCCTCAGGATCGACGACGTCATCGCCTCCAAGTCCGGCGGCCCCGGCGGCGAAGGCGGGATGCCCGGCGGCATGGGCGGCATGGGCGACATGGGAGAGGACTTCTGATCCCCTCCCTAAATCACCATTTTTTATAAGCCGTCCGTTTTAAAAAATGAGCCTCAGAGCCCCCTGCAGGCTCTGGTCTCATAAGCCTCCTCGATGGCAGGCCTGTAAAACTTCTCGGTGTACTCCTTCACCATCCTCCGTGAGGTGAACTGGGGTCCGGTGACCTTTATCGCCTCCTTCATCACCCCGACCCATCCCCGGGGGACGCCCTTGTCGTCCACCCGGTAGTAGAGGGGGATCACCTCCTCTTCGAGGATCTGGTAGATCGTCTCTGCATCCCGATCATCCCTGAGATCCTCGCTCGGACCCTCACCCCCCTCGAAGCCCCACCCGTTCTTGCCGTTGTAGCCCTCGACCCACCAGCCGTCGAAGACGCTGAGCTGGGGTACGCCGTTGAGGGCGGCCTTCATGCCGCTTGTCCCCGAGGCCTCCATGGGGGGCCGGGGGTTGTTAACCCAGACGTCGACGCCGTGGACGAGATACTGGGCGAGGTACTGGTCGTAGTCCTCGACGAAGGCGATCCTCCCCTCGAAGCCCTTGTCGGCGGCGGCGTTGAAGACCTGCTGGAGGAGGAGCTTCGACTGCTGGTCGTCGGGGTGGGCCTTCCCCGCGAAGATGATCTGGACTGGCCTCTGGGGGTCTGTGAGGATCCTCCGGAGCCGTTCGGGGTTTCTGAGGAGGAGCGTCGCCCTCTTGTAGGAGGCGAACCTCCGGGCGAAGCCCAGGGTCAGGGTCGTGGGGTCGAGGAGGGTTCCAAAGGCCATGATAGTCCTGGACTCGGACTCGGGATCCCTCCACTTCTCCCTCGCCCGGTCCTTTATCTTGTTTATCAGGGATCGCTTCATCCTGAGGTGGTCCGCCCAGAGGACGTCGTCGGGGATCTCGTCGAGAAGCTCCCATATGAGGGGGTTGTCGTGCTTTTCGAGCCAGTCGCGGCCGAGGTACCGGTTGAAGGTGATGTTGCCGAGCCGCCGGTCGATCCAGCTGGGGACGTGGATGCCGTTGGTGACGTGATCTATCGGTACGTCCTCTGTGGAGTGGTCGGGCCAGAGGTGGTGCCACATATCCTTCGTCACCTCCAGGTGACGTCTGCTGACGCAGTTTCGGTGGTGGCACATCCTCAGGGCGAAGGCGGTCATGTTGAAGCCGCTGGCGGGGTCTCCGGGATCGAAGCCCAGCCGGAAGAAGTCGTCCCGGCTCATCCCCAGCCGACCGAGGTACGAGCCGAAGTACTTTTCCATGAGAGAGAGGGGGAACTTATCGTGGCCTGCGGGGACGGGGGTGTGGGTGGTGAAGACCGTCGACCTCCTAACCACCTCGGCCGCCTCGTCGAGGCTCATCCCCCTCTCGACCCCCTCCCGGATCCGCTCCAGGATGGCGAAGGCCGGATGGCCCTCGTTCAGGTGGAGGACGGCGGGGTCTATCCCCAGCGCCCTCAGGACCCTCACACCGCCGATCCCCAGGACGATCTCCTGCCTCAGCCTCTGCTCGGAGTCGCCGGTGTAGAGCCGGTCCGAAACGGTCCGGTTCCAGGGGTCGTTGGCGTCGACGGCGGTGTCCATCAGATAGAGGTCGGTCCTTCCCACCTGGACCTTCCAGACCTCGACGAAGATCTCGCCGTCCAGGAGGGGTATCTCCACCAGGAGGGGCTCGCCGTCGTCGTCCCGGAGCCTCCGGATCGGGGCGTTCTCTCGGTCGAGCTTCTCGCAGGCCCCAGCCTGCCATCCGTCGGGGGTGATCCTCTGGAGGAGGTACCCCTCCGGGTACATGAACCCGACCCCGACGGCGGGTACCCCCAGGTCGCTGCCCTCCTTCAGGTAGTCGCCGGCGAGAAACCCGAGGCCTCCGGCGTAGACGGGAAGGGCGTGGTGGAGGCCGTACTCGGCGGAGAAGTAGGCTATCGTCTTATCTTTGGGATCTCCTATGTTGTTGCAGAACCAGCCGCTGGTGGGGTCCATGTCCCCTTCAAACCTCGCCATGACGGCGTCGTAGTACCTCAGAAAACGGGGGTCGAGGGAGGCGAGTCTCAGAACCCCGTCGTCCAGCTCATGCATCATCTTGACGGGGTTGTGGCCGTTTCGGCTCCAGGCGGCCCTGCCGCCCAGCATCATGAACAGCTCCCTCCCCTCAGGGTGCCAGGTCCACCAGAGGTTATAAGCGAGGTCGCCGAGCTTGGCGATCCTCGCCGGCAAGTTCGGAAATTTGTCTCTTGGTCTATAGTGCATGATCTCTCCTTCCCATCACCGGTCTCTCTTACCATGGGCCTAGGATGATTTTACCTTTTCCACCACCATGGAGAGAGCAAGGAGAAGGGCTCCCGACCGCTTTGGGATCTCGGATCAGGCCTGAAAGTTCACTCATGACAAAAAAAATCCCGGGGAAGAAGATGAGCCGCGAAATAGGTATGGGCGGGCGATGGTTCACCCGGGCCCAAGCACCGTCTTTCTTCGTCAACCGAAGCTGAGAAACTGAGATCTACATCCCTTCAGTGGGGACGAGCTCCCTTCCAGCGTCGACCCATGCCGGAATTCCGCCTACCACTACCCACGCGTCACGGTCGCCGAATATCCTCATAGCCGCTACCGCAAAGGCAGAGTTGGTGTCAAATGTACATACAACAGCGATGGTCTTGTCTTCCGGGACCATATCCATATTTGGAATCAACTCCGGGAAGGGTACGTTGATCGAGGCTGGTATGTGACCAGAGTCATAGCCTGCGGCGGGCCTCACATCCACGATCACGATGCTCTCGTCACCGGCGTCAACGGCGTTAATAAGGTCTTGCATCTCCATCAGGAGGAGGTTGTTCTCAGGGAGGCTCATAAAGAAGGCGTCGGCCTCCGCCATGAAGTCGACTTCTGCCGTCTCGTCGGTTTCAGCCATTTCTTCGACTTCGGCCATCTCTCCATCCTCGTCTCCAGCCTGAACTGAGAATGCCGCCACAAATAGTCCCAGGAGGACTAAAAGAAACAGAGTTTTGTTCTTCATGCGATACCACCTGAGTATATATTTTATTATAATGGTATATATCATTTGCGGACATATTGAATTAAATGATTCTTCTAAAATTAAAATTTAATCTTATGCGATTGATTCGCCCAACCCTGATATTCTGGAGATGCAAAATAGATTTACTTTCAATGGGATCGGTCACCGGTCCGGGATCGGATATGCTGGGTAAGTCTCCATCCTCGATAAAGGCACCTCTCTTCCAGCGGCGAAGGAGTAGAGGGGCGCAAGCTCCGTCCCCGAGAGGCCCAGGGCGGAGGAGAGAGGGTCGTCGAAGTAGCATCCTATCCCGCACCCTCCGAGCCCCGCGGCCTCAGCCTCCAGGTAGAGGGTCTGGCCGACGATTCCGCATTCCCAGAGGAGGCGGCAGTAGAACCAGGGGCCCCGCTCCTCAAGGCAAGGCCGGAGGCTGGCGATCATGGCGAGGGAGAAGCAGCCGTCAGAGGCGATCTTCTGGCCGCAAGAGAGGGCCCGGGACAGGTCGCGGAAGTCGCCCCCTTCCAGCATGTAGAATCCCGGAGGCGATCCTTTTGGCCTCTCCCAGTCGAAGCTCTCCCTGGCGGCTGACTGGAGGAGATCTTCGTGGTCGGGGTTTCGGACGAGAAAGTACAGCCCCCGATCGAGCCCCAGGACCCGGTGGACGAAGATAGCGAGGTGTACCTGGGGCCTCCA
>Ga0334887_1003232_pt1 | contig 16513 bp, 16 predicted proteins | sample GraSluR1_MG_10_FD_207217 | JGI IMG/M metagenome (GOLD analysis project Ga0334887, IMG submission 207217) | Sludge microbial communities from methane-producing bioreactor in Wageningen University, Netherlands - Granular Sludge_18_07-R1 | ecosystem: Engineered > Bioreactor > Anaerobic >...
TTCCTGAAAATCCTAACATTTGCCTATTTTTTTTAAAAAACTCTGCTATTGAGTGCTCTTTAAACTCTGAAAAAACATCTGTCATTTTATCTACCTATAATCTTCCTGATTTTTTTGCTTGTGCGTCACATAAATACTTACGCACATTTGAATGAGGAGTTCCCCCAATTAATTTTTGTATTGCATTTACTGCTATCTCAACATCTTCAAATTGTCCAATTATGGAAACATCTTCATCTTGAATATTTATATAAACCTTTCCTTCTTCTTCAATAATCTTTTTAAACTTACCTTTTTCGCCAACAATTCTCCCAATCTGTCTTTGAATTACTCTTTCAGGTAAAAATTCTCCTAATTCTATTATCTTCATTACATTTTCCTCATCTATAAGATTTAAAGAAGTACTAACATTAAATCCTTGTCCTATCGCATGAACTATTTTTTTTGCAATATATTCTTGGAATTCTTCACCTTCTATCTCTATTAAATCCTCTTTAAATCTAATACTAACCAAAAGATCGCTTTCGAGTAATTTAATATTTTCTTTTAAATATTTTACTCTCTTTTTTGGAATTCCAATTATTTGCATACAAATAGTTTTGTGGGTAGGGTTTATAAAATTTTATATTAATAATTAATCTACGATTATAATGAGGAGTATATATGTTTAACAAAATAATTAACTGGTTTAGAGAATTGTTTCACTCTAAAAAAAATATAAGCTTAGGATTCTATGGTAGTCCTAATGCAGGAAAAACTTCCTTAGCTAATAGAATAAGTATGGATTTAACTGGTAGTCCCTTAGGACAAGTATCTGTAATACCTCACGAAACTAGAATAGTACAAAAAAAAGAACAAGTTTCAATTAAATTAAAAAATTGTACTCTCAATATGAATTTACTTGATATGCCCGGATTAGCAGTAAAGGTTGATTATAGGGATTTTTTAAATTATGGTTTAAGTATAGGGGATGCACAAGAAAGAGCTAAAGAAGCAACAAAGGGAATTGTTGAAGCACTGAAATGGCTTGATAAAGTTGACTCTGCATTAGTAATCCTAGATTCAACAAAAGAACCTTTAAATCAAGTAAATATAACATTATTGGGAAACTTAGAAGCAAGAGGAATCCCGATTATATTAGTTGCCAACAAAATGGACTTAGAAAATGCAAATTCTAATGAAATTAAAAAAACTTTTCCAGATTATCCTATTGTTGAAGTATCTGCTCTAACTGGTCACAATATGCACAATTTGTATCAAACAATAGTTGCAGAAGCAAAAACGAGGTAATTTAATGACATATAAATGTGCGGTTTGTGGAAGATTATTAACTGATTTTGATAAAGAAGAATGTTCGTGCGGGTCTCAAATTTTTGTGAAAATTAAAAATGAAAAAAATAGGGACAATGAAAAAATAAACAATGAAGGAAAATTAGAGAATATAACTATAGTAAACAAAGGAATATTTGAAATTAACTTAGATTCAGTTATAAAGGACTTAATTATTTTAAAGGATTATGATGGAGTTTATTATGTAAAACTCCCTTATTATGGAAAAGACATATAAAAAGAAAGGTTTAAAAACACAAAAACTCTTATTTTATTACTATTAGGTAGATTCTATGGAACCTATTATCGTGTATGAACCAGCCCCTAGAATGGAAAAAATTATTCAACATTTAAGGTCTAATTTTAAAGATATAAACCCATTACCTTCAGATAGAGGAAAAAGGTATAAGGAACTCAGAAGAATTCCTAAAGATAATCCTGCGATTTACTTATGGGGTTCAGGTTTTAATCATGGAGAATCTTTCTTTTTTGATACAAAAGACGTGAATTTAAAAATAAATTTTGATGCACACACAGATACAGAAAGTAGAACTTCAAGATTATACCATTTATATTTAAGCCACATATACCATTCAGCAAAAAGGCATAATTTAAATATACTTATCTTCTGCAATAAACATTTCCATAGATTTAGTAATGGGAGATTAATTCTTCTTAATGGAGAAAAACTGGATTTTGTACAAAATATCGCATATACTATTGACTTAGATATTGTAAACGATTTTCCTGCTGAAAGACTATGGACAAATGATTCTGAACTTACATTGCCTCAATTAATAAAAACTTTAAATTCTGCTAAAAATATATTTGGTGGAAAATTAATGCGATTAGATATAGGGGGTTTAAGAGAAACGCCAGAACACACTTTAACAGATAAAGAATGGGAATTTGCTATTGAATGTTATACCTCCGTTTTAGAAAAAGGGTATGAAATTATGACAAAATAAATATTTTTATTTTTTAATGTACTGCTCTCAGTTTTTGCAAAATGCTGCATTAAATAAACTTTATCGGGTGTAAATTTTCCTAAATTTATATTTCTGTATTCTTCTTTAATTTCTGTTATATTTATTTTTCTATAAACACGAACTAATGTGATATGTCCTTTGAAAGCATCTTGTTTAATCCTTAAAGGTTTAAGTGCTTTATTAATTTCTTCAGCTAATTTATTTTGTTCTTTAGAAATAGAACCTATCCAGATAATTCTTACAAATTCTTAAGTTGGAAAAAACCCAATATCTTTAACTTAGAGATCAAATTTATTAAATTTTATTTTAGAAATTATAGTAACTATTTCATCAATCCTATTATCTGGAAAATCCTCTAAAAATTTTAAAGTAATATTCATCTGATCTAAATTTGTTAAATTAACTAGTTATTTTTGTAATATTTTTTTTATTTCGTTTACTCTAAATTTTATCTAATCTGGGAGTTCAATTGATATAAACTGCCCCATAAATTAATTTTTAACAAGGAGTATTTAAACTTTGCTGAATAAAATATTTTAATGAATACAGAAACTATTTGTGTGTTTTGTAAAGGTACAAAAAAATTATGTGGTGCTAACTTTTGTCCTAAATTAAAAAAATTATATTATGAAACAGATTTAACAAAAAATATTAAAGAATCTGTTTTTGGCCCTTCTCCCCCTAATATGTTTGTGGGTTCATATGGGTGGCCGCAAGTTAATTGGGGGCCTATGGTTGCATTAGAAACTATTGATGATAACCCTTCACAATGGTATGGAAAATCATATTATGAAATAATAAAACAGAGATCTCTATTAATTACAGGAAGAAAAAAAGCGCACATAAAGGAAAGAAATGATAAAAATTTAAAAGAAGCTCAAGATGCAATAATGTCTATAAAAACATTAGATATGGAGATTAATTTTAAAAGAAAACCAAGTTTTAATTTAAATTTTTCATCTATAACTCAACCTATGGGAGGATATGCACCTTTAAAAGATTTTAAAGTCGTTGATAATCCTAAGATTCCTAAAAAAGTTGATTCTATAGTAGAAGAAAAGAAGATGCTCGCACAAGATGCTATTTTTGAATTAAATGAATATGGATTAGACGAGTATTATTTAACAAAATTATTTAGTGGAGGTTTACTTGGTCATCAAGAAAGAAAAAAACTAGTTCCATTAAGATGGTCAATTACTGCTATGGATGATATGCTTGCTAAACAAAAAATAGAAAAAATAAAATATTTTGATTCTATTTCGAATTATTATGTTTGTTCTTCTGAGTATTTAGATAATCATTATGAAGTGTTATTAATGCCAGGTTCATGGGAATTTGAAAATTTTGAGTCATGGGCACCTGGTACTTTATGGTCTGAAGGAGCATCAAATGTTTTTATAACTGAAGAATATGAACCATATACAGGAAGAAAAAAATATGCAGATAAACAAGTAGGAGGCTACTATGCTTCACGTTATGGAGTTTGTGAAAGTTTAAATGAAATACGAAAACAAGCTCGAGTTTTAGCAATAAGAGAAATTTATGAAGGATATCAAATACCTGTTGGTGTATGGCAGGTGCGTGAAGGAGTTAAACACGCAATAAAAAACAGAAAAAAATTTTCAACTTTGCAAGAAGCATTAGATGACATGAATTCTCGTTTACGCGTTTCAATAAAAAAATATGAAGCACAAAGCAAGATATTAAAACAAAAAAGATTATTTGATTTCTAGATTTATCAAAAATTAAAAATGCAGCGACATTTTAATGAAATTAAATGTGTCCTTTTTTGCTAAAACGAAAAATGCGGCGCTATTTGATATAATCAAATGCGCCAATTTTTCATTGATAAATGAAAAATGCGGCAACAATTTAACAAAGTTAAATGTGCCCTTTTTACCGAAGGTAAAAATGCGGCGGCCGGGATTTTCTCCCTGTTGACATGATTCACGTCAACCAAAGTTTCGAATTCTCGGACCTACAGGATTTTCCCTAAATTTTCTTTTCTTAAAAGAAAAGAAAGGCCACCCGGGACTCAACGTTGGCAACGTCGTATACTAACCAGACTATACTACCACCGCATTTATGAATATACTCTTACTAATTTCTTTTTTTTTTGATTAAAATTTTTCTTTCTTTTTTAAAGAAAGAAAAAGTTTAAAATGCGGCGCTATTTGATATAATCAAATGCACCAATTTTTGCCAAAAGGCAAAAAATGCGGCAACAATTTAACAAAGTTAAATGTGCCCTTTTTACCGAAAAGGTAAAAATGCGGCTGCCGGGATTCGAACCCGGGTCGTTGGCTTGGAAGGCCAGCATCCTAACCAGATTGTCCAAACTCCTTTCTTGGTTCTTTCTTTTGTTTAAGCTTTTCTTTCTTCCAAGAAAGAAAAGGTTACTAGACTACAGCCGCAATAAACACACTTTATTTATATTACCCTTATCACCTATTAATTTATACATTTTTACTTTGTTTTCTTTCTTGTTTTCTTTTTTTTAGTACGGATTTTTCTTTCTTTTTTGAAAAGAAAGAAAAAAGTGCAAAAATGCCACGCTATTTGATAACAATCAAATGCGTGCTTTTTTACCAAAGGTAAAAAATGCCACGGGCCGGATTTTCATATACCCCGTTTTCTTTTTGGGGTGAAGACCTTTTTCTTTTTCTAAAAGAAAAAGGGATTCATTTGAACCAGCGACACCTCCGTCTTCAGCGGAGTGCTCTCCCAGACTGAGCTACCGCGGCATTACTATGCAGCGGGATTTTCATACAAATGAAAAAGAACCGCGGCATCAATATTACTTAATATATTTCTATCTCTATCTATATAAAATATATAAATTGTAGAATATTTATTAAGGACCAGCATTTAAATATGTTATGTTCGTAAAAAAATAGGGGAATTTTATGTTAAAAACAATCAAACATAGTATTACAACATATACAAAAAACTTTAACTTAGTTTTATTCTTTTCAATACCTTTAGTTATTGCTTTTTTAATTCCTTTATTTATTCAACTTCCTACATTCCCTACTGCAGGAGGAATGTATTTAAGAACTGGAAGTTTACCTGATCTAAATATGTTTGATATACTTATCATGTTATTTTCATATCTTTTATCATTATATCTAATATCAATGGCAATTGTAAATATAAATTTAATAGTAAAATCTCAAAGAACAACTCTAAATATTAAAAAAGAGGTATTAAGTAGACTAGGAACTTCTACAATTAATATATTTTTATTATATATAACATTTACTTTGATATTATTTTTAATTCAATTATTATCTTATAGATTAGAAATGCAAAATATTTTAGCACCTATATTGGGATTATTAGCATCATTACCTTTCTTTTATGCCCCTGCAGCATTAGTTATTGATGATACAAGTCCAGAAAGAGCAATTAAATATTCACTCATACACATAAAACGAAAATGGATAGATTTTATTTCATTTTTGATAATTGGATTTATTCTCTTATCCTCGATTACATTCGTAATATTAAACCTAGAATTAGGAGGAATGGAATCTATATTAATACTAACTCTTAATGCTTTACTTGTAATGCCTTTTTTAATTATACTCCAAACTCAGATATATATTGCTAAATATTCATTGTTACATTGAGGGTTGGAAATGATTAAATGTAAGGATAAATTAACTAGTAAAATACCGATATTTAAAAAAGAAGATAGAATTGATAAAATAAAAACAGAAATCTATACTAATATACATAACTATGATACTATAGAATATATTTATATAATAAATAAAAATAAACTTTTAGAAGGAATTATCTCATTTAAGGAATTACTAACAGCTGACCCCTCTAAACAAAGTTCAAATATTATGAAAACAAATTTAATTTATGTTTACGAAAACGACCCCCAAGAAACTTCAGTTGTTAAAGCAATAAATAATAAACTAAAAGTAATTCCAGTAGTTAATAAAAATAAAACACTTTTAGGTGCCATAAAAACACGTACATTACTCGAAATTCTACACGAAGAACATATGGAAGATATCTTAAAAATTGCAGGTATAAAAAAAAGCAATGTTCTTCCTACTTCAACAATAAATAATTTAAAATCAAGAACGCCTTGGATAATATTTGGTTTATTTTGGGGAATTCTTGCTGCATTAGTAATAACTCTTTTTGAAGATATTTTAGAAACATTCATAATTCTAACAATGTATTTTCCAGTAATGATGAACGTAAGTGGGTCTATTGGAAATCAAGCAAATATAATCTTTATAAAAAATGATGCATTAGATAAAATATCAAACATAATATCATATTTTCTTAAAGAGATCAAAATAGGAGTAATTATGGCCTTTGTGTGTGCATTTATTTTGGCGATAATAACATACATGCTGCATTGTGACTTATATCTTAGCATAATAATTTCTATTTCTCTATTTTTTGCTGCATTAATGGGATTAATTACTGGTATATCTACACCCTTTGTTTTAAAAAAACTGGGAAAAGATCCAGCAAATGGATCTGGACCGTTAATTACTGCTTTTCTAGACTTATCAAGTTTAGGCATTTATTTAATAATAGCAACAATTCTTCTTTCACTTATCTAAGTAAACCCTTTTAAGATTATTTAAATAAAAATATTATATGAATGACATAAAATTTTTAGACATTATTAGAAAATATACTTTACAAAACGCATATGAATATGGTAAAGCACAAGCAGGAAATATAATTGGAAAAGTTATTGCAGATTATCCAGAATGTAAACGTGATATGAAAAATACTATGCAAGTAATTACAAAAGAAATAGAAAAAATAAACAAAATGAAGAAAGAAGAAATAGAAAATGAAATGAAAAAATATAATTATATAACTGAAAAAAGAGAGAGAGAAGGATTACCACAATTAGATTTTGGTGAAAAAGGAGAACAAGTAAACACAAGAATTGCTCCTAATCCAGGAGGAATTTTACATTTAGGACATGCAAAACAAATTGTTTTGTGTGATGAATATGCAAAAATGTATAATGGTAAATTTTATGTTAGATTAGAAGACACTGATCCTAAAACTAAAAAACCATTGCTAGAAGCATATAAAAAAATACCTCAAGATATTGAATGGTTGGGTTGTAAAGTTAAAGATACAATAAAACAAAGCGAAAGAATGGAAATATATTATGAATATGCAGAAAAACTAATAAAAATGGATAAAGCATATGTCTGCACGTGTTTACATGAGGATATGAAAATAAATAGAGAAAAAGGAATTGCCTGTTCATGTAGACAAAGAACAATCGAAGAAAATTTAAACAAATGGGAAAAAATGAAAATAAATTATAGAGAAGGAGAAGCAGTTTTAAGAATTAAAACAGATATGAAACATCCTAATTCTTCAATACGTGATTGGCCAGCATTTAGAATAATTACAGAAGAACATCCAATCACAAAAAATAAATATCGTGTTTGGCCATTATATAATTTTTCTTGTGCAATTGATGATCATTTAACAGAAATTACATTAGTAATACGGGGTAAAGAACATGAATTAAATGGATTAAAACAAAAATACATTTATAAATACTTTAAATGGAAAGAACCTTATTTTAGGGAATCGGGAATCCTTAAACTATCAGATAAATTTGCACATAAATCAGACATTAGAAATGCTATTCAAAAAGGTGAAATTTCCGGATGGGAGGATATTCAACTACCCACTCTTGGAGCATTAAAAAGAAGAGGAATACAACCAGAAGCAATAAGAGAATATATGATAAATATAGGTCTAAAACCAACAGATTCTAATTTAGATTGGAATATTTTATATAAAATAAATACAAAATATATTAAAGAAAAGGCAGTTAATTTGATATTTATTAAAACTCCAAAAGAAATTGAAATTAATGGAGAAAAATATTTTATTGAAAATGAAGATTTTGAGAATAATAAAGGAAAAGAAGTTAGAATGAAAAATTTAATGAATGCAAAAATAAATTTAAAAGGAGAAAAATTAGAAGATAAAAAATCTGATAAAATTGTGATAATCCCTTGGATTAAAAAAGAAGACTCAATTAATGCAATTTTATTAACTTCTGAAGGTAAAAGATTTGAAGGCAAAGTTGAAACAAAGGCTGAAAAATTAAAAGAAGGAGGGATAACTAATTTTGAAAAGATTGGTTATGCAAGATTAGATAATAAATTTAAACTACAATTTATTTTGAGTTATTCATAAGTTACTCCAACAACCTCCCTATTATGTGTTGGAGGATATTCACTTTTATTAAAAACATATGCAGTTAAATTCGCACCTCTTAAACTACTTAAAAAATCATGATATTCTTTTGAAGTTTCACCTGCATAAAAATCAATATCCAACACTCCATTTTCTAAAGTTATCCATGCGCCCCTATCTACAGCTTTATACCAACCATCATAATTTGAATTTCTAAACCCTTCAATATAAATCCAAGAACCTAATGGAATTTCTTTAGGTACTGCAATTGTATAAAAAGGCACTGCTATTTCTCCTGGTTTAGCAACTAATGGTTTATCTCTTATAACTGATTTACCATTGGATATCCAATTTAAATAAGTTCCATCCTTTAACTTAATGGTACCTTGCATATTTAAAGCAGATTCAACTGTTTTAAATCCAAATTTATGTATTTCATTCTCATGAATAGTTAAATAAACTGTGGGGTGTATTCGTGAATATTTATAAATATACTCCTCTCTTAAAGGAGGAGAATTATGTAATTCTAGAATATTTTTTGGGATGTTAATAGGAGTTGAATAAATAGAATAAGTATTCCTAATTTTAATATACTCTTCGTCATCTGCAAGTATAAATTTCTTCCATTCCTCTAAGCTTTTAAAACTTTTCCAAAACCAAGGTAAATACGGATCTTTATAGAATTTTCTACCAGTTGGTGTTTTCATTTCAATTAAAACTCTTTTTACTTCATTCTGATTATGGGAATATGAAATAGTAATTAATCTTGAATTTTTTTCATCCATATCCTCAAATCTTTCAATTAATTTTTTTGCGTTTTTTTCTGCTTCAGGACCATAATTAGATATGGAACATTTTTCATCCCACCAACCTGGATATTTTTCTATCATATTTTCTAATTGTGCTTGTGTCTTAATATCCTCAATTTCTAGTTGAATTGCTAATTTTGCCTCTAAATCTGAATTTCTAAACATAGTAATATTAGAAAGTTCAATTTTTTCAACAGATAAAGAAAAAGAATTTATATTATTTTTTTCAGCCCAAATAGTTAAAGAAGGAAAAATAAAGTTTGGTGATGTGGAATCAAAAAAATTTCCATCTTTAAATAACAATACTCTTGACTCTTTTATTGGAGAACCAATATGATTAAATTTTATTAAAAAAATTTCATAATTTTGATTTAAATTTTCTTTAGTGGCTTCTTTAATTTCATTAAACTTTGGATTCATATTATATGTATTATCTTATTCCTATTTAAAAGTTTCCACTAACAAATTAATTTTTCTTATCTTCATTTTAAGCTTACGCTAAGCTTTTATTAAAAAAATGCGTAAGCATGAAAGAGGTAGTTTTTTTTTGAGACACCTCACTTGGGTATAAACGGCTTTAGTGATGGTAGACTGAACATCTCGCGTGAGCTCAATGCTTACATCCCCATTCTATCAAAGTTATCTATTATAACCGCCTACTCCACCTAGTCTTGAGATAGACTTCGAGCTTAGATGCTTTCAGCTCTTATCCTATGATGCGTAGCTACTCAGCAATGCAATGTCACAACTGATAGACCAGAGGCATCGATCCAAGGTTCCTTTCGTACTTTTTGGACCTTCCTCTCAAGTGGAAACGCTCCCAGTAGATACTACCGTACTGTCTCGCGACGTACTGAACCCAGCTCATGTAGGCTTTTGATGGATGAACAACCCAACCCTTGGAAGCGAATGCACCTCCAGGATAGCCTAAGCCGACAGCGATGTTTTAGTTAGGTGAGATATCGCTATGACTCACCTAAATACCAAACCGCGAGGTCGATGGGTACTCTCGCCCGCGACAAGTCGGTTACCCCCGGGGTAGCTTGTCTGACAGCTTGGGCCCTCATCAATAGGATTCCAAGGTTCGTTAAGCCCGACTTTCGTCTCTGCGTTTGATTTTGTTAGAAACGCAGTCAGTCCAACATTTGTCTTTGTCCCTTTAAGAAGGATTTCTGACCCTTCTAAGTTGAACATTGGGCACCCTTGTTACATTTTCGAGGGTGTACCGCCCCAGCCGAACTACCCATCTGCTGCTGTCTCTTATTTAGATTAGACATACGCAGACTATTGAGTGGTGTTACATTGTTGCCTATCTACTAACCGAAACTAGTAGCATAACAGCTCCCACTTACGCTCTGCAACAGCCCACATATACCAACAACAAACTGTAGTAAAGCTCCACGGGGTCTTCTTTTCCCACTAGGAGTCCCCGGCATATTCACCGCGTAGTGAGTTCACCAGGCCCAAAGCAGGGACAGTGGGAGAGTCGTTACGCCATTCATGCTTTGGCAGAAAGAGTTTCATAAATAAAATAAGGAACTCTCTCTTAAGCCACCAATTAAGCGGCGAGGTATTACGCTACCTTAAGAGCCTCAGAGTTAGGCCCGCTCTTTACTGGAGCTTTGCTCAGTTGAACCCGAGTTTAACTTACCAGCAGTGAGCAGACGTCAGCCACTATACTAGTCCTTACGGATTTGCAGTGACCTGTGTTTTTGATAAACAGTCGCTCCCCCCTTGTCACTGAGACCTGCCGTTCCGTTAAAAACAGCAGGCATGCCTTATACCAAAGGTACGACACTAACTTGCCGACTTCCCTTGCTTCGGTTACCCTGACACGCCTTGGCTTTTTCCGCCAGCAGCACCTGTACTGGTTCTAGGTACGATCATATGAAATCGAATATATTCTCTTTTCATGGACCCCAGGGCTTAACCATAATTTCTCCATTCAAAACTTTAGGCTATTTCTCCTCATAACAAGTCTCCATAGCCTTATATTCCTTAGTCTGGATCTCTCCAGTATGGTCTACCCCAAAGCGTCAAGAATATATCTAGCGTCACCGCATCTATTCACATGGCACAGGAATATTAACCTGTTTCCCTTTCGTTTGAAGGTGATTAGCCTCAAACTTAGGATCGGCTTACCCTTGTCTGATAATCGTTGACAAGGAACCCGAGTGCTATTCGGCGCCCAGGATTCTTACCTGGGTATTGCTGTTACTAACACCAAGATATTCATAACTAATCGGTCCGCAAGACTTTTCAGCCTTGTTTCTACCCAATCAGTTCGCCTTCCTACCGGATTACATAAAGTTATTATGTACCCCAAGGTATCGGTACCTGGCTATAGCCCCGGACATTTTAAGAGGCTGCCCTCTCGGTCGGTCCGCTATTACGCGTTGGTTAAACGATGGCTGCTTCTAAGCCTACGTTCCGACTGTTTTGGAGAGGAACATCCTTTAGATTAACACTTAGCCAGAATTTAAGGACCTTAACCTCAGTCCTGGTCATTCCCATAATGGCCAATCGGCTTACCCGACTGAACCCCACTCCTGTCTTCTACAGTGAAACCGGATTCGGAGTTTGACAGAAAGTTGAAGAATTTCTTCCCCGTGACTCTCAATCAGTGCTCTACCCCGGCATCAACCTCAGACAGGGCTGTGCTAAGACACACTTCGGAAGGAACCCGCTATTGCGAGGCTCGACTGGACTTTCACCCCTATACATGGATCACCCGAGGAGGATAGACTACCACCGGTTGAAGGCCTCCACCGTCCGTCAAGACGACTTCACCTTGCCCACGCATAGATCGCACTCGCTTCGGGTCTTACAATAGTGACTAATCCCACTTTCACAGGATATCTCTCACTGCACAAGGCAGTTGCAGATTTTTGGTTTCCCTTTGACTCTCGTCTCGCCACTACCATAAACTCCTTGGCCCTTGCTTCGAGAAGGACGATGCAACACTGGTAGCTTTTCCTTCGCTTTTGACATTACTGACAATTGCTTCTGGAAAGATCATTCCTTTCATGCTGCACCAAAATGTAACCTTACAGTTTCAGGTTCTTTTAACTCCCCTTTCGGGGTCCTTTTCAGCTTTTGCTCACGCTACTACTTCGCTATCGGTCTCAAGTTATGTTTAGAGTTAGGAGTTGATCCTCCTATATTCACACCTACGTTCCTGCAGATGCTACTCTTCTTCCCCCCTTCCATTTACTTTTATTTACGGGGCTATCACCCTCTTTGGCTGTGCTTTTCCAGCACATTCAACTCCGCAAAAGGATAGTTGGGTTCCCACATGTCTTTTACATTACTGTAAAAGATTCAGGACGCTCTGTCTGGCTTTCAATCGCCTTTACTAACCAGATCGCTATTGCTTTCTCTTCCTCCGGCTACTAAGATGTTTCAATTCGCCGGGTATAAGGAGAATCCTAGGATCAAAGAATGCCTGCTTCTGCCCTAGGCTTTTCGCAGCTTGCCACGCTCCCTCTACTTGAGCCAAGCCATCCACTGTAAGGTATAAGTAACATACCCAAGTTGGTATACTCACTAAAAAAACTACCTCTTCATACGCATTATCGCTGTAAACTTCCGAACAAGTTCGGAAGCGCGAATATAAGGCTCCTCACAGTTGTTTGGATACCAGAAATCATCACGTCAAGCTGTAGCTGACGCTCAATTCTAAAATTTGTGCATCGCAACACTTCATTGAGTGCGCTGATGTCCCTTTCGGGAAAAACAAGTAACTATTTATTGAGTGTATCTCTTTTTAAAGGTTTCGATTAAATCGTTGAAAAAAATAAAAATTAAAAAATTTTAAGATTAATTTAACCTTTTAGTATATGTTATTAATTTATAATCTTAAATGTTTTTAATAGATTATGTCGCATTTATCTTTTGAAACAAAAAAGCGCCTTAAAAAAGAATTGGATAGACTTCTTTTAGATATTCAAAATGGTGAAATAATTGTTGAAGGAAAAAAAGACAAAAAAACGCTGAATAGTATTGGTCTAAAAAATGTGCATACATTACAAGGAGATTATAGGCGCGTAGTTAAAAAATTAAAAGAAAAAAAGGTTCAAAAAGTTTTTATTTTGACTGATTTTGACAGGCGCGGTGATGAATTGGCTGAAAAACTAAAAGACGAATTAATAGCACAAACTATTGATTTTGATTTGGAAAAAAGAAAGCGTTTAGGGGCTATCTTAAATATCAGATTTTGGGAAAACGCAGATACAAACTTAGAACAATTTTTAGAAAAAATAAAAAAAGTTTAAAAATGCAAACCCTTTTAAACTAAAAAAACACCAAAAATAACATATAATTAATTCATTAGGGGATTAAATGCCAAAATATAAAGACGTATCAATGAAAAGAGACTTTGAAGAAAACTTAAAAAAACATAGAAGATTAACTCGTACATTTCCAAATAAAATTAGAAATAATACTTTAATAGAAAATGGTACTATCTTTGCTTTTGATGGTCAAAATAAAATTAGATTAGGAAATATTTATGATACCAAATCATATACTGTTAAAGAAATAAGACAATTAACAGCTAAAGCTGAAAAAGAAAATCTTAAAATATTTATAATTTGGAAAGACCCAAAAGTAATTAATAGTCAAATATTTGGATTTTATCTAATAAAACCACTTAAAGGATTTGAAAGTTTGGGTTATGATCCTGATGAAATTAGGAAATTTGGAGGATTAATATAACAGTAATTTTTTAATAAAACAATATTCTACAAAATGAAGAGATTAACTAAAAAAAAGAGTAGCTGAAAAAATAGTTTTTTACTCTTTTAGTAATTCTTCGATTTTAGGTTTGTTAAAACCAACTACCCATTTATCATCAATTTTCATCTGTGGAACTCCTTGCTGTCCTGTGGCGCGGATCATTTCCATTGCTGCATCCTGGTCTTCCCCAACATTTATTTCTTTAAATTTTACTCCTTTTTGTTTTAAGTAACTCTTTAACATAACACAGTAAGGACATGCGTTCGTTGAGTATACTATTATTTTTTTATCTGCCATACTAAACACCTCTACTCTATAGGTTTAATTAAAACCGATTTTATTTTTTCTTTTTTGCTTATTTTATATAGTTTTTTATCACAAGTTAATAAACCTAGTGAATATTTTTTAGCTAAATAAATATAAGCTGAATCATAAAATGTTATTTTATTATTAATTGCAATATTTAAAATGCTTTTCATATCAAATGGATAAATTCTTATCACTCTTTCCCAATTTTGTAAAACATTAAAAATATTTTCAAGATCTTTTTTACAAAATTCTGTTTTCTTTTTTAATAAATTACAATGTTTCCATAACACATTTCCTATTTCATAAAATGTTAAATCTATTATAAAATAGTCAGTATCTAGTTTCTTTGTTTTTATTAATTCATAAAAAGCACTTGTATCATAAATATACATTCTATCTTTCATCTCTTGTTCTTCTTATTTCTTTTACAAGATCTTTTGTTGAAAGTTTTTTTGCAGAATCTGATGCCTTATTTAATAATTCTTGGAATTTTTCTTGTTTTTCTTTTTCAAGTTTTTCAATTAAAGCTGCTCTCACGGTTTCAGAAATATTTATATCTAATTCTTTACATTCTTCTAAAATTGAACTATTAACTCTTGCAGTTAGTATTACATCTTTCATATTACATATTTTGTATATACATATTTATAAAATTAACTATCCCATCCATGTATTATAGAGTTCTTCAAATGTATTTTCATTAATTGAAGCACGAATTTCTTTCATTAAATTTAAAATAAAATACAAATTATGGTAAGTTGCAATGCGCTTTGCTGAATATTCATTCACATCAAATAAATGATGTAAATAAGCGCGTGAATACATTTTACACATTTTGCAATTGCAGTTTGGATCTAATGGTCTATTATCATTGTCATACCTCGCATTGCTTACACGATATCTAAATTTATTCTCTTTATTTCCAATTGTTTTTTCTTCATTTTTATCTGTTTTTGTTTCTTCACTGTCAGGCCCAACATAAATATATCCTGTTCTTGCAATCATTTGAGGACCAACACAATCAAATAAATCAATTCCTCTTTTAACACCTTCAAAAATATCTTCAATTGTTCCTATTCCTAATAAATGTCTAGGCTTATCTTCACTACCATTTTCATTAATAAAAGGATAAATCCAATCTAAAACTTCATTCATTTCCCTTTTTCCAAATGAACCTCCTATCCCTATTGCATCACAATGTTCATTTACAAATTTAGCGCTTTGTTCTCTTAAATCTCTATATTTTCCGCCTTGAATAATTCCAAAAAGCAATTGATCACTTTCTAATTTTTTATGTTCAGAAACACATTTTTTTAACCATCTATGTGTTCTTTCCATACTTTGTTTTGTATATTCATAATCTGCAGAAGGCGGAGAACATTCATCAAATGCAAAAATCATATCTGCACCTAATTGTTTTTGAATTTGTATTGATTTTTCAGGAGTAAAAAAATGTTTATCTCCATTATAAACAGATTGAAAATGAACTCCTTCTTCCGTAACTTTTGCTATTTTATTTTTAACATGTTTTGAATCTTCTTGTTCTTTTGTCATATATTCAAATTTAGAAGCTCCCAATTCAGCTCCCAATCCTAATGAAAAAGCTTGAAATCCTCCAGAATCTGTCATTATTGGTTTTTTCCAATTCATAAACCCACGTAAACCCTCATATCGTTCTATTAAATCTGAAGTTGGTTTTAAAAATAAATGATATGTATTACACATTAAAATCTGCGAACCCATTTCTAATAAATCTTCATTTGTCATTGTCTTTACTGTCGCTCTAGTGGCAACTGGAGCAAAAGCAGGAGTTTCAACTACCCCATGTTTTAAACTAAGTATGCCTGTTCTAGCTTTATTTTGTTTATTTAAAATATTAAATTCATTCATAAAGTAATATGTTATATAGATTATTTAATAAACGTTTTATTTTTTGAAAGATAGTTTTATTTTATAAACGTTTGATATATCAAACAATCATTTGATGTATCAAATGAAGAAGCAATAGAAACTTATAAATAATTTGCCTTTATTAGTATTATACTACTTTTATATTAAATTGAGGTGATATAAATGCAAAAAACTTTAGAAAATTTAACCAAGGCGTTCATAGGAGAAAGCCAA
>Ga0334887_1003236_pt1 | contig 16506 bp, 17 predicted proteins | sample GraSluR1_MG_10_FD_207217 | JGI IMG/M metagenome (GOLD analysis project Ga0334887, IMG submission 207217) | Sludge microbial communities from methane-producing bioreactor in Wageningen University, Netherlands - Granular Sludge_18_07-R1 | ecosystem: Engineered > Bioreactor > Anaerobic >...
AAGTCGGGGATCGATTCGAGGGGCCACCAGACCCCTGAAAGGACGACCTGGGGGAGGATGACTATCGGTATGAACTGGACGACCTGAAACTCCGTCTTGGCGAAGTTCGATAAGAAGCCGCCTAGGATGAGCCCTCCCGCCCCCAGGAGGAGGATGACGCCGAAGGCCGTCGGGTCGGGCTCCTGGAGGCAGCAGACCGATCGGCGGATGAGCTGAAGAACCTGACCCTGGACTCTCCAGGAGCCACCCCCGTCTGGTGCGTTCGGAACGAGTGGGGGATCAAAAACAGGGTCCGAGACCTCATGAAAAGGGCGGATGGAGAGCTCTTAATATTCTGCAGAAGCCCGGATTTCTTGAGGGAGCACAGATCCGATCTCTCATCCGAGCTGAAAGAGGGGTGCAAGCTCGTGATGATAGTCGATAGAAAGAAAGGATAAGTTCGAGGATCTGGGGTTAGATCTCCGGGAGATATGGGGGGGGAGCTGCGGAGATATACAAGGATATTAGGGTGGACGGCGTAAACTACAGCCTCGATTGCATGATGATCGCCGACGGGAAGGAGTCGATCGTGATCACCAGGATAGGAGGCGAGAGGCTGGCGGTGGTGGTGAAGCTGCCGGTCGTCTCGGCCCTTCAGAGGGGGGTTTTGGAGCATCTGGCCTCATCTGCTGGGAATACCCCGAGCATCGATCGCCAGAGGCCCTCTCCTCCTCCCTCTGGCGCTCACAGCTCTCCCGCCGCCTCCTCGAGCTTCGCGGTGCACGCGTCCATCAGCTCCGCCGCCTCCTTCACCCTCGCCGCGGCCTTCGGGCTTGCTGCCTCCATCTCCCTCGCCCTCGCCCGGAAGCTCTCGCTGTGGCTCTTGTTGTGCTCGATCCAGTGATCCAGAAGGTGCTCGATCTCGTGCGCATTCAGCTCGTGCTCATGCGACCCGTGCGTATCCGACCCGTGCTTGTGCTCGTGCAATTTGAACGCCTCCTCCCTAATATCGCCGCGATGGCGCTCCAGCCGCTGGCCTGACCCGACCCCGACAGCGCCCGGCTACGAATCCTTTTGGTCGTTATATGGATTAATAACTTCTGCTTATCATGTAGTCGGCGAGCTCCAGCAGCAGCGCCTTCGCCTCCGACTCCGGGAGGGGTGCCAGGGCCGCTTTGCCCTCCTCCACCAGCCCCACCGCCTTCCTCCTCGCATAATCTATCGAGCCGCTGCCCCGGAGGGCGTCGAGAGCCGCCTCGATCTCTTCCTGGGAGGCGTTCTTCTTCCCGAAGATCTCGATCCTCGCGCCCCTGGCCATGGCGTGGATCATGATCAGGGTCTTCTTCCCCTCGGCGAGGTCCCCGCCCCGGGGCTTTCCTAGGACCTTGGCAGGGGCCGTCAGATCCAGGACGTCGTCTTGGATCTGGAAGGCCATCCCCACCAGACGGCCGAACCTCTCCAGACCATCGGCCTCCTTCTCAGCCGCCCCGGAGAGGCGGGCCCCCATCCAGGCGGCAGCGCCGTAGAGGACCCCGGTCTTCTTCTCGATCATCTCCAGATACTCGGCCTCGGTCACCTCGTCTCGCCTCTCAAACTCCATGTCCAGCCACTGCCCCTCGCAGATGGCGGCGCAGGTCTTGGCGAGCATCTTCACCGAAGCCACCATCTCCTCGGGCCTCGCCTCGGCGACCGTCAGAATCTCGAAGGCCTTGGAGTAGAGGGTATCGCCGGCCAGGATCGCCCCCGCCTCGTCCCACTTGACGTGGACCGCGGGCCTACCCCGCCGGGTCTCGGCGTTGTCCATGATGTCGTCGTGGATGAGGGTGAAGTTGTGGACGAGCTCGATGGAGACGGCGGCGGGGACGACGGCCCGGAGATCGCCGCCTACAGCCTCCGCGGCCATAAGGAGCATGCTCGGCCGGAGCCTCTTTCCCCCCGCGTCGACCAGGTGCCTGCCGGCGGCGTAGAGCTCCCTCGGGGGGACGACCGGCAGAAGCTCTTCGATCGCCCCGGAGATCATCCCGGCCCGCCTCAAAAGCTCCTCCTCAAGGATCAGCACGCCTTCTGCACCTCCTCGCTCTCCGGTCCCCCGATGCCCTTCCAGCCCCTCCGATCCAAAATCTCCCCCCTTCCGTTCCAGCTTCCCAGTTCCGGCGTCACCGTCCCTTCCTCCTCATCCCCTTCAGGGGAGGAGCAGCTCCTGGCCGTTCCTCATGATGTGGAAGGTGTATCCCAGCTCGTAGCCGGTGTCCTCCGCCATGGAGAGGTACTTGCCGTGGGTCTCGAAGGTCCCGTGGCTGGGGATGACGTGCTCGGGATTTATCATCCTCAAGAGCTCCCAGTGGTCCTCGACGCAGGCGTGGCCCGAGACGTGGACGTTGTCGTAGACCCTCGCCCCCCTCATCTTCAGCTTCGTCTCCACGATGTGCCGGTTGGACTTGTTCAGGGGCTGGGGTATGATCCCGGCGCTGAATATCACCTTGTCCCCAGACTCGATCATGTAATCGGTCTCGCCGCTGGCGACCCTGCTGAGGACCGCCCCCGGCTCCCCCTGGTGGCCGGTCATGATCGGGAGGTACTTATCCTTCCCCTCCTGCATCATCCTCTTGAAGAACTTGTCGACGCTCTTTCTCCTACCGTAGACGGGGAGGTCGTTGGACTTGGGGGCGTACCCCACCCTCTTCGCCGTCCCCCAGTACTTCTCCATCGACCTGCCCAGCAACACCGGCTTTCGCCCCATCTCGTGGGCCGCCTCGATGATCGCCCGGATCCTCGCTATGTGGGATGAGAAGGTCGTCAAAAGGACCCCTGACTTCGTCTCCTCCGTCCCCATCAGGACGTCCCAGACCAGGTCTTTTGCTATCTGCTCCGAGGGGGTCTTCCCCGATATCCCGGCGTTCGTCGTCTCGGTGATCAGGGCCAAAACCCCCTCGTTCTCCAGCTTCTTCAGCCTGGCGAAGTCGGGAGGCTGGCCGAGGGTGGGGCTTCGGTCCATCTTGAAGTCGTTGGCGTAGAGGATCACGCCCCGGGGGGTGTGAATGGCGGCGAAGACGCAGTCGACGATGCTGTGCTGGACCCTGATGAACTCCAGCTCGACGTCAGAGGAGACCTGCATCTTCTTGCCGGCGTTCATCGTCACCACCTCGTTCTTCGTCCCCTGGAGCTTCTCAGCCTCTATCTCCTGCTTTATCAGGTCCGCGGTGAAAGGGGTCCCTACGATGGGAGCCTTGTACTTGTGGGCGAGCTTGGATATCGCTCCGATGTGGTCTAGGTGGCCGTGGGTGCAGGCTATCGTCTTCACCTTCCCGTCCACGTCCTTCATGACGCTGTCGTTGGGGATGGCCCCCATGGATATCAGCTCGGAGGGGCGGAGCCGCTCTACGTCCGTATCCTCGTGGATCTGAACCCTGTCCAGCCGGAGGCCCATGTCCATAATCACTATGTCATGACCGATTCTGATGGCGGTCATGTTCCTTCCAATCTCTTCGTAGCCTCCGATGGCTACAATTCCAATCTCCTTCATCTCGACATCTCTCTATAAATGGAAAGCTTCTTTGAGTCAAACCCTCTCTCTTCCAGGATCTCCCTCGTCCTGCCGACGACGATGACCGGCGCCGATTCCAGGGCCGAGAGGTCCCGGGAGGCGGTGAGGAACATGGCGGTCCGGAAGGCCCTCTCATAGGCCCGGAGGGCCCCGACCACCTCCGACGACCCCTCCGTCGCCGGCCGGAGGAAGGGGAGGGCGGCCCCCCCGAGCCTCGCCCCCAGAGCCATGCTCTTGGCGACGTCGATCCCGCTCCTGACCCCTCCGGAGGAGATCACCTCCGCCCCTGCTGAGGCGCACTCGACGACGCTGACCGGGGTTGGGACCCCCCAGCTCCAGAAGAGTCGCCCCATCACCGCGGACTCGCCATCCCCCCGCTCCTCGGCCCTGTAGGCCTCCACCCCGGACCAGCTGGTCCCGCCCATGCCGGCCACGTCTATGACCTCGACCCCCGCCTCCAGGAGGGCCAGGGCGTCCTCTCTGCATATCCCCGCCCCCGTCTCCTTGGCGATGATGGGGACCCTCCCGTCGGAGGCGGCCCGGATCGCCGCCATCGCCCCTCGGGCCTCGGTCTCCCCCTCCGGCTGGACGCTCTCCTGGAGGAAGTTGAGGTGGACGGCCACGGCATCGGCCTCGATCATCTCCGCGAGCCTATCGATCACCTCGGGCCCCTCCCTCACCAGCTGGACCGCCCCGATGTTCCCGATGATCGGGATCGTCGGCGCCGCGTCCCTCACCGCCGAGAAGGTCTCCTCCACCTCGGAGTTCTCGAGGGCGGCCCTCTGGGATCCGACCCCCATCGCCACCCCCACCTCCTGGGCCGCCAGGGCCAGGTTGACGTTGATCTCCTTCGTCTCGGGGTGCCCGCCCGTCATCCCCGTGATCATGAAGGGGAAGGCGAGCTCCTTTCCCAGAAACCTGCACCTCGAATCAATCTCGGCGGCGTCGATCTCCGGGAGGGCCCTGTGGACGAGGGCCACGTCCTCGAAGGGCTGCCAGCCCCCCTCCACCCCCCTATCGAGGCAGATCCTGATGTGGTCGAGCTTCCTCTTGGCTGTGGTCACCTTCTCCCCTCCACCAGGGTCCCCACCCTCTCGCCCCGGAGGACCCTCTCGATCATCCCGGGCTTGGATGCGTTGAATATCACCGAAGATACCCCCTCGTCGGCCAGGTCGAGGAGCTCCTCCACCTTCCCCCTCATCCCGCCGGTGACGTCCACCCCCACGGAGGGGCCCAGCTCGGACCAGATGCCGGAGACCCCGGCCCGCCTCAGCTGCGGGAGGACCTCGCCGTCGGAGATCACCCCGTCTGCCGCCGTCCCCAGGGCGACGATCGTGGGCTTCATCAACCTCGCCAGATGGGAGACGAGCTGGTCACCGGAGACGATCGCAGCTCCCCGGACCAGGTCCATGGCGACGTCGCCGTGGAGGACGGGAACGAGGCCCCTCCTCACCATCTCCAGGATCGGCCCCACCTCCATCCCCACGATCCGCCCGTCTTTGAGGAGGGCAGAGCCAAGGGGGTGTACAGGTACGGGGGACGAGCCCGCCCTCCTCAGCCCCTCGACGACGAGGTCGTTAAGCCTGACGACGGATCGATGGGTCTCCAGCACCCCCTCGGCGTCGAACCTCTCCGCAAGGCGGTACCGCTCGGCATGGAAGTGGCCGAAGGAGCCGGCGCCGTGGACGAGGATGAGGCCCTCTCCGCACCCCGCGACCTCGGCGGCGATCCTCTCGATCTCCTCGGTCCTGGCGGATTCGAGGCGGGTCTTATCGGTCAGGACGCTCCCGCCGACCTTCAGAACTCTGATCTCGGTCATCTCACCTCTCCGGGATCCTCGATCCTCAGCCCCTGACAGCCGGTGACCACCGAGAAGGGCTCCCCCCTCGCCTGGTCGATGGCGGTCATGGCCCTCAAAACCCCCCGGGGGCCGGGCCGGGGCAGGGCGATCATGCATCCGCCGCCGCCAGCCCCCGTCAGCTTTGCTCCGAAGGCCTGGCCAGCCCCCCGGGAGGCGTAGACGAGCTCGGAGAGCTCCCGGGTCCCGACTCCTACCGCCTCCAGGAGGCCGTGGTTTGTGTTCATCAGCTTCCCCAGCTCCTCAAGCCGGCCTTCCCTGATGAGCTCCGGCGCCAGCCTCGAGATCTCACCGATGGCCCGGAATATGGGATCAACGATCTCTGGCCGCCTCGCCCTGAAGCTCTGGACCTTGGAGACCTCCGCCCTGGTGTCGTGGGGCAGCCCCGTGAACCCCACCACCAGCTTCATCTCCGGCAGGTCGACGGCCCTCGCCGATCCCTCGACGAGCCGATAGCCGCCGAAGGCGGCGAGGGCGGTGTCCGTCGGCGAGCCCAGACCCTCCTGGACGGTCCTCTCGATCCTGAAAGCCTCCATCGCTATCTCTTCCGTCGACATATCCAGGGCGAGATGGCGGCTGAGGGCTCCCAGGGTGGCGACGACGACGGAGGCCGACGATCCGAGCCCCGAGGCCGGAGGGATCTCCGACTCGACGGTGACCCGGAGGTCCCTCGCCCCAAACTCCTTCAAAACGGCGGTGATGTACCTAGCTGCGTGGGCCGCCTCCTCCCCCGCCTTCGTCAGGACCTCGCCGGTGAGGGGGTCCAGGGCTATACCCTTCAGGTCCATCCGGAGGTCGGGGGCGGAGATCTCGAGCCTCCCCGGCAGGTCTTCGATCCTGGCCTCGACCCTCAGGTCCACGGCGGCGCCCAGGGCGGCAGCCCCCGAGACGACGGCGTGCTCCCCGAAGAGGATCACCTTGCCGGGAGCGGAGGCAAAGGTCAGTTCATCGCCCCCTAGACGAAGGCTATCGCCCCGTAGCCCACCACCTGACTATAATCCCCGAGGACGTCGCCGCTGGTGGAGTAGCGGAGAAGCTTGCCGGTCTCGGCGCCCAGGATCCTCGCAGCGGTGATGGTAGCCGATATCGGGCCGTAGCCGCAGGCGGTGAGGTTTTGGCCGTAGACGGCCCTATAGACGGAGGGGACGTCCATCCTCAGGATCGCCTCGATCGCCTGAGCGTCCTTCCTCCTCGCCTCCTCCTGGGGCTCGTAATGGGTGAAGTCACTGCTGGCGATGATGGTGCAGTCCCGGCCGAGGGACTTCGCCGCCTCGCCGACCGCCTCCCCGACTTCGACCGCCGTCTCCTCGTCCTGGAGCCCCATGGCTATCGGGAGGATCTTGAACCCCGAGAACCTCGCCTGGAGGAACGGTATCTGGACCTCGAGGGAGTGCTCATAGAGGTGGGCGGACTCGTCCACCTCGAGGATGCTCCCAGCCAGGGCGTCCGCCAGCTCGACGTCGGATTCGACGGTCCCGAGGGGGGTCATCCACGAATCCCGAGAGAGGGCTACGGGAAGGCCGAGGCCGTGGTGGTTCGGGCCTATCAGGACGAAGGTCTCCCTCTCGGGGAGCCTCCCATAGACCTCCGCGGCCACGGCTCCTGAATAGATGTAGCCGGCATGGGGGACGACGGCTCCCCGCATGGGGAGGGGCTCTCCGCCGGAGGCTCCGCTGAAGGCGGCCTTCAGCTCCTCCAGCAGCCTCTGGGGGTGAAGGGGGTAGAACTGGCCTGCCACTGCGGGGCGTCTCATCGATCAGAACTCCATCTCGAAGTCCGAGACCGAGTACCTGAACCTATCTTCCTCTCCCCTCTCCTTGAGGACCTCTTTGGCCAGGAGCCAGTAGATGAGGGTCAGGGCCTTCCGGCCTTTGTTGTTGGTGGGGATCACCAGATCGACGTTGGAGGTGAGGTTGTTGGTGTCGCATAAGGCAACGACCGGAATCCCCACATCGATCGCCTCGTTGATCGCCTGGCTGTCGCCGGCGGGGTCGGTCACCACCACCACGTCCGGCTCGACGTAGTCGTAGAAGGTGGGGTTGGTCATGGTGTTGGGTATGAACCTTCCGACGATGGCCTTGGAGCCTACGGCCTTGGAGAACATGGTGGCCGGCCTCTGGCCGTACTGCCTCGCCGAGACGACCAGGATCTTGGAGGGGTCGTACTTGGCCAGGAACTTGGCCGCGAGCCTGATCCTCTTGTCCGTCGCCTGGACGTCGAGGACGTAGAGGCCGTCGGTCCTGACTCTGTATATGTAGTCCATCATGCTCTTGGTCTTCTGCTGAGTCCCTATGTGGATCCCCGCGGCTAGATACTCGTCTATGGGGATGAGGGTCTCATAATCTTCAGCTGGTGTTATGACTTCATCTTCCAAAAATGTCACCTACCTAGAGGTTCTGCGATCCCGTTTAACGGTGATGGGAACAAATCCCAATCTCATCTCTTCCAGGGCGATTTCGAGGGGGTCTATGGACTCGGTCTTGATCAATACCGGGGCGCCCATCAGGATCTGTAAAGCTCGAGCCCCCACAATTCTCGCGCGTTCGTATCGCGTATATTCTTCATCCATCGAATCCGTCAAGTGGCCACCTCAAAAGAAAGGCAAGTGGTGGGGTTGCTGAGATTCGAACTCAGGTTACGGCGTCCCGAACGCCGAGGGATGGACCAGGCTACCCCACAACCCCACGCCTTTTACTGATACCGCCGAAGCACGTCAACGATCTCCACATGGGTCAGGAGCATGCGACGACAGCAGTAGCTTTCGATGCCCAGATCGTCCATCACCTTCCCCGGTGGCTCAGACTTGGTGCGCTCCTTGTACTCCTCCCATACATCAGAGATGACGTTTCCACAGGTGAAACATCGTACAGGGATCAAGCTAGCTCACCTGTAAGACTTCTGATACTTGGCTCTTGCACCGGGGCCGCCGACCTTCTTCCGCTCCTTCTGCCGGTGGTCGTTGACCAGAAGAGACCTGTCGTACTCCATGTAGGCCTCCTTGAGGGCGGTGTCTCCGGTCCACTCCACGATCCCGCGGGCGATGGCGGTCCGGACGGCAGCAGCCTGACCCATGAACCCGCCTCCGCGGACCTTGACGTCGATGTCGAGCCCCGAGGCCTTCTCCTGGGCGATCATCACGGGCTCCATGATCTTCTGCCTGACGAGCTCGGGCTCAAAGATCTCCAGGGGTTTGCTGTTGATCCTGACTCTGCCCTTCCCCTCCGTCAGGGTGGCCCTGGCGATCGCCGTTCTGTTTTTACCCGATGAGTTGGTTATCTTCATGCTGAACCCTCAGAATTTTGATCCGAACATCCGGCTTACGTCGCCAAGTTCCACATACTTCCCGGTGCCCAGGCGCGTCATCTTCGCAGCCTCCGGCCGCTCCATCTCCATCCCCTTGAGCTCGGGAGGGACTCCTACATAAATCCTGAGCCTGGACATGGCGTCCCGGCCGCGCTTCGTCTTGTGGGGGAGCATGCCGCGGACCGTCCTCTTCAGGATCCTCTCGGGGCGCTTGGGATAGTGAGGCCCCTTCTCGGTGGAGCCCTTGTTCTTCATCTCCTCGTACTCCCGGTAGATGGTCTCTCGCCGACCTGAGATTATGGCCTTCTCGGCGTTGACGATCGCTATCTCCTCTCCTGCGAGGAGCTCTGAAGCGGCGAGGCTGGCCAGACGTCCCAGGATCATCCCAGATGCGTCAATAATCATCAGATCACCTTAAAATAATTATGCCGGAACCCTTCGGGTGTTTATCGGCCAGCTCATCTATCCTGAGACATTCGCCACCGGCCGACTTTATCTTCGACGCGGCCTGTTCGCTGAACTGGAGGGCGGCCACCGTCACCTTGTGATCGAGATCGCCGGTCCCCAGGACCTTCCCCGCCACGAGGACCAGGTCGTCGGGGGCGGTATGCCTGTTTATCTTGCTGACGTTTACTGCGGCGTAGTTCCGCCTCGGCTTCTCCAGCCTCTTGGCCACGTCGCGCCAGATCGCCGACCCGTCGTTCCGGGTGGCGGCCTTGAGATCGTCGATGAGGGTGACCAATCCCGGGTTTGTCTTCTTGACCTTCTTCATATCAATCCTCCGCCTAGCCCCCTCGCCGGGGGCCGACTCACGCGCCCTGGGGCGCGTTCGGACCTTCGGGTCCCTGCGCCAGAGAGGGGCGGGCTTCCGCTCCCTCTGCGGATCGCTACAACCACCTGATTAAGAGTATTTAAGGGTTTTCACGACCCCGGCGGCCCGGCCCCTCCGCGGATCGGGCCAGCTTTCGGGGCTTAACAGAAACTTTTTTATATTCAGGCAGCGACTACTCTCTAATAAAATGGTAGATATTATCCTCATCTCATCGGTCTTTTTCGGCCTTCTATTCGGGATCTTCAGCGGCCTTACCCCGGGCATTCATTCAAATAACTTTGCAGCACTTCTCCTGGCCCTCTCTCCCGCCTTCCTCAGCCTGGGGCTGGAACCCCTCGACCTCGCGACGGCGATTCTGGCGGCGTCCGTCGCCCACACCTTCCTCGACATAGTGCCATCGATATTCATTGGTGCTCCCGACGCCGATACCGCCCTGGCCGTCCTTCCCGGCCACGAGATGATGCTCGAGGGGAAGGGGATCGAGGCGGTCCGCCTCTCGGCCCTCGGGAGCGCCTCCTCGATCCTGGTGGCCCTGCTTCTGATCGTCCCCCTATCCCTCCTCTTCGGCAGGTTCTACGAGACCTTCATGGACCACGTCGGCCTCGTCCTCCTGGCGATAGCCGCCGTCACGATCCTGACGGAGCGGGGAGAGGTGATCGAGGGGCAGGGGTCCCTCGCCCCCCTCAAGTACAAGCTCATCGCCCTCGTCCTCTTCCTGACGAGCGGCCTCCTCGGGAGCTTCGCCTTCGCCCACCAGAACCTCGCCCAGTCGCCCCTGGGGTTCCGGCCGGAGGTCCTGATGCCCCTGCTGGGAGGGCTCTTCGGCGCCTCGATCCTCCTGATCAGCCTCGGATCCCGGGCGGAGGTCCCCGACCAGAGGGAGACGGGGTTTGGGATGCCGGCGAGGACGATCACCAAGGCCGCCTTCTTCGGGGGGCTCGCGGGGTCGGTGGTGGCCTGGGTTCCGGGGGTGACCCCCGCGGTGGCGACCGTCGCTACCAGGTTCGGGTCGGACTGGTCCGGCCGGGAGTTTCTCGTCTCCGTATCGGGGGTGAACACCGCGAACGCCCTCCTCACCATGGTGGCGCTCCTGGTGGTGGGGCGGCCCCGGTCCGGGGCCGCCGTCGCCATCCAGGAGCTGGTGGAGCTGGACCGCAGGCTCCTCCTCTTCATGGTGACGGTCGCGGTCTTCGTATCGATCCTCTCATACCTCGCCACCCTCGCGGCGGGGAGGGCGGCGGCGAAGGTCGTGAGAAGGCTCGACTACGGGAGGCTCTGCATCGCCATCCTCGCCCTCCTCACCGCCCTCACCTACGCCTTCACCGGCCCCTTCGGCCTCTTCATCTACCTCGTCTCGACGGTCGTCGGCCTCGTCGCCCCCTTCGCGGGGGTGAGGAAGACCCACGCCATGGGGGTTCTGATGGTGCCGCTTTTGATTTACTACCTGTGATCTCTCGAAGGAGCTGACTATGAACCGGCACATTCTCTAGATGTCTGATGAAAGCCGCGATCCTGCGCCTCGGGACGGCCTAAAAAGAGTCCTCGATCTCGCTGACGGAGATCGAGGCCATCCCCAGCTCCCGGAGGTGGTGGGCCATCATGTTCGCCCTCCTCCCCTCGGGGTGGTAAACTAGGGCGGCCTTCGGGGAGATCCGCTCCACCATCCTCATCAGCCCCTTGAAGTCGAGATGATCGCTGATCCGGATCTGGGCGAAGGGGAGGTCGCTCCTCCCGGTGAGGACGTACTTCCTCTTCGACCTGATGGTGGAGAGCTCCCAGGGGGTTACGACGTTCAGGTCTGTCCCGTTCTCCTCCGCCGGCGAGAAGGGGCCGAAGCCGGGGAGGAGCTCCCGGGTGAGGGCGAGGCTCTTTCCGTCCATCCCGATGGGGTCCTTGCAGCCGAGGGCCCGGATGAGGGAGACCGCCCTCTGGGCCTTGCCGAAGGCGTAGGCTCCGAAGGTGGAGCCGGCATCGACGGCGTCGCCGAAGCCGACGATGTCGTCCTCGAACCGGCAGGCAGGGTCCCAGGGGTCGCCGTAGTTCGCCTCCGTCACCAGGAGGTCGCATTTGGGGAGGTTCTCGTAGTTCTTGACGTCCCCGGTGACGAGAACCCGGACCCCCAAATCCGTCTCCCACCCGAAGGCGACGGAGCCGATGGTGTGGCCGGTGGAGTAGGTTACAACCTCCAGGTCGTCGACGAGGATGCGTCCTCCGACCGGAAAGGTCCTCCCCTCATACCTTCGAGCGTGCCTGATCTCCAGGGCCCGGGCCGTCTCCCGGGACGCGATCGCGTCGGGCGAGAGCATGGCGGACTTGCCGTAGTGGTCGCTGTGGGCGTGGGTTATGAGGTAGGCGTCGGGCTGGACGGAGCTTTTGGGCGAGCGGCTGGTGTCTATCGAGAAGAGGTGGGAGTCGAACCTGAGGGATAGGTGCGGCGCGGGCCTACCGCTGCTGACACGCCTCCGTAAGGGGGTTATCCCCAGGTCCCTGAAGATCTCATCTTCCGTCAAACTCCCTCCATGTCGCTGGAGGTTATGCGGGAGGTGGATAAATAGATGGCCCCCTGAACCGCCTTGATCAGATAAAACAAATTTTGATCATACCCTATTTTCGGGTCTGGTGCGGCAGCCTCGAATTCGTGGATCGGGGGGCGGCGAGTCGAACCGTCCCCCCTTACTTCTGGCACGCGCCTAACCGCGGATCCTCCTCCTGGACACCAGCTTTCTCAATTCGTCTCCGAAGAGGACGGTGCTGGAGACTAGGAAGATCATCGCCCAGTCTTCAAGGGAGAGGGCTATGGTTCCGAGGGCGACCTGGAAGAGAGGTACGACGGTCACCAGGATCTGGAGGGTCAGAGATAAGACGACGGCTCCGATGAGATATCTGTTGGAGAAGAACCCCATCCTGAAGATGGAATTGGTCCTAGACCTGCAGTTGAGGGCGTTGAATACCTGGAACATCGCCATGGTGGTGAACCCCATCGTCTGGGCCCTCAAGATCTCGCCGCCGTTCCATTCCCTGGTGAATATGAAGAGGGTTCCTGCAGCCATGAATATAGCCACGAAGATGACGTTCTGGAGGATCTCTCGATTGATTATCTTTTCGCCGGGCCTCCTCGGGGGCTGATCCATGATGTTCTTCTCCTTCGGCTCCATGGCAAGGCTTATCCCCATCAGGCCGTCGGTGACCAGGTTGACCCAGAGGATCTGGACCGGGGTGAAGATTAGGGCGTTGATCATCAGGATGGTGATGGCGGTGATGATCGTCAGGATCTCGCCGGCGTTGGTGCTGACGAGGTACTTGACGACCTTCCTGATGTTCTCAAAGATCACCCGGCCCTCCTCGACGGCGCTGACGATGCTCCTGAAGTTGTCGTCGGTGAGGATCATCTCCGCCGTCTCCTTGGTAACGTCGGTCCCCGCGATCCCCATGGCGATCCCCACCTCCGCCGACTTGAGGGCGGGAGCGTCGTTAGCCCCGTCGCCGGTCATAGCCACGATGTGTCCCCGCTTCCTCAGGGCCTCGACTATTCTGAACTTGTGCTCGGGCGAGACCCGGGCGAATACGGCGACATCCTCAATCACATCCTCCAGGGCGGCATCGTCCATCTCTTCGAGGTCGGAGCCGGTGAGGATCTTCGATCCCTCTGAGGCGATCCCGATCTCTTTTGCGATCGCCTCGGCGGTGATCTTATGGTCGCCGGTGGCCATCATCACCTTGATCCCGGCCCGTTTGCAGAGGGCGATGGAGGTTATCGCCTCGGGCCTCGGCGGATCGATCATCCCGGAGAAGCCGGCAAAGACGAGCCCTTCGGGACCCGCCTCCTTGAAGGATCCGACCTCGGCCTCGTCCAGCTCTCGATAGGCCATGGCCAGGACCCTCAGGGCCCCCGCGGCCATGTCGCCGCTCGCCTTGAGGAGATCCTCCTTCCGGCCCCGGTCCAGACCCTCGGTCCGGCCGTCGACGAGGATCTCGGAGGAGAAGCTCAGGATCACCTCGGGGGCGCCCTTGAGGAAGGCGACAGCCCCCCCTTCCGGCGTTCTGTGGACGGTGGCCATGTACTTTTTGCTGGAGTCGAAGGGGATCTCGTCGATCCTGGGATGATCTTCTGCGAGCCGATCCCGGTCCAGGCCGGCCTTCGCTGAGGCGACGATCAGGGCCCCTTCTGTGGGGTCTCCCAGGATCTTCCACCTCACGCTGTCCCCGTCCTCCGAGGCCTTGAGGACGGAGTCGTTGCAGAGGGCGGCTATCCGCAAGAAGGCGGATAGGTCCGGATCGCTGGCGGCGTCGATCCGTTGGCCTCCGATCTGAAACTCGCCTTCGGGGCGAAAGCCAACCCCCGAAACGTCCACCATCCCCTTCCCCAGGAAGATCTTCTGGACGGTCATCTGGTTGGTGGTGAGGGTCCCGGTCTTGTCGGTGCAGATGACGGTGACAGAGCCGAGGGCCTCGACGGCGTCAAGCTTCCGGATGATGGCGTTCCTCTTCGCCATCCGGCTGACGCCTACGGCGAGGGTGACGGTTATCACCGCCGGCAGCCCCTCGGGGATCGCCGAGACCGCCATCGCCAGGGTGAAGAGGGCGAGCTCGATGAACTCAAAGCCCCTGAGAAGCCCCGCCACCAGGGTGATGCTGCTGGCGACCAGGGCTAGAAGCATCAGCTTCTTGCTCAGGTCCAGGGTCCGACCCTTGAGGGGGGTGGCGGTCTTCCCGGTCCTGGTGATCATCCCGGCGATCTTCCCCATCTCGGTGGCCATCCCCGTCGAGAAGACGAGGGCCTTCGCCCTCCCCTGGGTTATGATGGTGCCGGCGAAGAGGACGTTCTCCCGGTCGCCGATGGAGAGGTCTCCGGCCAGGGCGTCAGCCGTCTTCCTCGCCGGGACCGACTCCCCGGTGAGCATCGACTCGTCCGCCTCGAGGTTTGCGGCCTCCATTATCCGGGAGTCGGCGGGGACCTTCGCCCCCGCCTCCAGGAGGATGACGTCGCCGGGGACGAGCTCCCTCGCCTTGATCCGGGTCTCTTGGCAAGGCCCGTCCTGGGGGCAGTCCCGGAGGACCCTCGCCTCGGGGGAGGCCTGGGACTGGAGGGCGAGGATCGCCTCCTCGGCCTTGTACTCCTTGTAAAAGCCGAGGAAGGTGTTTATGCAGATGACGGCGAAGATGACGATGGCGTCGATCCTCTTGTTCGCCAGGAGGGATATGATCGCCGCCAGGGCCAAAACCGCGATGAGGGGGTTATTGACCTGCTCGATGAGGAGGGAGAGCCCCCCCTGCCCCTTCCCCTCTTCGAGCTCGTTTGGGCCGTGATCCTCGAGCCTCCTCTTCGCCTCGGCGTTGGTGAGGCCCCCCTCCCCCGACCCCAGCCGCTCGAAGACCTCTTCAATGCTGAGAGAATGCCAGCGGTTCTTTTCATCGATGCCCATATGAGCTCTCTCCTGATCTGACTATGACCCCGGGTGGGATGCGCCTCCTATCCTGAGGAGGCGTCCATCTCTTTTCATCTCTGATCCTCGACCGCAGATCCCCCCCCGGAAGAGAGGTGGTGATCGTCTGCTATATGATCCCGGGCTTTATTGGTTTCTTATGATTTAAATAACTACCAGCCGGAAGGATGACTGAAAAATCAGAAAAAGGTCGTCAGGGCCCCATATTAGCCCAGAATCGATTCCAGTCAAGGCAAAATGCGCCATAGACCGCTATCGCACCCGTGCCTTTGAAAGACTTGAATCCGTCGGATTCAGGAAAACATTTTTCGCAGATGCCATCATCATATCCTGCAAGTCGTACTTCGAGGTTATGGTCTTGATTTCAGATATAAACATGGAGGAGATTTGACGTGCTGGCGGAGAAGAGGGCCGAGTTCATTGAGCTATTTCGCAAATTTATAGACAGCTATCCGCCCACACCTCAGGGCGAGGATCATCTCAGGCATTACGAAGAGGAGAGGGAAGAAGGTCGCAGGAATTTTGAGGCGATCCTCGAAGCGGAAAGGCAGGGCGAGGATGTAACCGATGAAGTCCTCATGAAGCTTCTCCCCTATGCAGGCTCAAAGCCCAATCGAGAGAGGGGCTATTGGATATCCATCGCCCCTGCCTTCAATGGTGACGTGAGGAAGAAGTTCGAATCCGCCGGATGGACAGATCAAGAATCATGGCCTCAAGTCGCAAAAGAGATCCTCCGTTTTGTCCGCCGCTGCTACGATCGACCCGAGGAGCTGAAGGCCGCATGTGATGAGTTCTCGGATTCGCCTTACTCCAAAGGGTTCCAATCTGGTACTCTGACGCCGATTCTTCACGCCCTAAGGCCGGAAGATTTCATCTTGATCAACAACAAATCGAGGCGTGCTGTCAATTACTTCTCGGGCACCTCTTACTCGTCAAGTCTATCAGATTACCCCTCGATCAATGAGACGGCACGTTCACTGGTTAATGACATCTCAGATCATACTGACAGGGTTAAGATCTCAGGTATCAGATTTGATGACCTATTTGATATGTTTACCCACTGGCTGGCGGTCAGGCCCCCAAAAACATCAAATATTTGGTGGGTAAATCAGGGGTCTAATCTTGATTTAGAACTAGATGGCGGTTATCTGTGGGCCCCAACAAAGTCAAAAACAGGACGTAAATTTTATCATTGGGATAACCTGTCAGATCTTGTCAAAGATGATATAATCCTTCATTATGCTAACGGATGCTTGCGTTATGCAAGCCGAGTTATCGAACCATCAAGAAGGACTAGATATCCGCACGCCATAGACGGAAGAAATTGGTCAGAGGATGGGAACCTCGTTAAGGTAGATTATCATGAGCTAAAGCCCCCCATCCCATTGGACAAATTCTCACAATCGCTCTCGAAACTCGATAGAGGATTTCGAAAAACCTAATCAATGGTTAGGTTTATATACTATTAATACTATATTTTAGGTTATGAGGACCCTCATAGACTTCTCCATCTTGCAAGAATATAATCAGAAAGTTCTGCCGCGTG
>Ga0334887_1003250_pt1 | contig 16445 bp, 14 predicted proteins | sample GraSluR1_MG_10_FD_207217 | JGI IMG/M metagenome (GOLD analysis project Ga0334887, IMG submission 207217) | Sludge microbial communities from methane-producing bioreactor in Wageningen University, Netherlands - Granular Sludge_18_07-R1 | ecosystem: Engineered > Bioreactor > Anaerobic >...
ACGTCGGTGTCGGTGCTTTCCGTTTCCTGAATCGCGTAGGCGATCACGTTGAAGGCTTCGGCAGCCAGCAGCCACCACACGCTGGCCGGGGGTTCATCGTAGGCCTCGGTGAACGCTTCCACGAACTCAACCGCTTCAGGATATTCCAGGTCTTGGGGCAGCGGCTCGGTGGTGATGAAGGTGCCCGCCGCCGCATCCACACCGGCGATCTCGACCATTTCGGGGTTGTTGCTGGCGTTGCCCATCATCCACTGAATATCCAGGCCAAGCTCGGCGGTCTGGCGCAGCAGCAGGCCACCCTGGGCATGGTAGCCGGTGAAGTACACCGCGTCCAGGCCGGCGTTGCCGATGTTGGTCAGAATGGGGGTGAAGTCCTGGTCATCGGGGTTGATCGCGTCGAAGAAGGCCACTTCCAGGCCGGCTTCCTCGGCATAGACCTGCGTCCAGTCGGCCAGACCCTTGGCGTAGGTCGAGTTGTCGTGCAGGATGCCGATCTTCTGCGCGCCCAGGACATCCTGCATGGCCATGACGGCAAACAACGCCTGGCGATCATCCAGGAAGCAAACGCGGAAGAACTGCTCGAAGCCCTTCTCCGTCAGGCGGGTGGCCGTCGAGGACGGGGTGATGTGCAGGATGTTGTTCTCGTTGTAGATCTCAGACGCGGGTTCGGTGGCGGTGGAGTTGTAGGCGCCGATCACGGCCACCACGCCGGCGTCAATCAGCCGGTCGGCCACCAGCGCCGATTGCGTCGGGTCGCCGGCGTCGTCTTCAATCACCAGCTCCACCGGACGCCCCAACAGCCCGCCCTCTTCGTTGACCTGATCCACCAGCAGTTGGACGGCCTTGACAAAGCCCTGGCCCTCGTAAGCATAGTCGCCGGTCATGGGGCCTTGCAAGCCGATCTTAATGGGTTCGCCTTCCTGGGCGTTGGCGATCACACCGAACGGCCCAAGAACCATCGCGAGCAGGACGATCACGACTGAAATGCGCTTCATCTTAGGTGCCTCCCCAAAATAGTTATGCACAGTAGTGGAAGGTGAATTGGATTGGTCGCTGACGGCTGCTCTCCCTCCTTAGTCCTTGAGGACACTACCCGGCTTCAGACTATTCACGAGTTGCGCGGACGAGTACCGCAGAAAGAACCCGGCTGAGACACGATCACCTTGCGTGCGAACGAACAATCTCGCGTGGAGGGTAACCTTAATCTACCTTATGACGCCAGTTCGTGTCAATTGAATGAGATGGCCGAATCAAGGGGTGGATCGGTTGTTGGTGATTGGTTCTTGGTGATTGGTGGTTGGTTATTGGTAAAGGCGGTTGCGCTGCGGCAGAGGCGTGGGCAACACCTGTCCGGTACGGGGATGCCCTGCCACGCCTGGTCTCGGCCTGGCCCTGCGAAATCTCCGAAACTTCGCAAGTCTCTTACCCAATCGCTGAAAACTGATCACGATCACTCATAACTAATCACCAACAACCAAGAACCAATCACCAACAACCAGGAACGTGAGCGGGCTACTCCGCCGCGTGTTCAGCCGTCTCGACGGGGCGAACCGTCGCGTGCAGAAAGACGAAATCCTCGCGCGGGGGCAGCACCTCGTGAATCTCGACGATCTCGAACGTCCCCCTGCCGATGCGCACGCGCGCCCCCACGCAGGGCCGCTCGATCTCGTTGGCGATGGCACCGGGGTGCTCGCCGCCGATGACCACATAGCTGACCTTGTACGTGATCACAGGCCACCTTCCTCCAGCGCGGCTGCCCCCTGGCTGCTGGCGTCCAGGTTCAGGTTGCGGTGGCGCAGCTTGAACGACAGGTCGCAGGCGATGTTGCGCATGATCACGTAGCCGATGGCCGTGTCTGCTTCGCACAGGGCGGTGAAGGCGTCGCCCTGGATGACGCGCAGGATGGTGTCGTCCTGGCAGCAGCGCACCGTCGCCGAGCGCGTGCCGCGATCCACCAGGGCCATCTCGCCGAAGATTTGCCCGCGCCCCAGGAAAACCTCGGTGCGTTCCGCCGTGCCCGGCGTGCAGCGGATGCAAATCTCGACCTGGCCCTCGCTGATGAAGTAGAGCGCGTCACCCGCCGCGCCCTGCTCGAAGATCACGTCGCCGTCGTGATAGACCACTTCCTGGCTGATATCGAGCAGCCGCTGGAGTTGGGCGTCGGTCAGCCCGTGAAATAGCTCGACCGCTTTCATCAAGGGGAGCAGCGTCATCGGCGGAGGACTCCTTGTGCCGGCGTCGGGAAGCGCGGCGCTGCCCGCCAGAGGGGGCGCAGCAGCGCGTCGCAGAGTTAGCATACCCCAACACCCCCGGCGCGGCAACCGCCGCACGGGAGAGAACAAAGTCTCACCGCTGAGGCGCAGAGAAAGCAGAGGAAGCAGAGGAAAGCGAGTAAGAACATTCTCAGTACATCAGGGCGAAAATAGGCGCGCGGTTTGGCCTGATTGACCCCTATCCCCCCAGCCCCCTTTCCCCGCCAGCGGAGAAAGGGGGAGCAGACTCAAGTCCCCTCCTGCTGGCGGGGAGGGATTTAGGGTGGGGCAAACCATCGAACAGCCACTGGTGGACTCCCGCCAACATGCACTCAGGCTTTTCTCCGCGTCCTCTGCGCCGCTGCGGTTCAAGAATCTCGTCCCCATCGCAAGATGCTTCCTGGCGCGGGGGGTCCACGAACAACCTGTTGCCAGGGGAGGTCATGACTACCCGGTGAACGCCTCCCCCCTCAATCCCCCCTCCAGCCGAGCTAGAGGGGGGACGATCTGACAGGCACTTCTCCCCTTCCCCCAGTAAAGCTAGGGGAAGGGGTCGGGGGATAGGGGCATTCTGACAATTGCCCAACAACTTGTTCGTGGACCCCTGGCGCGGGGCAAACTTGACACGTCTAGGCGAGCCGTTATCATAGTCCTGCCAGGCACGCAGACTGTTCTCCCGCCCTATCCCCGGCGGGCTTTCTCAGGAGATAGAACGATGTCAGACTTAGCAGAGCGCATTGCCATTGTCACCGGCAGCGGCCAGGGCATTGGGCGCGCCATCGCGTTGGAGCTTGCCCGGCGCGGCGCGCGGATCGTCACCAACGACGTGACCGGCTGCTGCGCCGACGACACGCTGGCCCTGGTGCGCGAGCTGGGCAGCGACGGCCTGGCCATCACCGCCGACGTGAGCGACAGCGCGCAGGTCGAGAGCCTGGTCAAGACCGTGATTGATACCTTCGGTCAGGTAGATATTCTGGTCAACAACGCCGGCACCACGCGCGACAACCTGATCGTGCGTATGCCCGAAGAGGAATGGGACCTCATCCAGCGGGTCAACCTCAAGAGCGCCTGGCTGTGCTCCAAAGCCGTGACGCGGCCCATGATGCGCCGCAAGTACGGGCGCATCATCAACATTTCCAGCGCCAGCGGGCTGATGGGCCAGGCCGGGCAGACCAACTACAGCGCCAGCAAAGCGGGCATGATCGGCCTGACGAAGGCGCTGGCCCGCGAAGTCGCCTCGCGCGGGATCACCGTCAACGCCGTCGCGCCTGGTTTCATCAAGACCGCGCTCACTGACAAAATGCCGCAAGACATCCTCGACCAGCTTCTGCCGCTGATCCCGGCGGGGCGCATCGGCACCGTGGAGGACGTGGCTCACGCCGTCGCCTTCCTGGCCGGCGAGCGGGCCAGCTACATCACCGGGCAGGTGCTGTCAGTGGACGGCGGGCTGGTGATGAGCTAGAGCGTGTTATGCACTTTTCAACCCCTATCCCCCGGCCCCTTTCCCCGCAAGCAGGGAAAGGGGAGAAAGCTGTCCCTCCCCGCCAGCGGGGAGGGACTACAAGGTGGGGGTCAGGGCGCTACCCATGCGCCATGCCCTTCACGCTACCCAAGCGTGCGGAGTTCATGACACGCTCTAGGGCGGCCCCGTAGACGTGTCTGGCGGGCGCATTTCATAGCCGGGGCAAAGCATCATCGCGGAGGCGCAGAGAAGAACTAAAGCTAATCTTCGCCTATCTTTTCCTGCGCTCTCTGCGCCTCTGCGGGTCAAGAATCTCGCCCCCTGGTGCGAAATGCACCCTGTTTGGCTCTTTTTATACGAAACAGGATGTGAAATGATGGCTCAAAACACGGCGGATGTGATCGTCATTGGCGGCGGCATCACAGGGACGAGCGCCGCCTACCAGTTGGCGCTGCGCGGCTATCGCGTCACCCTGCTGGAGAAGAGTTACCTGGCGGCGGGCGGCACCGGGCGCACCGTCGGGCTGGTGCGCCAGCACTACTCCAACGAAACCACGGCGCGCATGGCGCTGCGCTCGCTGCACGTCTGGCAGGACTTTGACCAGGCGGTGGGCGGCGATGTGGGCTGGGTGCGCACCGGCGCGCTGTTCATCGTCGGCCCGCACGACCTGGAAGGGCTGAAGGCCAACATTGCCCTGCAACAGGGGGTGGGGATCAATACGCAGTTCCTGGACGCCCAGGCAGTGAAGGCGCTCGCGCCCTACCTCAACATCGAGGACATCGGCGGCGGGGCCTATGAGCCGGACTCCGGCTGCGCGGACGGCGTAATGGCGACCACCGCCTACGCGGCCCGCGCCAAAGACCTCGGCGCGACGATCCTGCAGGGCATCGAAGTGACGGCGATCAACGCGACAGGCGGGCGTGTCACCGGCGTGAAGACGACCCAGGGCGATTACAGCGCGCCGGTGGTGATCAACGCCGCCGGACCCTGGGGCGCGCGTCTGGCGCTGGGCGCGGGCTTTGAGACGCCCGTCGAGGCCAGCCGGCACCAGGTCGCCGTCTTCCAGCGCCCGGAGAGCCTGGATGTCCTGCATCCCTTCATCGGCGACTTCGTGCAGGGCTTCTACCTGCGCCCGGAGACCGGACGCCTCACCCTCTCTGGCTCGCTCGAAGCCTCCGAAGCGGCCAACAAGGTAGACCCCGATCACTACGCGGAAACGGTGGACATGGAGTTCAACATCGAGATGGCCGAGTACACCGAGCACCGCGTGCCAGCCATGAGCGAGGCCGAGATTCGCAAAGGCTGGGCGGGCCTGTACGACGTGACCCCCGACTGGCACCCGATTCTTGGTCGCATGCCGGGGCTGGAGGGGTTCATCTGCGCCTATGGGTGGAGCGGCGCGGGCTTCAAGATGGCCCCCGTCGTCGGCGAGATGCTCGCCGACCTGGTGACCGGCGAGAAGCGCTGCCCGATTGACCCGCATCCCTTCCGCTTCGAGCGTTTCGCGGAGGGCGATCTGGTCAGGGGCCGCTACTCGTACAGCATCATTGGCTGAGCGCGACCTCGGTGCCCAGGCCGCGTTCCTGGGCGGCGGCGAACACACGCGCAGCCAGCGCCGCGTCCTGGACGGCGTTGCCGACCGACTTGAAGAAGGTGATCTCGTCTGGATTCTGTCGCCCCGGCTTCAGCCCGGCGGCGATCTCCCCGATCTCGGCGTAGACCTTATCCTCCGTGATCAACCCCTGGTCGCGGGGGATGATCAGGTCTCCGGCCTCGGCCCAGGCACTGGCCCGGTGATCCACCACCACGCGCGCGGCCAGCACCACGTCGGCGGCGATCTCCTGCATCTGCGGCGTGAACGAGCCGATGCCGTTGATGTGCGCGCCCGGCGCGAGGTCGGCCAGATGCACGACCGGCGTCGCGCTGTTCGTGGCGGCAACGACGACCTGCGCCCCTTCCAGCGCGGCGCGCGCCGACGGGGCGACGACGATCCGCGCGTCGTACAGCCCCCCTAGCTCCCCGGCCATCTGCTCCGCGCCCGCCAGACTGTAGAGGCGGATTTCGGTGATCGGTCGCACCGCGCACACAGCGGCTACCTGCGTGCGCGCTTGCGCGCCTGCGCCGATCACGGCCAGGACGGAGGCCCCCGGCACGGCCAGCAACTCGGTCGCCAGGCCGGAGGCCGCGCCCGTGCGCAGCGCCGTCAGGATGCGCCCGTCCATCAGCGCCAGCGGCTCGCCCGTCTGGGCATCCGTCACCAGCACGGCGGCATGGATGGTCGGCAGGCCGCGCGACGGGTTGGCGGGGCACACCGCCACCACCTTCACCGCGCTGACCGGCGCGCCCTCAATCTGGGCAGGCATGGTCAGCAGGACACCGCCCGGCGTCTCCAGCGCGCTGCGCAGCGGCACGTGCGCCCGGCCCGCAGACAGGGCGATGAAGCCCTCGCGCACCGCGTCAATGGCCTGGCGCATGGTGACGGCCTGGCGCACTTCTTCCGCTGTGATGATCCTCATGTCCGGCTCTCCTGGCGCGCACGGTGACCGCTGCGCGCCCCTTGTTCCCTGGGTTCAGGGACGGACAGGCATTGAGGTTGGTGTGTAGTATGGAGTGGCCCTTCACTTTACCTCACCCCCGCTCGGCGCTAACGCGCCTCGCCTCCCCCTCTCCGTTAACGGAGAGGGGGAAAGGCCAAGCGCAGCGAGGCCAGGGGGTAAGGTTAAGCGGACGCCATCTCAATGCTTCTCACGCTGCTGTCCGCCCCTGAAGTCCCCTGGGTATAGGACCCTCAGGCCCATTAAAACACGGAACGCGCCGGGAGGAAAGTCATCTTGGGGTGAGGCGTGGGGGCGGCTGGTGGCGTGTTCCCCTAGAGGCGTATGGCCATACACCCCTACGGACCTCCACCGATCCAAGCGTTCTTGTAGAGGCGGGTTTGCAAACCCGCCCACCGGGACGCAGTGGTGCTGCGCCTTGCGCAAACTGACTTCGGAAGTTTTCAAAACTTCCGAAGTCTTCTTGAAAGCTGCCCCACACCCTACATCTCTACACCCGGCTCGCCCTCGTCCACCAGGCGCACCGGCCTGAGCAGCGACCGGTCGAACGAGGCGATCTCCCCAGGCGACATCTCCCCCAGCACATGGCGCACCCGCCCCGCGTCTTCGCGAAGCTGGCGCACGTCCACGCCCTGGCAGACAGCCGGCAGTTGGGCGAACCACTGCACGCTGCGCTGGAGCATCTTCAGCGCACCGGCGTGATTGCCCCGCGTGAGGTGGTAGTAGGCCACGCCCACCTGCAGGATGGCCCGGTACAGATCGCGCACAGGGCCTGGCTCGGCCATCCACTGCTCCTCGAAGGCGTCGTGCTGGGCGTAGTACGCGCTCGCGTTGAAACGCTGGACGCCCAAGCGGGCCAGCGGCGGCAGCGGTTCCCGGCATTGGCAGGTGAGGGCGGCGCGCGTCGCTGCGTCCATGCGGCGGGCATGGGCGCGCACGCGGTCCAGCAGCGCGCGGTCGAGATCGGCCAGGGGCAGCACGCCCACCGCCCCAACTCGCCGGGCCGCCGCTTCCAGCGTCATGTCCGGCGCGATGACCAGCACCGGTATCCGGCGCGTGGCCTGCTCGGTCGTCACCGCCGCCACGCGCGCCTCCCAGCCTGGCTCTGCCGCGTCCACCAACAGCAGCGCTGGGTACTCGTCAATCAGGTTCAGGGGCCAGTCAGCGGTGTAAGGGTAGGCGATGGGCACGTACCCGCCCGCGCGCAGCGGGCGCCCGGCGCGCGCGGCCCACGCTGGCGCTTCGGTGATACCCACCACTGGCGGATCATCCAGCACAGAGCTTCACTCGCTTTCGCGGGGGACAGGGGTCGCCAGCGCCTGGCGGATCGGCCCCGGCAGAATCGCCTTGTCCGGGGCGCAGAGCACCATGTGGTGGGCGCTGGTGTGGTAGACCAGTGTCTCCCCGCCCGCGCGCAGCACGATCCGGTAGCCGGGCGTCTCTTGCTGGCTGTAGGCAATGCCCGGCTGCGGGCAGCCCACGCTATCGTCCGGCCAGGTGACGGTGACCAGGCTGGTGAGCTGCAACGTGTCCGGGGCGATCCCCAGGCGGCGGGCGGCGTCCGCCCGGCAGAGCGCGACCGTCGCCGAGGCGATGGGGTCCACCAGGATCGGTGTGCCGTTGCGGGCTAGCCAGTCGGGATCGTCGCACAGGAAGAACGCGCCTTCCAGGTCGGTATGGTAGACGTAGACGCGGCTCCCCGCGCTGTAGGCGATGCGGTAGCCCGCCGTGCTGCCGCCGGAAGAGCCGTCCGCCGCCCCTTCGCGCGCCGCGCAGCCCCATGTCGCGTCCTGCCAGGCGAAGCCGTCCACGCTCAGCAGGCGGATGTCGGCGGGGGCCACGCCGCTTGCCACCAGGTCGCGCGTGGTCGCCTCGATCATCACCTCGACGGGGGACGGACTCGCGGCCTCGGCGGTTGCGGCGGCCAGCGTCGCCGGGGAGGGGAGATCGGTCGGCGTGGGAGTGAAGTCAGCGGGCGGCGGGGTGGGTGTCGCGGTAGGCGGGATCAGGGTGCGCGTGGGCATGATGGTTGGCGCGCGGCCCGCGCCCGACCCGCTGCACGCGGCGAGCAGCACTGTGCCAAGCGCCAGGCATACTGCCCGGCGCGCCCGGCGAATCCGTCGCTGTAAAACGCTGCGCTGGAACACGGTTCCCCACCCGAATCGCATGGCTCAGTGCCAGCCCGCCAGCCAGTCGTCAATCCAGGCCACGCTGACGCCCTCGACGCTGACGATCTTGCTGGGGCCGTCGCCAGCGACGATAGCTACCCGCTCCGGGGCCACGCCCAGCGCCTCGGCCAGCAGGGCGATAAGCTGCGCGTTGGCCCGGCCCCCGGCGAGCGGCTCGGTCAGGTGGATTTCCAGCGATCCGTCCGAATGCACGCCGGCAATCGCCACCTGGTCAGCGGGCGTCACGATGCGCACGCCGAAAGCCGCTCCGTGCTGAGCATCAGTGATCTCAAAGTCGCGTGGCATGACCTCACCCCTTCTTTGCGCTGCACGGTGCCGTGTGGCGCTCAGGCCAGCAGCATCGAGATCAGCATCTGACCGACGATTTGCAGCAGCACCATGGCGATGATCGGGCTGAAGTCCAGCCCGGTGGTCTGGGGCAGCAGGTTGCGTATCGGGGCCAGCACCGGCTCGGTCAGGTTGAAGATGGTGCGGGCCAGCGGGCTGTAGGGATCAATGTTCACCCAGCTCATCAGCACGCGGGCCAGAATCACCAGCGAGTAGAGTTGCACGAACAACTGGACAAGCATTGCAACGCTTTCCAAGAGCCATTCTCCTTGTTGACACTCTCTACATTGTGATTACGCACCGCGCCCGCTCAGCGTCGCGGCCCGAAGATCGCGCGGCCAATGCGCACCAGCGTGGCCCCTTCCTCGACGGCGACCGGGTAATCGTCGGTCATGCCCATGCTCAGGGCATCCCACTGCGCGCCGGGGAAGTCCGCAGCCAGGGCGTCGCGCAGCGCGCGCAGCGTGGCGAAGACGGGGCGCGCCCGCTCCATGTCGTCCACGATGGGCGCCATCGTCATCAACCCGCGCACGCGCAGCCCCGGCAGGGCCAGCACCGCCGCCACGTCATCCCACAGCGCGCGGCGGCGGGCGCGATCTTCCTGCCAGCGCCAGGCGTCCCAACCCTCTTTGCTCGCCTCGCCGGAGACGTTCATCTCCAGCAACACGTCGAGCACCCGCCCCTCCTCAACCAGCGCGCGGCTCAGCCGCCCGGCCAGGCGCACGCTGTCCAACGAGTGCAGCAGGGCGAAGTCGCGCACCACGTAGCGCGCTTTGCGGCTCTGCACGTGCCCGACCATGTGCCAGGTCAGCGCTTCGGCCAGCGTCGCATTGACCTGGGCGATTTTGCCAAGCGCCTCCTCGACGCGGTTCTCGCCGAAGTGTCGCACCCCCGCCGCTGCTGCTTCGAGCACGCGCACTGGCGGCTGCGTTTTGCTGACGGCGACCAGCGTCACCGCGTCCAGCGGAAGCCCGGCGCGCTGGCAGGCGGCGGCGATAGTCTCGCGCACGGCGGCCACGCGCTCGCCGATGGTCTGGCTCACTTCTACCATACTCTCAGCTTCCGTTGAGCGCCGCGATCACGCCGAAGCGACCCACGTTGCAGACTGGTTTCCTCCACACTTGAGGTTCCGCCATCACAGTCTCCTTGATGGCGGAGGACCCACTACTCCCTGATGGTCGTGCTCTGTCCGCCAGCGCTCAGCGTCCGCGAGTTGCCTCAAAGAGCGCCGCATTTCGTCAGCGAAAGTTGCCAGAACACCCAGAAGAAGTGCTGACGACGCAGCGAACAATGCTGCACTTGCCGCAGCCGCTGCGGTCTCCTGAATGGCGCTCTCCGCTGTGAAGACAGCGAGAAACATGAGTACCCCACCGACAAACGACAATGCAGCCAATAAACTTCCACAACCACGGGTTAAGGCATTCATTCTGTCATCCTTCGGTGACACAGAGTTCTGACGTACACAAAGACTAAATAGCGTTCTGTTACCAGATGGTCCAGCCTGGTCTCCCAGGTCGAACCCTCTCAGCTTCCGTTGAGCGCCGCGATCACGCCGAAGCGACCCGTTCGCCCGCGCTCAGCGCGGTGCGAATAGAATTCGTCGGTGCGCGTCGCCGTGCACAGGCCGGCGACCTCGACCTGCGTCACACCGGCGCGCTGCAACGCCAGCCGGTTGGCCACCCACAGGTCGAGGTAGGCGCTACCGTCGTCCGCCCGGTGGATCAGCCCGTCCGTCCCGCCGAACGCTTCGGCGACGGCGGCGACCACTTCTTCGCCCACCTGGTAACGCTGCGGGCCGATGCTGGGGCCAATGGCCGCCTGCACGTCCTGCGGGCGCGTGCCAAAGGCATCGGTCATGGTGCGCAGCACGCTCACCCCCGCGCCTAACACCGTCCCGCGCCAGCCCGCATGGGCCAGGCCCAGCACGTGGCGGGCCGGGTCGTAGAGCAGGATCGGCGCGCAGTCAGCGAAGCGCATGGTCAGCGCCAGGCCGGGCCGCTCGGTGACCAACCCATCGGCGCGGGCCAGCCAGCGGCGGTGCGGAACCGGCCCGCGCGCCAGAACCGTGTCGGCGCTGTGCACCTGCCAGACCGTACAAGAGTGCGTCTCGTCCAGGCCCAGCGCCGCATACGCGCGCCGGTGATTCTCGCGCACAGCGGCCAGGTCGTCGCCGACCGTGCCGCCCAGGTTGAGCGAGTCCCAGGGCGCGCGGCTGACGCCGCCGAGCCGCGTGAAGACGCCGTGCACCAGCCGGTCGTCCCCGGCCCACTGCTCGAACTGGTAGAACACTGGCCCCTGGCCGTTGATACGCTGCACGCGCTGCCTTCCTGGACGCGATAAGCTGGTAGAATAGAGGTAAGCGTGCTCTGATTATAACGCACACCCGACGCTCGCGCCGTTGTCGGGGCGTAGACCTCACCCCCTGGCCTCGCTGCGCTCGGCTTTTCCCCCTCTCCGCCGGCGGAGAGGGGGAGGTGAGGCGCGCCAGCGCCGAGCAGGGGTGAGGTAAACCAGGGCGCAGCAGAGCAACGCTCCTACCGCCGGTGGGATTTGCGCGCCAGCGAACGGAGATTGGGGACAGACGATGCCAGGTTTACGCGACAAGCTCACCGTCCTGGTGCGGTCGAGTCTGAGTGGGGTTTTGGGTGGCCAGGGGGCGGATCGTCCGCCGGCGGGCGACCTCGCCAAGCAGATCGCGGCGCTGCGCGCGGAGATTGACCGCGCGCTCGACCGCGACGAGCGCCTGGCCCATGACATCGCGGCGGCCCAGGCGGAGATCGCCAGCGCGGATCGCCAGGCGGACGAGGCGTTGGCGCGCGGCGACGAGGCGACCGCCCGCCACATCGTCCGCCAGATGCAGCGCCGCCAGCAGCAGCTTGCCATGTTGCAGGCGGAGCAGGCCCAGCACCGTCGCTCGGCCTCGGACCTGATCCGCCGCGTCAACACGCTGGAGGCGCTCGCCGCCGAGACTCGTGGGGCGCAGCCCGCGCGCGAGAAAGGGGTAGCGCCCCGGCCTTCGCCGGCGGAGCGGCTGCGTCAGGCGGGCGAGGAAGCGGCCCCGACCGCGCCCGGCGTCGAGGCCGAGATTGACGAGCAGGCGGTCGAGGACGATCTGGCCCGCCGCCGCGCGCGCCTCAGCCTGTAGAGCGCCCGAAGCCGGGCGCAGGGAGAAAAGCGCCACCGCAGAGGCGCAGAGAGCGCAGAGGAAAACAACATGCATTGCGTACTTCTCCGCGTCCTCGGCGTCTACGTGGTTCAAGTCTTGCGCTCCAATCGTCGAGCGTGCCCGCCCTCTTTACAGATTTCACGCATCTGGTGTAGAACAGAGGGTAACGCCGGTGCGAGCCTGTTGGGTGTGCCAGGCCGCGACACGCCGCGCGCGCCGGTTGACGGGAGCAAGCCATGAGCGTCCTGCCCGATCCAAATGCCCCGCGAATCCTGGTCGCCGAGCGCGACCCCGATCGCATGGATCAGCTTGCCGCGCTGCTGGAAGACAGCGGCTACGTCGTGCACAAGGCGTATTACGCCGGGGATGCGCTCGACGCGCTGCGCCGCCAGACCTTCGACGTGGCGGTGATTGACACGCAGATGGCGGATCGGGACCAGCGCCCGCTGGCCTACCAGATGGTGGAATTCACCCCTCTGACCTGGATCGCCGTTGTTGACGAGCGGCACGGCGCGCCGCAGTCGTTCCTGGCGCGTGGGGCGGCGGCCATCGTGCAGCGCCCGTTCACGCCCGGCGTGCTGCTGCGCCATCTCGAAAATGCCCTCAACGGGCAGCGTATGTCGCTGGCCGGGCAGCCGGAACTGCCCGACGAGGCAGGTCGCAGCGCGCACGATGAGCTAAGCCGCCTGCTCGCCCAACGCCTGACCGAGCAGCAGACGCTCTCCAAGCTGGCCCGCGCGCTGAGCGCTGTGCTCGACCTCGACGCCCTGCTCACCCAGGTGGTGGATGCCGCCGTCAGCCTGAGTCACGCCGAAGAAGGGTTGCTGCTGCTGCCGGACGAGGAGGACCAGGCGCTGCTGATCCGCGCCGCTAAAGGGCTGGACACCGAGACGGCCCGCAATTTCCGCATCAAAACGCAGGACTCGCTGGCTGGCAGCGTTTACCGTTCGGGCCGACCGGTGCTCGTCGGCGACCAGGGGCCGCAGAAGGTCAAGACGGAGTATCTGGTCAAGTCGCTGCTCTACGTCCCGCTGTCCATCAAGGGTGAGATCATCGGCGTGCTGGGCGTGAACAACAAGTACGCCGACCGCACCTTCAGCCAGCACGACCTGGAATTGCTGCAAGACCTGGCCGCGCACGCCGCCATCGCCATCGAAAACGCGCGGCTGTACGAGGAAAGCGTGCTGCGCACCCGCGAGCTGACCACGCTTGTCGAAGCAGGCGAAGCGGCCAGCTCCACGCTCGCCCTCGACCACGTGCTGGCGACCATTGCCGACAAGCTGATCGGCGCGCTGGACGCCGGCCAATGCTACATCGGCGAGTGGGCGCCCGACGAAGCGGTGCTGCGCCTGCTGGCTGTGCAATACCGGGCGCTGTGGCGGCCCACTGCTGGCCCGCCGTTTGGCCCAGTGGTCGAGCCGGTGCTGGAGCGCGCTTTGTTCTCGCGGCGACCGTTGCTGGCGGCGCTCAACCCCCCGGCCCGCGCGCCGCACACCGCGACCTTGCTGCCCCACCGCTACGCCGCCGAGAGCGCGATCATCGTGCCTCTGCTCACCCACGAGCAGCCGCTGGGCGCGATTGTGCTGGTGCGCATCCACGAGGCTTTCGCTGAAGAGCACGTGCGCACCGCGCAGCGCGAGCTACAGCAGCACGCCCGCGACCTGCTCAATGCCTTCTCCAGCCCCGACGCGCGCCGTCACCAGGACGTGCTGTTCGCCGTCGCCCGGCGCATGATCGCCGCCGCCGAAGCCGACTGGCTGGAGATCGCCCTGTGGAATGCGGCCCAGCGCCAGATGAGCCTTGCGCTGTCGTGTGGCGGCAGCATCTGGTTGGAGGAGGTCAGGCCAACGCTGGCCCTGGGCGATTTCCCCCAGGTGGCCCGCGCCCTGACCGCGCAGACCCCGATCAGCGGCCTGCCGAAGGGGGATGTCCAGAAGCTGGCCGAGTTGGTGGGCGGCCAGAGCATCCTCGCCTTGCCGCTGATCATCAAGGGGGAGACCGCCGGCCTGGTGTTGCTGGTGGATACGCTGGCCCGGCGCGACTTCTCGCGGCGCGAGGTTGAACTGGCCCAGGCGTTGGTGCTGCAAGCGGCCAATGCGCTGGACAACGCGCGCCTCTACCGCGACCTGGAACTGAGCCTGCACGAGCTACACCGCACGCAGAGCCGTCTGGTGCAGACAGCGCGCCTTTCGGCGATGGGCGAACTGGCGGCGGCAGTCGCCCACCAGATCAACAACCCGCTGACGACGATCCTGGGCGACACCGAGATGATCCTGGCCGACCTGCCGCCCAACGATGTTAACCGCGAGCCGTTGGAGGCAGTCTCGCGGGCGGGCAAGCGCGCCCACGAAGTGGTGCGCCGCCTGCTGGCGATGGCCCGCCAACGCTCTGGCGACGAGCCGCTCGAACCGCAGGATGTCAACACAACCATCCGCAACACGCTGATGCTGGCCGAGACTCACATTCGGCACGGGCGCATTGCGCTGGTCGTCGAGCTGGCCGACGACCTGCCCCTGGTAGCCGGGGTGCACGGCCAGCTTGAAGACGTGTGGCTCAACCTGCTGCTGAACGCCCGCGATGCGGTTGCCGGGCAGCCCGAACCGCGCATCGGCATTGCCACGCGCCTAAGCTCCGACCGCGCCGGGGTGGAGATTCTCGTGTGGGATAACGGCGCGGGCGTCCCCGAAGACCTGCAGGCGCAAATCTTCGACCCGTTCTTCACCACCAAGCCGCCCGGCGAGGGCACCGGCCTGGGCCTGCACATCTGCCAGCAGATCGTGAGAAAGTGTGGTGGTAGCATATCCGTGCAGAGTGACTATAATGAGGGTGCCTGTTTCACCGTCTTTTTACCGGTTTACCCAGAACGAGGCGAGCCATGAGTAAGCCGTATATCCTGGCTGTGGATGACGATCCAGATGTATTAGGGACGCTTTACCGGGCGCTGACGCGCGAAGGGTTTGAGGTGGGGCGCGCGACATCGGGCCTGGAGGCGCTGAAGATGCTCGCCGCGCGCCGCCCTGAACTGATCATCCTCGACATTATTATGCCTGGCCTGGATGGGCTGACGGTCTGCCGGCGGGTGCGGGCCGACAGCCAGTACGACGATCTGGCTATCCTGTTCCTGACGGCGCGCGGGCACACCGACGACATCGTGGACGGGCTGGACGCTGGCGGCGACGACTACGTGGTGAAGCCCTTCGAGGTCGCGGAACTGGCCGCCCGCGTGCGCGCCCTCATCCGCCGGGGGCAGCGCAGCGCCATCCTCGAAAGCCCGCGCCTGACCGTTGGCCGCTTGCAGCTTGACTCCAGCACGCACCAGGCGGTGGTCGGGGACGGCACGCCCATCCAGCTGACGGCGACCGAACACCGCTTGCTGCGTTACATGATGGAGCACGCGAACCAGGCGCTCTCGCCGCAGCACCTGCTTGAAGCTGTTTGGGACTACCCGCCGCACACCGGCGACCCCGACCTGGTGCGCGCCCATGTGCGCAATCTGCGCGCCAAGCTGGAGCGATCCGCCAACGAAGAAACGTTGATCCGCACCATTCACGGCGTGGGGTACATGATCCCTGGGTGATCGGGAGTGGTTGGTTGGTGGTGATCGGTTGTTGGTGATTGGTTCTTGGTGGTTGGTTGTTGGTGATCAGTTATCAGTGATCGGTTGTCGGTTGGGGCGGCACTGTGCTCCGCCCCCTGGAGCGTGTTATGCGCTTTTTTCTCTCTCAACCCCCGGCCCCTTCGCCCGCGCTGCGGGCGAAGGGGAGCACCTGTGCGAGAGAAAGCCAGTCCCCTCGTCCCGCTCGCGAGGGAGAGGGGATTTAGGGGTGAGGGGAAGACACTGCGCAAAAGCTCATAACAGCCCCTAAAGCGGGCACGAGGCAAGACCGCTTTCACCAAAAACCAATCACCAACAACCAAAAACCGACTTCTCGATCAGTTGGAGGGACTCTGCGCGGCCATGACGACCGGCTCGGCGACGACGACCAGCCGGCCCAGGTAGGTTTCTGTGTCGAAGTCCCAGTCGGTGCAGGTGATCAGCGTGATGCGTGAGATGCCATCCTGGGCCAGCCAGGAGAGATCGTAGGGGTCCACGTATTCGATGCGCGTGACGCGGTAACGCTCCTCGCGGGTGCCCTCGCGCAGCACCACGAGATCGCCCAGTTTTGCTTCGAAGAGGTAGGCGAAGGGGCCGGGCGCGCCGGTGAAGCTCTCCACATGACCGGCCAGGACGATGTTCCCGCCGGAGCCGCCCAGCCAGGCGGTGCCGACCAGGTGCCCGACCGAATCACCGAGATGGCGCGTTTCCCACGTGCCGCGCACGCGCCCGGCGGGGATGATCGGCGCGCCGACGGACACCGCCGGGAACATGATCTGGCGCACGGGGGCGGTTCTGTCGGGGGTAGGGGTGGGCAACACGTCTTCGGGGCGCAGACCCTGTGGGGGCGGCGTGCGCGGGGGCGTGGCGGTGCTGGAAGCGGCGGGCAGCAGCGCCGA
>Ga0334887_1003253_pt1 | contig 16442 bp, 14 predicted proteins | sample GraSluR1_MG_10_FD_207217 | JGI IMG/M metagenome (GOLD analysis project Ga0334887, IMG submission 207217) | Sludge microbial communities from methane-producing bioreactor in Wageningen University, Netherlands - Granular Sludge_18_07-R1 | ecosystem: Engineered > Bioreactor > Anaerobic >...
CGCTTCCCCCTCCACAAACGTTCAGTGTGTGTTATTGACCTTCACGGAACTGCTGGACGGCCTTTTCCATCTCTGCTTGGGCCCAGGCCGCGGCTTCTTCCGGTGTGCTGCCACCTACCGCGACTCTCTGGACCGTCTGGGCGAGCAGGTTCTGCTGCGAGATCGCGGTGATCTCAGCACATACCCTGCCACTGGTGAAGCCGAACAGACCACCGAATTCCGAGTAGTTGATCATCTCCTCAACATATGGACGGTATTGCTCGATGATCGGATCGCTCCAGAACGTCTCCGACTCCAGGCCACTCTTGGTGACAGGCAGGAATAGCCCCGGCTCTGCAGTCAGAAAACGGCCATAGATTTCTGGCTCAAGCAGGAAGCGGATCAGTTCGTGGGCAGCCTGCTGCTTGGCCTCGTCAGCGGAATAAACCATCACTGCGTTCGAGTAGTAGATGGTGCCTTCCACGCCGTTCTCAGCGGGCATAGGGATGTGTGCCATGCCCAGATTGTCGCCCGAAACACCCGATTCCTCTTCGAAGGGCAGCAGGTATTGGCCCTTCTCAATGGCCATGGCCACCTGGCCTGAGTTCAAGAGCGCCTGCGGCTCGCCCCACGAGTAGCTCGTCGCATCCGGCGGTGAGAAGCTCAGCAGCTTCTGATAGAGCTCAAGGGTGCGCACCGTCTCCGGGGTGTTAAAAGTGACGTTGCAGTTCTCATCGAACATGTCCTTAGCGCCAGAGGTCATCATGAAGCTGTAGATCACCTGATCACTGGCCAGATTGCGACCTGCCGGCACCGCGATGCCGTATCGGTCGCCTGCCGTAAGCTGCTCGGCCACCTGCACGAGCTCTTCCCAGGTCTGTGGCGCGCTGGCGATGCCCGCCTCGGCGAAGATGTCCTTACGGTACCACAGCAATTGCTCCATGCCGTACAGTGGCACCGCCCAGTATTCACCATCGAAGAAGTACGGCGCCAGCGCCGCATCCACGAAGTCGTGCTGGGCGTCAAGCTCGTTAACCAACGCTGTCACCGGCTGGGCCAAGTTGAGCTTCAACACCGTCTGTGCGAAGTCGGGGATGACGAACATAAGATCCGGCTGGCGTCCTGCTGCCGCTGCTGCTGAAAGACGCTGATAGGCGAAATTCCAGTCCTGCACCTCGATCTTGACTTCGATGTCTGGGTGAGCATCGTTGAATTCGTCTATGAGCTGCTGGAAACGCTCCACCCGGTGGGGTGGCTGCTCCATGTGCCAGAGGGTCAGGCTGACTTTGTCGGCCCTGGCCGCGGTCACCTGCAGGCCGATAGGAGCAACAGCGAGAAGGACGATCAACACTAACAGGCTCAGTCTACGCATTTTCTCCTCCATGTAGAACGCTAGCTTGAGAGTCTCGGCCAGCACCCAATGTGGGCCACTGACTCTGATGAACTTTGGTCATGCGTGCCAGTGAGTGTAAGTAGCCGCCCGGACGGTCTATTTGCGATAAGCCGCTCCTTTCACTGATTCTGCCGACCACGAACTCCTTGAACAGCGCCATGGCATGGATGACTTGCCTCGACTAGAGATGAGGGTTGCGAGCGCGATAACGCTGGATCAGCCTCGCATTATGCTGGGCTGCCCCCGGCATATTCGCGCTGACATACACCGGTGGCATCGCGTCACTGGACGCCACCATGCGGCATACTGCTTCAGTCAGAATGGCGTTTAAAATGAACGCTCCGGCAATTGTGGATAGCGGCCCCACGCGCAAGCCATGGCCGTCAACCTCAATCAGTGCATCACCGGGTGGGCCCTGGTTGTCCAGCACGATATCGGCGATGTCCGACAGCTTCTTGCCTGTCGAACCCAGGGGGGCCTGCGCCGCATAGTCTGCGGCAATCACCGCGATGACCGTCATACCGATCTCTTTGGCGGCAATGGCCGTCTCGACGGGCACATTGTTAACTCCGCTGTTTGAGAAGATGATCAGTAGATCCCGTTCTGTGGGACTGTAGCGAGCCAGCACTGATGGCCCAAGCCCGCTCATGCGTTCAAGCTGTGTGCTTAGGACTGCCCCCTCGTGGAGCATGAGGCTGGAGTTGAGCACCGGACAGACCGCAGCGACGCCCCCGGCCCGGTAGTGACCCTCTTCGCATAGCATGTGAGAGTGCCCCGTGCCGAAGAGATACACGATTCCATCGGACTCAACGGTGCGCACCACAGCCTGCGCAGCCTGGTCAATGAGTTCGACTTGGCTCTCCGCAATCGCATCAAGGCTACGACGCACCGCGTCCATGTACGACTGCGCACCTGAGATTAAGGACATCGGCTTTTCTCCCGCGATGAAAGCGTGCTTCACGACCTCGAACCTCTCAGTATCGCCTTAAGCTGGTATCGAGATCCACAGTATGCCGAGCGCACATACTCAATAGGCCGGTCAACATCGTCAAAGGTGACGCGCGTCAGGCTGAGCACTGGTTCGCTGCGCTTGATCGCCAGGGCTTCGCATTCGGTCCGAGTCGGCAAGCGCGCCTCGATAGACTGGCTTGCCCAGGCCAAGCGCAGGCCGTAGTTGGCCCTCAGAACCTGATAGAGTGATTCGCGGTTGAAATCGTGACGTGTCAAGATACCGGGGCACAACTGGTGATTGAGGCATGACTCTTCGAGCGCTACGGGTGTCTCATCGGCGTGGCGTGTGCGGACAAGCACCACGATCTCAGAACTAGGGCGGAGCTGAAGGCGTTCGGCGATTTCTTCGCTAGCCTGCCGAATCTCCGCTAGGAGAACTCGGCTACCGGGGCGCATTCCTCGGCGGCGCATTTCTTCGCTAAATCCTGTCAGTTCGGCAAGCTCCTGCCTGATCTTGGGCGCGGCAGCAAACGTACCCTTGCCCACACGCGAGTCGGCGTAGCCTTGCTGAACCAGAAGTTGCAGCGCCTGGCGCGCGGTCATCCGGCTCACAGAATTGGTCTCCGCCAGTTCCCGCTCAGAGGGGAGGCGCGTGCCGGTAGGGTATACGCCTGTGTCAATCTGCTTGCGCAGGTATTCGTTCAGTTGGATATAGAGGGGGACTTTGGAGTCAGGGTTTAGCATGTCAATCGTCACTAAGGTTCAATTCGGTATATACCATTCCTTACCATACTACACCGTTCTGTTGAAGAATGCAAGCAAGTCGAGAACGTCTCACCAATGCTTCCGCTTGAGCAGCTTGATGCCACAGTGTGTCGGCGTCACCGCGCAGAGCACGTTGTCGCTGGTTGTTTGTTGTCGAATTCTTTCAGGATAAAGGAACTCCTGAAATGGGGAACCCCTATGCCACGGTCAGACTGCATGCACCTCCGTGCACAGATTGACTCCGCGCCTATGTGGTAACCGCCGTTCCCTGGTCAGTCCCCGTTGCGAAAGCAACTCTCCGATGTAGCTAGAAGTCACATCAACAGGGGTCGAACTGTCGAGTGATTGGTGATGGCACACTAAGGCACAGATCACTGACGATAAGGCCCCAGCTGATAGTGGCACCGAACCCGTTAGGCGATTGGGGGAGCGTCTGTCTCAGGCTCGTAGCAGCACAAGCGAACAACTGAAGATTGTATCTCGGCACTGGCTCCGCAAGCCGTACTAGGGAGACTCAGAGGGGTGACGCGCAGGACTCTGCGCCCAATGCCCAAACTGGGCGGCGGACACACCTACCCAACCTGGTCAGACAGAACTATAGCAGCGCCACCCCAGATTCCCTCATGCTCGCCAAGTTCAGAGCGTCGAACATTGACCGGGCGGCACCACGGAATCACCGATTCCTCGACCGACTCAAGAACGGCGTTCCACCAGATGTCACCGGCGCGCGCCACGCCGCCGCCCACCACGACAACATCTACATCGAGCAGGTTGACCGCATTAGCAATCCCGCGCCCCAGCCAGCGCCCTGCGCCCTGAAGCACCTTGATCGCCAGAGCATCTCCCTGCCTGGCGAAGTCTGCGATGAGCTGAGCGGTGAGCTCCGGCGTCTCCCGCAGCAGGCTTGCGCGCTCCGCGTCCCGCTGTAACGCCTCGCGCGCCCCCCGCACTATCGCCGGACCGGCAGCAAGAGCCTCAAGACACCCGTAGGCCCCACAGGTGCACTGAGGCCCCCCGGATATGACCTTCGTGTGACCGATCTCCGCGGCCATCCCATGAGCGCCTTCTATGAGCCGCCCACCGAGGATCAGCCCGCCCCCTATCCCCGTGCTGACGGTGATGTACAGCATCGCCTGCGCACCGTGCCCCGCCCCGTAGCGCCATTCAGCGACCGCAACTGCATTGGCGTCATTGGCGATGACAACGCGCTCGACAGCAAACGCGGCGCGCAATCGCGCTTCGAGCGGGAAATCAGCCCACCCCGCCACATGAAGCGACCTCAACACCCGGTTGGCCCGGACATGGCCGCCAAACGAGACGCCGATGCCTGCGATGGGCGACGAGCCGACCAGGCGACGGGCCATCGCCATCATCGTGATCAGGTTGGCTTCAGCGCCAGCGGCGTGATCAGTCTCGGCCTGCTCCCAGGCCAGCAATGCCGGCGCAGCCAGGTCAACCACACCCGCAGCGAGCTTCGTGCCGCCGAAGTCCAGGGCGAGGACGAGGTGCGGCATGGTGCTCATGGGGCCAGCAGCTCCCGGAAGAGATCCACCCAGTAGTGCAGCAGCGCCAGATGCGCGGTCTCGATGTGCCCATAGTCCTCAATGCCCACCACCAGACACTCGTCGGCCAGAGTCCTGAGCTGGCCCCCCTCAAAACCTGCCAGGCCAACCACTTTGCCGCCGTGATCGCGCACCCAGGCGCACGCCGCAAGGACATTGGGGGAGTTTCCGCTCGCGCTGAGGGCTAACAACGTGTCTCCTGGGCGAAACAAGGTCTTGAGCTGTTCCACAAAGACGCTCTTATAGTCAACATCGTTGGCCCAGGCAGTGAGCGCAGCGGTGTTGTCCGTCAGCGCGATGATCCGGAAGCGGTGCCTGGGTGGCTGAACCCTCGTCTGCTTCGCCAGATCGAGGGCAAAGGCGCTGGCAGTGGTCGCGCTCTGCCCGTTGCCGATGACGAAGATCGTGCGGTCTTCAAGATAGGCCTGGTGCAGAATGGACACGGCCCGCTCAACGGCGCTCTCCGAGATGGTCTTGAGAGCTTCATACAGCGTCTGGAAATAGGCGGGGAGACTGATGGTCACGGCGGATTCCTTTCTGGCGCGCCAAGAGGCAGGACGGGCACCCTCAAGCACAGACCCAGCGCGCAAACGATTGCATCATCATATTGCATCATAAAGCGGGCACAGGTCGCTTGTCAAGACGGGAAGTACGGGAGGAGCCAGGAATAAGACCCCTCTTTCCACACAGGTATCTTGACACAAGAGGAGAAATCTCTCTATAATTTGTGCAAACGATTTATCATAGAAATGACTGCTGCCATGCCACCCAAAGTGCGTGTGACCATCGCAGACGTTGCCCGCGCTGCCGGTGTTTCCCCCGGCACGGTGTCCCGCGTTCTGAACAGCAGCAGCCCCACCATCAGGATCAGCAAGGCCACCCAGAAACAGGTGCGCGAGACGGCTCGCCGCCTGGGCTACCGTCCGAACATGATCGCCTCGGCCTTGCGCACGCAGCGCACCGGCGTCATCGGCGCGATCGTCCGCGACATCAACGATCCCTTCCTCAGCCTGCTGGCGCGTGAACTGCAGAAGGTCGCCCATGCCGAAGGCGTGGAGCTGCTCTTCGGAAATGCCGAATACGATCCCAAAATCGCTGACCGCCAGCTTGAGTTCATGCGCAACTGGTTTGACGGGCTGGTAGTCATCGGCGACATGCTCGGACACCAGGCGGCGATCAGCAACCTGGACAACACAGATATGCCCTCTGTCGCCCTGGCCAACGGCGCTGCGGCCCAGTGGTCTCAACCGCTCATCAGCATTGACGATGCGGCGGGGGTGCGCCTCGGCCTGGACTATCTCTGCTCTCTCGGCCACCGCCGGATAGCCTTCATCGGAAATACCGAATACGCCGGCATTCGCACCCGATGGACGACATTCCAACAGGTCGTAGAGGAACGCGGTCTGTACTGGAACGACAATTACCTCCAGCCCTGCCGTGCCTCCCGCCTGGCGGCGGCTGCCTGTGCCGAGCGCCTGCTGAGTCTGCCCATTCCCCCGACCGCTATCTTCTGCATGGCCGACTTGCTGGCATTGGGAGCACTCAGCACCATCTGGCGACTTGGCTGGCGAGTGCCGGAGTCGGTATCTGTGCTCGGTTTCGATGACATTGAAGAGTCCCAGACGGCTTACCCGCCACTGTCAACGATTCGACAGCCCGTGCGAGATATGGCAGAGCAGAGCTTCAAGCTGTTGACCCGTTTGATTAGCGGCTCACCGGTTGATCAGGAGCACCTGCCCGTAGTCATTGAGCCAAAGCTCATCGTCCGCAAGTCGTGCGCGCCGCCGATCTCGTAGGGGACGCCAATGATGGGCTGTGTCCGGTGAGGGCGAAGCGAGCATCATACACGAGTCGCGTCGGTCACGTGTGACAGGCACTCTGGCTCAGGCGAAAGGAGAGTGTATGAACTGACCAGCATTGAAGAGGGAACTCCATTCCGCCCACTACCAGGACTTGTACGCCCGCTTAACAGGAGCGGCTGTACAACGAGGCACGAGTCATCAAGGAGCGGTCAGCATGAAGAAGCATCTCACCTTGTCCCTGTTTCTAGCCCTGACTTTTGTAGTTGCCCTGCTTGTTCCTGGCGTCAGCCGTGCGCAGGACAAAGAAGTGACCCTTGACATGTGGCACTTCGCGGCCAATAAGGAACCCGTCTACCAGCAGTGGATCGAACGCTACAAAGAGGTGGCCCCGAATGTCACCATCGTGACCAATGTCATCCCCAAGGACGCCTACAACCAGACCCTCGCCGCGGCCTTGATCAGCGGCGAAGCCCCGGCGCTGATTCATGGCCTGCCGCTGGGAGAGCCGTTGGAGCTGTGGAACAACGGGCAGATCATTGACCTGGCCCCCTATATTGATGAGGAGTGGCGCAACGCTCTCTATCCTAGCTCACTGGACTATCTGACGATTGATGGTCATGTGATGAGCATGTCCTTTGCCACCAACAACGTCCAGGTCTTCTACAACAAAGACCGGTTCGAGGAACTGGGCATCGAAGCGCCGCTGGAGACGATGGCAGACGTGCGCGCCGCCGTCGAAACGCTGAAGGGCGCAGGCTATGGCGGAGCGCTGTACTGGGCGCAGGCTTACGATCACGCCCCGACGCTGTTCTTCCACTGGGGCCAGCAGATGTATCCCGATCTCTTTGAGGCTGCCGATCGCGGTGATGGCGCGTGGAACATCCCAGAGTTTGTGGACTTGATGGCAGACATCAATTCCTATTCGGGCATCTGGATGGAAGGCGTGGCCAGTCTGAGCCTCGACGAGTCGGTCAATCTCTTTGCTACCGGCAAAGCATCCATCTACTTCATCGGCAACTGGGCCGTCAACTCGATTGTCAAGGCGGAGCCGGCGTTCGAGATTGACACCTTCCCCATCCCCGCGCTCAACGAACAAACCTGGCCCGCAGCGATGGGCAGCATGGCCGGCACCTGGATGGTCTCAAGCCAGGTGCCTCAAGAGGAACAAGAGGCTGCCGTCGCTTTCCTGCGCTGGGTGGCCCTCAACGGCCAGGGCGACCTTGTGCGCACCATCGGCCTGTGCCCCTCTGGCCCAGCCGGTGAAGAGGCGCTGGTTGACGCCCATCCACTGGCCCAGTCGCTTTGCGACAACCAGGCCGACGCGATCCCGCGCGACATCTTCGACCGCGCGGCCCGCGATGCCATGGCCAGCGCCATTCAAGGCATGTTGAATGGCCAGGCGTCTCCTGAAGACGTGATGAACGAAGCGCAGCGCGCCAAAGAGCGCAGCCGGCGGTAGTTCTCAACCGACCCAGGGCGGGCGCGCGCCTGCGCCCGCCCTGACATGTCTCAGAGACCTCCTATCCGACAGAGCACCAAGACGGAGCGCACCGAATATCATGTCGCATGTCAGCGCCGGCGCTCGTCCGGCAGAAAAGGCCAGTACAGGCTCCCGCGAGGGTCGTCTGCGTCACTGGCTCACCGCCTATGGATTTCTGCTGCCCGCCTTGTTGCTGTTTGTCTTCTTTGAGTTCTTCTCGCTGCTCTATAACGTCTATATGGGGTTTCACGACTGGTCGGGGTTCGGCGATCCCAGGTACGTGGGGCTGGATAACTACAAGTACCTCGCCAATGATGAATTATTTTGGGAAGCCCTACAGCACAATGTCATCTTTATGATTGTTGCCCTGGGCGTGATGGCCGTGCTGTCGCTGTTCATCGCCTTGCTGCTCGACAGCGGTATGCCGGGAGCGGGAATCTTTCGTGGGCTGATGTTCCTTCCGGTGATTGTGCCAACGGTGGTGGTTGGCCTGGCCTGGACGCGCGTCTACAGCACGCAGGGCGGGCTACTCAACCAGTCGTTGGGCGCGCTTGGCCTGGATAGCTGGCAAAACAACTGGCTTGGCAATCCAGACCTCGCCCTACCCGCTGTTCTGGTAGTATGGGTGTGGCGTCACCTGGGGTACGGCGTCGTCATGTTCAGTGCCGGGCTGCTCAGCATCCCCGACGATCTGAAGGAGGCTGCCGCGCTCGACGGGGCGTCGCAACGCCAGACGGTGATTCACATCATCGTGCCGCTCATGCGACCGGTCATTTTCATTGTGGCGCTTTGGTTCACCATCTACGCCTTCAAGGTATTCACGCTGGTCTTCATCATGACTGGTGGAGGACCCTACGGGGCCACTGAGGTCTTGAACACCTACTTGTACGAGAACGTCTTTCGTTACTTTGATCTTGGCCTGGGCAGCGCCATCGCCAATATCGGGATTCTCATTCTGATCGTCTTCGCCGCCATCCGGGGTCTCTTCAAGCCGGGCGTCGAATACTAGGAGCTGCGATATGCGCTGGAAAGAGCTTCCCCTCTGGTTCAAAGTGGCGGCCTACGTGCTCATGCTGATCCTGGCCTTCATGACGCTGGCTCCGTTCATGTACTTCATCTCGCTCTCTCTGTCAAAATACAGCGACACCTACAACATCTTCTTGCTGCCAAAGGGGTTCGAGTGGCGCAACTACACGGCGGCCTGGGAGACAGTCAATATCGGATTGCACTACCGCAACAGTCTCTATGTCACCGCCCTGGCGCTGGTCCTCAATCTCAGTGCAGGGTCAATGGCTGCTTATGCCCTGGCGCGGTTTCACTTTCCGGCCCGCGAGCCAATCTATAATCTCTTTCTGGCGGGGCTGATTCTGTCCAGCGAGACAATGCTGATTCCCCTTTTCCTCAACGCCAAAGAGTTCGGCATGTTGAATCGCTGGTGGACGCTGCCAATCATCTACGCCACGCTTGGCCTGCCTTTCACCATCTTTGTGCTGCGGGCGTTCTTTGAGACGCTGCCCGGCGAGCTGCTCGATGCAGCGGCGATTGACGGATGCAATCCTTTGCAGACCTATTGGCACATCATGCTGCCCCTGAGCCGCTCGTCTTTGCTAACGGTTGGGCTGTTCCAGTTCGTGTGGTTTTGGGATGAGTTCATCCTGGCCATCAGCCTGATCACCAACAACAAGCTGCGCACCCTGACGGCAGGCCTCGGCAAGCTCTATGGCGAGTATTTCATTGACTACCCCGTGCTGGCGGCGGCGTTGGTCATGACCGTAATCCCGGTCTTGATCATCTACGTGCTGACCCAACGCCAGATGATTCGTGGCATGACGATGGGAGCCTTGAAGTAGCGCGCGAGCGATGTGCCCGCGCGTCCCACGAGAATGGAATGGCGAGCGATGATGTTCGGCTTCGTCACCAATTGCCTGGGACCGACGACCATCCACGAAGTGGTCGAGATCGCGGCCAGGTTGGGATTTGAGTGCGTGGAGGTCGGGCCGAGCGTCGAGCGCGATCGCGCGGCCCTGCGTCAGGTACAGGCGGACGAGCGCGTCCTCATCCACTCGTTCATCTACGGGCGCAACTTCCTCACCCACGACACCACCCAACGTCGGGCGTATCGCGCCGAACTGCTGCATTTGCTCGACCTGGCCGAAGACGCCGGCGTGCGGCAGATCACAACCTCCACAGGGGTTGATCCGGCGCTGAGTCTGGAAGGGAATATCGCCGCCACTCTGGACTATTGGGCGCCGCTCCTGGACCGGGCGGCCAGCGCCGGCATCCGCGTCGCCCTGGAGTTTTGCCCGACGGCGGGCAACTTCGCTTTGGGGCCATATGCCTGGCGGCAGCTATTCGCCGCGACTGCTCGGTGGAGCAACTTCGGCCTGAACTACGATCCCTCGCACCTCGTGTGGCAGTTCATCGAACCCTATGACCCCCTGCTGGAATTTCGCGAGCGGGTGTTCAGCGTTCACGCCAAAGATACCTATCTCTGGCCCGATCGTCTGGAGGAGCACGGCATACTGACTCCCTATGCGCGCCAGGAGACGATGGCTCATGGCCCCCAGGAGGCGCGGGCCATCTGGTGGGAATACCGGCTTCCGGGTGACGGGATGCTCGACTGGCACCGAATCTTCGCCACACTGCACGAGACGGGCTATCAAGGCGCGGTGCTGCTGGAACACGAAGCACCGCAGTACATGGGCTCCCGCGACGCCGTCTTGCAGGGTCTGGAGCGCGGGCTGCGCTATCTACGCGCCGCCCGCACAGCCGCGCTGACCGCCGACCAGGATTCAGTACTCTGAGCAGCCTGCCCAGGGAAGTCGTCTCGCATCTCCGCGAGCTTCGTTTGACCGGCGCAGACACCACATCAGAGAGGATGAGCGGAACCGCATGGTAGAGAAGGCACTTATTCGGGAAAAGGATTTTGAACTCAGTCACCCGGTGATCGTCAACGGTCAGACCGCTCACGAGCCGGACATCAGCATGGCTGCGGATGGCACCGTATGGATTGTGTGGTCGGAACGGGGGCGAACTGGCGATATGATCCGGCTGCGCAGCTATCACGACGGAGTGGCGAGCGCGATGTTGGACTGCAGCACCAGGCAGGGAATCGAGTTCCAGCCGGCTATTGCCTATGTGGACGATGCGGTGCATCTGGCCTGGGCTGCCTTCCGCGACGGATGCTGGCATCTTGTGGCTCGCACCCTGCGCGGCGGGGTCTTCACCGACGAGCGGATCGTCATCAGCGCCCCTGAGGGTATCTTTCGTCCGGCGCTGCTGGCGGCGGACAGTGGCGATTGCTGGCTGGTCTGCGAAGTGGTCGAAGACCGCCGCCCGCGCTTGATGGTCTGTCGCGGCGACGGGAACCGGTGGGGAAATCCGGCTCGGCTCTCCGGCCCCTCTGCCCCCTGCTACCGGCCCAGCCTGGCCCAGGGGCCGGAGTCCAGTGTCTGGGTGAGTTATGATGCTTACCAGGACGGGCATTACAGCGTCTTTCTGCAGCGCATTGACACGGACTCTGCGCCGCTATCCGTCACAACCAGCGGTTATCACAACCTCCAATCGTCGCTGGCATCTGACCGGCAGGGCCGTCTCTGGATTGCCTGGGCCAGCAACCAGAACGACGCCTTTCGCGATCGCTGGTGGATGACCAAATGGGCCTATCTGCGCTGCTTCGACGGAGACCGCTTCGGCGATCCGGTAAGCGCCCCACCGGACAAAGACGTGTACAACGAGGACTCCTTCCAGGGGTGGGAGTTTCCCGCCGTGCATGTAGACCCTGCCGGACGGGTGTGGGTCTTCGGCCAGTCGGCGCATACGCTCTACGCGCAGTACTACGCGGGTGAAGCGTGGTCGCCGCTGTACACCATCGCCCCTCGACACTGGGGATCATGGAAACCGCGCGTACGCGTGGCCGGCTCGAACCCCCTTCACCTTGCCGCGATGGGGCTGCAGGGCGCGCAATGGCAACGCCTCAGCGTGCGGCCAGGCGAGGTGAGCGCCAAGACGGTCGCGCCGCGCGAGCCTTTGCCGGTCTCCACAGAACCACCCCAGCGGCCAGAAGAACGACCGGCGATCGTCACGGCACAGGGCGAGCGGCTGACAGTCTATTTCGGCGATCTGCACGCGCACTCGATCTACAGCGACGCCACTGGCGATGTAGATGAGTTCTACCACCGCTATCGGGACGGCTACGGCTACGACTTCGCGGCACTCACCGATCACGATTACCTGGACGGGATCGAGTTGTCGCTCTCCGAATTGAAGATGATCTGGAATCACGGTGACCGCATGACGGTTCCGGGCCAGTTCATCGCGCTGTACGGATACGAGTGGACTTCGCCGGCGATTGCCGAGCACGCGCAGGAAGGCGACGCTGTGGGCGAAGGTCACCGGCACATCCTCTACTCAGACCAGACCGGCCCGCTGATCAGTTACGGAGAGGAGTCAGCCAACACCGGCAAAAAGCTTCTGGCGCGGCTCAAGGGCACCAACGCGCTCGTCATCCCGCATCACACCTCGTGGAGCGGCACGGACTGGGACGCCCACGACGAGGAGCTACAACGTCTTATCGAGGTCTGCTCGACGCATGGCCGCTTCGAATACCCCGGCAACCAGCCCATCGGCTACCGCCGGGATCACATCCACCAGGACCGCTTTGTGCTGGACGGCCTCGCACGGGGATACCGGCTCGGCTTCGTGGGCGGCAGCGACAGTCATGGTCTGCGCTGGCATGGCGCTGAGATGGCCGACCGCGATAGCTACATCCCCGCCGGGACGCGCGTCGGCTGGAAGGAAGATGCCTACCGGACGGGCATGACGGCGGTGTTCGCCCCAGAGCTAACCAGGGAGGCCATCCTTGAGGCGCTCTATCATCGTCGCTGCTATGCGACCTCCGGCGTGCCCATCGTGCTGGATTTTCGGATCAACGATCACCTGATGGGCAGCGACATTCGCGTGGCAGGCTTTCCACACCTGACCTGTGCTGTCGTGGGAACCGCCCCCATCCGCTCGGTGGACATCGTACGGTCTGGGCATGTCTTTGGCGGACTTGCGTGCCGCGAAGGACAGGGCATCCGAACGCTGTCCTTCGCAATGGACGATACGATCATCATCCCTGGCGAGAGCCACTACTACTACGCGCGTGTCACACAGGAAGATGGCAACATGGCGTGGAGCAGCCCCATCTGGGTGCAGGTGGAGGGTTAAGCCATGAGCGATCCGGCCTTCCGCGTGGGGCTGCTCGGCTGGGGAAACGCGGGGCGCTTCTTCCACGCGCCGCTGATTCACGCCGTGCCAGGGCTGGAACTGGCGACAGTCGTCACTTCCCGCTCTGGGGTCCAGGAGCAGTATCCGGGCGTCAGGGTTGCCGCAACGATGGACAGCGTGTTGAACGACGCGACCATTGACCTCGTTGTGATCGCTACGCCGCACAAGCTGCACGCGCCCCACGCCCAGGCTGCGCTGGCTGCGGGCAAGCACGTAGTCGTCGAGAAGCCCCTGGCGACGAGCGCCGCCCAGGCCGAAACCCTGATCGCGGAGTCTCACGCAGCGAATCGCCTGCTGGTCGCCTATCATAATCGCCGGTGGGACGGCGATTTCATGACCGTGCAGAAGCTCGTCGCGTCGGGGCTGTTGGGCGATCTCTACGCCTACGAATCTCACTGGCCGCTCTATCGACCCACGTTGCGCGGAGTTTGGCGCGAGAACCCGGATGACCTGGGCGGCGCGCTGTACGACCTGGGGCCGCACATGATTGATCAGGTACTGGTGCTCTTCGGCAAGCCACAGAGCGTCTACGCCGAGATCGCCACGCACCGCGCGGGCTGCCAGGTTGACGACTTCTTCCGCCTGCACTTGCGCTTCCCCTCCGACCTCAGCGCCATCCTGATCGTGGACATGATGGCCCCCATCGCCGGGCCGCGCTTCCACCTGCGCGGGACGCTGGGCAGCTTCGAGAAGCGCGGCCTCGATCCGCAGGAAGCCGCCCTCCGCGCGGGGAGAATGCCAGCGGGGGAGGACTGGGGCGTTGAGCCGCCTGCAGCCTGGGGGCGACTGTGCATGCGCGACCTGGCCGGCCTCGCCTTCGATGGCCAGATCGCCACCGTGCCAGGGGACTATCGCCAGTTCTACCGGGGGGTGTATGAGGCGCTGTGCGGCAATGGCCCGCCGCCGGTTGACCCCCAAGATGCCGCCCTACAACTGCGGATTATCGAGGCTGCCCTGGAGTCGGCTCGCTCCGGCAGTGTCCAGCCCATCGCCTGACCGGCACCCTGACCCCCGTCAGGAACTTGTGAGCGGATGACTATGGACGCTTTGTACGCCGTGATCGTCGAGGAACGCCAACTGCTGCTGGCGACAGAAGACATCGTCCCGGACCGCCTCGCCCCGAAAGAGATCCTGGTTGAGGCGGAGACCAGCGTGATCAGCGCGGGCACCGAACTGGCTATCTACACCGCCATCGCCCCCGGAGTACGCTCGCCGGGAAGCTGGAATGCGTACCCGTTCCGTCCCGGATACGGCGTGGTCGGGCGCGTGCTTGCCAGGGGCAGCGAAGTGATGCATCTGCAGGAGAGAGAGCGCATCCTGTGCTTTGGCACCCATGCGTCGCGGCAGATCCTCAACGTGTGTGGCGATACGCCGCGCCAGGCTGCGTTCCCCATCGGCGAAGACCTGAGCGCGGAGACCGCCGTGATGCTGCGTATGGCACTCATTGCCTTCGCCGCCCCGCTCGCCGCGCAGGGCGAAGCCGGTGACACTGTCTGTGTCCTGGGATTGGGCGTGGTGGGCAACCTGGCGGCGCAGTTGTTCCAGCGCGCCGGGATGCGAGTCATCGCCCTGGACGTGGTGCCGCAACGCTGCGACCTGGCGCGTCAAGTGGGCATCGAGACGGCGCTGGCCGTTGATCCGGATGAGCAGGTTGAAACCATCCGCGACCTCACCGGCGGTAAGGGAGTGGCCATTGCCGTTGACGCGGTTGGCGACTCCAGGGTCGTGGCCAACTGCATCCAGGCCTGTGCCCCGTTCGGAAAGGTGATCCTGCTGGGATCGCCCCGTGTCGCGGTGCAGAGCAATCTCACTGACTCCTTCCGCGCCATCCACAACAACTGGCTCACCGTCAAGGGGGCGCTGGAATGGCGGCTGCCGCCCTACCTCGTCGTCGGCATGAAGCACTCGATTCAGTCCGTCGTGGACAGCCTGACTGATCTGGTGCGCGCAGGGCACCTGTTAGTTGATCCGCTGATCACTCACCGCATACGGCCTGACCAGCTTGCTGAAGCCTACGAGGGCCTGCTCGCCAGCAAAGAGGACTACCTGGGCGTTGTGGTGGAATGGCGCGCAAGGCGGCCCTGAGTTTGGGTGACGACACGCGGGCCGTCCGGTAAAATGGGCCAGATTCTGCCGGCAAGCAGTCCGGTGATGGGCAGAGTCGATACGGACGATCAGCAGTTCACTGAAGACCACGGGACGCAGTTGGAAAAAAGAGAATGCGACGCCCGTCGCTCCCGCCTATTCCACCTGCCGCAACCCCGTGCGCTTAGGTTACCCGCTGACATCACACCAGGCGCAACGTCACGAACCAGTCGAGATCTCTGGGTTGGGCGTAGACGGCGGCGCCCACGCGCGCACCCCCTCCTCCCCCGCCGCGTACCCGAACGGCAGCGTCCCGTTGTACAGCCCTTTCTGCGCCCGCGTCTGCTTGCCCAGCGCCGTCCACAGCCGCAGCTGATACAGGTAGTACTCGTCGAACATCTCGTTCAACGTCTCCCTCATGAACCCCGTCGGGGCGTCGGTCACCGGCTGGTTCACGAACAGCACCTTGCTGTTCAGCTTGTTGCGCAGCTCGTCCTTGTAGCGCCGCGACAGCGCGATGTTGCGGAACAGCCGCGACGTGTGCAGCACGATGATCGCGCTGAGCAGCCCCGCCTACGCATCCAGCATCATCCGCTCGAAGCCCGGCCGCTTGTCCTGGCTGCCCGATAGCTCACCGCTCCTTGCCACCAGAAGATGGTGCTTCCCACCCATTCTCCTGCAATACAACCGTAGCGCAGGAACTTACAAGCGGCCTCCCCTTCTTGTCACAAGGCGCATGTATCTGTCGCAAAGACATTGCTTGAGAACGCCTGTTTATTTTGGGTGCATTTCAGTTGAATTCACAATACACGACAAGCCGCAACGGGATCGTTGCGCTATCAGCCGACCGTGAACTTTCGTGCAATGCGCCCGTTTATTTTCTCCAATTTGGCTCTTCACACCGATTATCCTGTATTTCAGGCGGTTGTGATTATCGTGCGCCTATTGCCTAGATTAATTCAGCGAGGCCCTGATGACAGTACCTAATAGCAAGCCTTACACCCGCACTAGAACTATTAGCTAGCCAGATAGAAATCCTTCCAGCTACGGGAGGTGCCGTTCAAGAATTGCAGCGTCCTGACGATGGGGATGGGATTCGTGAAGTCCACTGCAATGCCATTGAAGGCTTATGGACCGGTGTGCGCAATCTCCTG
>Ga0334887_1003255_pt1 | contig 16431 bp, 18 predicted proteins | sample GraSluR1_MG_10_FD_207217 | JGI IMG/M metagenome (GOLD analysis project Ga0334887, IMG submission 207217) | Sludge microbial communities from methane-producing bioreactor in Wageningen University, Netherlands - Granular Sludge_18_07-R1 | ecosystem: Engineered > Bioreactor > Anaerobic >...
GATAAGTCAATATATTGAGGCTATGAATGAAACTCCAACGATATTTAAGTGGAAGTACAAAATGGATAAAATGGCAGGTGGAATCGTCGTTGATAACGATCGCGGAGTATTGATATGTTAATTTGGAACGGTTGTACTAGGAGTTTCGATCCTCCTGCATGATAAAGAGGCTGGTGGTTTCACCCCCGGCTAACTGTGGGGTGATGGGGCAAAAGATTATTAAAGATCAAGACCTCATAATAAGGATCACTATAACAGAACCGAAAGTCACCTCGGGGAAGTCGAGACGATTTTTCCATGGCATCGATGACTCCACGACACTCTCCCATCCCCCCGGGCACCGGTTTTCCTGCTCCGAAAGCCTCACGAGGGTTCTTCGAAGCATCGACTTATGCCAAAGTCACAAAACCTCGGAGGCCGGATAGGCGGGCCACCACCGGAGCCATGCGGCCGAATGGTTTCATTGGGATTTCTTCCTCCCCTGAGGCGCTGTTTCGGTGACCCATCCCCGGATACAGGAAATCGTTGGGCCGGTGGGCTATCCTGCTGAAGTTAAGGCGAGGAGATGATGAAGAATGAGAGTAAAGGAATTTGAGAAAGATCTTCGGGGTCGGTTGATCTGTCCCTTGTGCGGGGTTCGGTTCTGGATGAGCAGCCGGAAATCAGGGAGTCCGGTAGTTAAGGCTGACGACTGGAACTGTCCCGGCTGTGGCGAGAAATTAAGGCTACCTGAAGAGGTTTTGGTATGACCTTGCGAGGGCGTGCCATTGATGATAACCCCCATCTGAGGCCGAAGAGTTCGAACGGCTTTTCTGCCATTTTGGCAGACGTTCAGCATAAATAGAGTTTGTTCCAAGGAGGAGGTTCGTAGTGAATGGTGGGGTGTCATCGACATCGTAAACCAACTCTGGCGGTTTCTTAGGCATTTGTGGTCCAGCCTAGAAGTTTGCAGTTTGAATTTTCTAACCCCCCTCGCGTTCAGTGGTCGAAGTGGAGCCGCACCCGGCATATCCCATCCTTCGAGTCGACGCTTACAGAGTTTGCGTATCTGTTTATCATGAAGCCAGAGAAGACGGCAGCTGAGGGTCCGCCCCTCAGAAGCTCCTCCTCGTCCGGCCTCGTCGACGCCAGGACAAGGGGCACACCACGATACCGGGCAACGACATCCAGGTTAAACTCGTCGAAGGCTACGTCGACATCGATATCCCCCTCTGCCAGCTTCGAAGAGCTGACGGCCTCGAAGAGCTCATTGGTGGCGGATATCGCCCGGAATATCACCTCCCTCCTCGCCCCCCAGGCCGACCCCTGCCTCTCCATGAAGTTGAAGATCGAGTCGGCGTCGTCGACGCCGGGACGGAGGACGAGCTGCCCTCGCTTTGCGATCCCGATCCTGAAGAGGAGGTTCAAGAGGACGACCAAGACCGCTGCGAGGGATAGGGAGGAGCTGAAGATCGGAGAAAGGATGGGGGGGACGGTGTCGTAGAGGCCAGGGAGGACGTCAACGGAGAGGCCCAGGATCAGGGGTATCCCCACCAGGAAGGTCCGTCGGGCGTCGAGCATCCTCGACATTATTATCTGAAATCCGGCGACGATCATGAAGCTGACGGAGTATATCAGGGTCGCCCCCATCACCGGCTCTGGCATCACCACGAATATCATGGCGAGCTTGGGGAGGAAGGCGAGTAAGGCGAGGAGAACGCCGATGGAGAAGGCTATCCGTCGGCTCGTCGCCCCCGTTCCTATCGAGAGGCCGATGTTGCTGGAGGAGGTGGACTGGCCCATCGTCCCCACGAGGCCGCTGAATACAACGGAGAGGCCGTCGGCGAAGATCCCCTGGCTGACGTTCTTCATGTCGGTCCGCTTCCATTCGGCGTCGTTGATCTTCTGGCAGGTGGTGATGTCCCCGATAGTCTTGAGGGTGGAGCAGGTTATTGCTATCAGAAAGGGCAATAGTAGGGCGACGTCGAAGGACCACCCGAAATAGTCGAGGTGGGGGACCGCTGCCAGGGGCGCCTTGTCAAAGAGGGTGAGGTGGTCGGCGGTGAGGATCCCGAGGGGGATGGAGGCGAGGTAGCCGATGGTCATCCCCACCAGGACCGAGTAGAGCCTCAGCTTCCCCCGGGACCAGACGCTGATCCCTACCATCGTACCCAGGGTTACGAGGGCCACTGCCAGCTCCGGCATCTCGGTGACCCCGGAGCCGGTGGATCCATCGCGATAGCAACACCTCGAAGAGCCCGGCCACGGAGGTCATCCCGAAGAGGAGGTGGAGGCCGCCGACGTTCGCCGCCAGGAGGGAGGCGGATAAAAACGATGGTCCGCAGAGGGAGGGGCAGAGGTACCCTGAGCCGACGCCCCGCCGGTTGAGAGCGTGGAGAACCGTCCCCATCCCCGCCGCCAGCATAGACATGCTGACCATGAACTCCGCCTCCTCGGGGGTCCCGCCGATGGACCTCACTATCACCACCGGGAAGATGAGGCTGATGGTGATGAGGAAGACGTGCTGGAATCCGAGGAGGAGGGTCGCCGCAAGGGGCGGCTCGTCGTCGACGACGTAGGTGAGATTGAGCGGTCTCTTGGCCATTTTGGTCTTGGTTCAAGTTTTGGAGAATCGACTTAAACGATTATCGGTGGTCCATCTTTGCGGTGACAGATCGATGGGTCGAGGGCTCTACCCAGCGACCCATCGATGCTGTAGCGGCTCGATGGCCTCTCTCATGGGGAGCTTCTCTGATGGCAGATCTTCAGGGTCAGGACGTTCTCATCCCCATCTCTCTGGTACGCGACACCGTCGGTGAGGGTCCTGATGAAGTATATCCCGAGACCTCCCACCACTCGCTCCTCCAGAGGGAGATCGACCTTTGGCGCCGGGGCCTGCAGGGGGTTGAAAGCGACCCCATAGTCTCTTATCTCCACGACGACGCGATCATCCTCCACACCGCATTTTATCTTGATCTCGTCACTGTTGCTATATTTTATTATGTTGGTGCAGGCCTCGTCTACCGCCATCATCAAGTGAAAAATCTCACGCGAATCAAGTCCGGATCTCCTCACCGATTCGAGGACGAAATCGCCTACTTTAGACAGATCGTCCAGAGAGCTTTCGGTTTTTAGATCGAAAGTTTCCCTCATTCCATCTTTCCCCCCTTCAGCACCATGAGGGTGATGTCGTCGAACTGGGGTTCTCCTTTGCTGAAAGCAAGGACTGCGCCTGTGATTTCCTTGACAAGATCTGCCGCCGATAGATGGCAGTTCTTCTTCACGGTCTCAAAGAGCCTCTCGGCCCCGAACTGGTCGAGCCCATCGTCGACGGCTTCGGTCACGCCGTCGGTGTAGAAGACGACCACGTCCCCCTCCGCAAGCTCTATCTCCCTCTCCTCCATCTCCGCGTCCTCCATTACCCCCATGGCGATCCCTCGGGTCTTCAGAAGGGTGAGATCGCCTGTCTTGCCGTTGAGGACGAGGGGCGGGTTGTGACCGGCGTTGACGTATCTAAGGGTCCGGGTCTCTTGGTCTAGGATCGCATAGAAGAGGGTCACGAACATCCCCGATTTCGCGTCGGCTGCGATCAGGTCGTTGGCGCTCTTTGCGACCTCTTCCGCCGTTTTATCTCCGGCTGCGCTCGCCTTGACCGTCGCTCGAGAGAGGACCATGAAGAGGGCTGCAGGAACGCTCTTTCCCGAGACGTCTGCGATGACCAGGCCCATCTTCCCGTCCGATTGGGGGATGAAGTCGTAAAAGTCGCCGCCCACTTCCTTTGCAGGATGGCTGGCGGCGGCGAGATCGAAGCCTTTCAGCTGGGGTACCGTATCTGGGAGGAAGCTTTGCTGGATCTCACGGGCTATATTCAGCTCCATTTTCTTCTTCTCCAGCTCCAAGAAGTACTTGTCCCGCTCCTCTGCAGTCTCCCTTTCCCGTATCAGGTTTGTTATCATCATGGCGAAGATGAAGGCCCCGACGGAGTTGGACGCTATCATGGGGGCGGCGGTCCCCCGGACGACGATCAGCGCCTCTTGCCAGGGCTCGGCGATCAGGAGGACGAGGAGCATGTGGAGGGACTCGAAGAGGACTGAGAGGATCACAGCCCCCACCACTCCCACAAATCTCCGCCGGTTCAGGATGTAGACGAGGCCAGCGAGGGATCCCGCCAGGATCGTGGCGATAGAACAAGCCAGTCCGGTGAACCCACCCTGGAGAAACCTGTAACCCCCGCCGATCAGGCTGGCCCCTAATCCGACGACGGGACCGCCTACAAGCCCCCCTATCACTGGCCCCAGGTCCCTTACGTTCGCGATCACCCCGAAGACCTCAACCCCTGACACCGTCCCAAAAACGGAGAAGGCTCCGAATATCAGCACCATCACCGCCTGGTTCTTCGCTGTAAGCCTCCCGTCGAGGATCTCGGAGAAGCTTCTTGTCCTGGTGATAAGATAGGCTGCGACCACGATGACGCAGATCTTCTCGATCAGGGTGAGGAGGACTGAATCGATGATCGCCGCCATCTGCGCCTCTCGCCGGGTTCGGTTGAGGGGCCTATCGGGAAGGCAGGTCCTGCCTTCCGAACTCCCCCAACGCCTCCTCTTCGCGGTCGTATATCTCGAAGAGCTGAGTGAAGCCTGCTATCTCGAAGGTCTCCCTGACATAGGGGTGGAGACGGGCGAGCTTCAGGTCGCCGCCGGCCTTTCTCAGCCTCTTCAGGGACGCCAGCATCACCCTGAGGCCAGAGCTGCTGATGTAATCCACCCCGGAAAAGTTCGCCACGATCTTTCGGCAGCCCCCATCGATCAGCCCCTCCATCCTCTTCATAAGCTCCTCCGACGATGGAGCGTCGAGCCGTCCCACCGGAAGGATGATCTCAACGTCCCCCGAACTTTTATTATCGATTTTCATGGGATCATCTCACGATGCCGCTATGGTCGTCCGCTTCGGCCCCCTAATCTGTGGAAGAGTTCGACCTCAAAGATCCGGGGCTTGCGGCCCTCCTGACCTAGATATCGAATCTATTGATAAATAAGGCCATCGAAGAAGAGCCCCCAGAAATATCTGCTCTATCGGTCCTCGTGACAGCCTCAGGGCCCATCGCCCTTTTGCGGATATCTCCTCGAAATAATAGCTCGTCTTCTCAGCAATTATGGGATACGTGCCTGGCTCCAGATCTATCTCGTAATTGCCGTTGCAGTCTGTGATTGCGAGCTGGGAGTTCACATATGCGTCGGTGAGCAGAACCTTGGCGATCAGAGGGTCGCCTTTCTCATCGATTACCTGAACCTGAATTGCGCCATAAGTTCCAGCATTCTCCGACCCAGAAACTCTGACATATTCCAGGCAGCCCTGGGGCAACCTTGATCAGTTCTCCTCTGATGAGCGGATTTGTGAGAAGATCACAGATTAAGGACGAAGATAGAAATTCATGGACTGGTCAATCTTCTCTGTGCGTATATTGCATACCTTAAACACCGATGTATTTGCCTGAGGCTACTGGGCGACATTGGCAAGAATGTTGGTGAGAACGTCGGGATAGCAGAAGGAGATTTATGAGCGCGTCCCGTTCCTCGCTCCCAAAGGCATATTAGATGGAAGATGTGGGTCCCCCCAATAAAACCAACGGGCGCCCGAAAGATCGCTTCGTATTATTTTTTGCGAAATTTTAGAAAATATTGATAACATTTAAGTAGTAGATATTACTTAAGCAGACCTGAGGTCTTAGAATGAATAAGATCACGGCAATCTTCCTCCTCCTGGCCTTATGCATCGCCGGCGTGGAGGCTCATGATACGTGGCTTTCGTCCACCAGCGGATGGGTGAGTCAGGGGGACTTGGGCCTGGTACAGATGACCGAAGGACACTCTTTCGTGCCCATGGGCCCACCACCAGGGGATATATCCCTCAAGGTGATCAGCCCTGATGGATCTGATGAGACTTTCGAGTCGACCAATACCAACGGACCTTACTATCGTTTCGACTTTGGGGTGGATGATCTGGGGCTCTACGTAGCAGCGGCAGAACAGCATGAAGGAGCCCTGACCTTCGTCCACACCAACTTCGGAGCATCAGACGAGGAGATGGAAGGTTACGACGAGATCGACTGGGACGGCATCGACTCCAGCGAATGGGACTCTGACTGGTACATCGCTGAGGCCTACGAGGACATGGTGAAGTACTCCAAGGTCTTTTTGGTGGCTGAAAACTCGGACTTCGCCTCCGCTTCGGTTCCCGTAGGCCAGAAGCTGGAGATAGTCCCCCTCGACAACATCACCACCCTAGGAACCGGCGACTTCAAGTTCCAGGTGCTCTTCGATGGCGAGCCAGCAGAGGGGCTTGATGTGAGCCTCGCGACTACAGGGGAGCACTCCGTTGCGGAAGGCGAAACCGACGAAAATGGTGAGGTCACATTAGAGATACCAGAGCCCGGATTCTGGGTGGTCAAGACGGAGTACAAAGATGGTGAGATGGAGGTTCTGCCCCAGCACGGACCCGACGCCGTGGACGAGAGCTTCGTGGGAACCGGCTACTTCTCCATTCTGACTCTGAGGTCTGACTACATCAAACCCGAGGCGGACTGAATTCCAGAACCTGCCTCAATCTTTATTTTTCGATCAGCCCGGCGAGGGCGGCCAACGCCTCATCCGTGGTGAAGGGTATATCCCCTATCTCGTAGCCGTCATCTTTCAGGGTGCAGAATAGGTCTGGAATGGTGGGAAGATCGAGCCCCAGGCCCTTCAATAGGCCCCTTTTCACCAGCACCTCTCTCGCGGGGCCGAGTTCGACGACTCTTCTGTCCAGGAGCAGAACCTGGTCTGCGATCCTGGGAACGATGTTGACATCGTGAATGGCGGTGAGTATGGTGGTGCCTTTCTTCTTCAGATCACAGATCAAGGAGATCACCTCCTCCTTCGACCGAGGGTCCAGGTTAGATGTGGGCTCGTCCAAAACCAGAACCTCGGGCTTCATAGAAAGAACCGAAGCCAAGGCGGCTCTTTTTTTCTGGCCGAAGCTAAGGTTGTGAGGACACTTCTCCGCCATCTCCGACAACCCCACCACCTTCAGGGCCCAGGACGTGTTCTCCTCCACCTCTCGGTTTGAGAGGCCTAGGTTCCGGGGCCCGAAGGCTACATCCTCCCAGAGGCTAGGCATGAATAGCTGGTCTTCGGGGTCCTGGAAGACCAGACCAACCCTCTCTCTCACCCAGGGGAGGTTCGCCTCTTCGACTTTCTTTCCCAGGATGCTAACCGATCCCTTCGCTCCAAGAAGGCCATTGAGATGGAGGAGGAGGGTCGATTTGCCAGCCCCGTTTGGCCCCAGAAGAGCAACGGAAGTGCTGCGCTCAATGCTGAACTCGACTCCGTCTAAAGCTAAAGTTCCGTCAGGATAACGGTACGATAAACCAATAACTTCAATCGCAGGATTCATGCCTCAAACCTCACACCACCGCCAGATGGTCCAGCCCCTGGAGGCCGAAGGCCAAGACCAGGACCATCAAAGCCTTGACGAGATCAAAACCGTTGATCTTGAATCTTTCAGAGTCCGGCAGGTGGCCGTTGTATCCTCGGGAGACCATCGCCTTGTAAATCCGGTCCGACCTCTCGTAGCTCCTTATAAAAAGCATGCCCAGCGCCGCCCCCAATACCCTGGCAGTGGGCAAGTCGGTCTTCTTGGTGAAGCCCTTGGATGATAGTGACCGGGTCATCGAAGTGAACTGCTCCCGTAGAAGGAAGAGGTACCGGTAAGCGAACAGAAATATCTGGGTGACGGTCTCGGGAAGTCCCAGGCTTCTCATGGCATGGATGGTGGTGTTGAAGGGTGACGATCCGAAGATCGGGTAGATCAAGACCACCGCTGCCAGACCTCTAGTCATCATCAGCAGCCCCTGCTCCAACCCCTCGACGCTGAAGCTGAGGCCGTATAGGGTCAGAGCCATATCGCCGTCCATGGTCAGGGGCAGTATCAGAGGGAATGGAAGAAGAAACAACGCTGGCCACTTTATCCCCTGGGAGACGTAGGCGAAAGGCAACCTCGATATCAAAAGAAGGCCGATCGAGATTGCAAGGCCCAGGAGAGCCACGGCCAGGCTCTTCAAAAGTACGATGGAGAAGATCAGAACGAGCATGGAGACTATCTTGACCCTCGGGTCCCACCGATGTATCGGCGAGCTGAGGTGGCTGTAACCGTCTATCTCCAGATGGCTCATCAGATCCCTCTCGGGGTAGACTTCCCATTTTTATGCATCGTTTTGCTCTCTCTTCTACCTGCCTTTCCTAGAGACGTATAACATGGAGATCCCAGCTATGCCCAAGAGGTAGCCGAGGCCCGCCGCCGCCTTCATGGGAAGGGGAATCTCCTCTGAAGTCGCATCATCCCCTTCCTGGCTCAGAGAAAGCTCGGCCCTGTGGCCGACGGAAGAGGAGACGAAGGTCATATCCTCGATCTTGTCGCCCCTCTTCGGCTCAAAGATAAAGGTGCCTTTAGAGTCGGCGACGCCCTCAGCGTAAAGTTCTCCATCCTTGTAGACTTCGATCTCGGCTCCCTGGGCAGGGGTTCCATCGTCGTAGATCGTGTTCAGTTGGACCTCTTTGATCTGGTAGCCGATGAGCATTCTGTGGGCGGTGGAGGTTCCGGCCGAAAGCAGTAGCGCTAAGGCCAGAACGACCAAAAGTTTCTCACACTGATTCATCTTTTGCGTCGCCCCCTCCATACGAGGAAGGTCATCGGCAGCATCGCCAGCGCCACCACCTTCGCCGTTGAAGCATCGTACCGTTCATCTGATATCGCTATGGGGAGCTCCTCTTTATGCCCTCCAGCCGAGAACTCGATGAGCCAGTTTCCAGTTCCCTTTCCCGGGAGGCTCAGGGCGTACTTCCCGCTGGAGTCGGCTTGATCCTCGCAGTAGAGGTCATAAAGGCCCGTGGTGGCATTCTCTCGGTAGACCTTCACCAAAGCGTCGTTGGCGGGCGTTCCATCGTCGAAGATGGCGTAAGTCTCCACGTTGATCTTCTGGCCTACGAACATGCGGTGGGCGCTGGACGATCCCGATCCCAGGACCAAGGCCAGCAATATCAGAACGATCCATCTCTTCATCTCATGCACCTCGAATTTGGCCTGCCTTTGCCGGCACCAGCATCTCTGGCTTCACCTTGTCAAGATATCCTGCAGTCGTCCCCAGAACCGCCGCCTCGATGATGACGATGGGGATATGGGCCATCAGGACCAGGGTCGCAATCTCGCTGAATCCCTCCCCAAGCAGCAGAAGCTCTGCGGAGAGGAGAAGAACCGCCCCCAGGACGGCAACCGCTCCCGCCACCGCCCCGAATACGATCTCCCTTCGGGGATATCCGAAGCCCCGGCGGCGTTCGAAGACCTGCCAGGCCAGGAGGGCCGGGATTCCCATGTTGAGGCTGTTCACCCCGATGACGCTGATGCCGCCGTGCTGGAAGAATATGGCCTGGAGGGTCAGGGCTACCAGGACGCTGACGAAGGCCCTCTTTCCCAGGATAATGCCTGCGAGCCCGTTCATTATCAGGTGGACCGAGGTGGGTCCGACGGGAAAGTGGACGAGGCTGGCGACGAAGAGAGCTGCGGTGATCAGGGATATTCGGGGGATCTCCTCGGCCCTCACGCCTCGGAGGGTCAGAAAGAGAAGGATTCCGCTGAGGACGAATCCTGCGGCCAAAACCTCGAGGGGAAGAACCCCATCAGATATGTGGACCAAATCTTCTCACCTGTTGATGGATCAGAGTGACCAGAAGGTGAGGTAGGCTGTAGGTGTTATCTGATCGTATTCCAGCTCGTCGCCCTCGGCATAGTTTCCGTTCTCATCGTCGCTTAAAGCGGTCCAACTCCCGCTATCATCGATGGTGGCCTCAAAGGTCACAACCCAGAGGCCGGGAAGGGAGAGTTCAAACTCCAGCTCTCCTTCGGAGGTAGTGCCTGAGACCTCCACATCCTGAGCGTGTTTTATTGTCAAAAGCTCTTCTGGGGTCCTCACTACCATGGCGCTGTAGTCTCCGCCGATAGGTTCGCCCTGCCAGGTGACTTGGGCCTCAAAGATGTCGCCCCTCTCAAGGCCGATTGGGTCCACACTGGGGACGATCTCAAGCCCCTCTCCTGAAGACCAGTCGGAGTTTATGCCCGAACCTGCCAGGATCAGAACTCTGCCGTATTCCTGGATTAGGGATGCAGGGCCGCTGATCCCAAACCACTCCATGTCGGTGAGGCGGGCCCCCTTCTCCAGGTCCAAGATGTAGCAGCCCTCCCCCTCGATCTTCACAGCGCCCACAAGGCCGTCCTCCTGCTCATCGAGGTCCAGGTCCTCTGAGGAGCCGTCGGGGGATATCGCCCTTGCCATCGATAGGCAAGGGGCCGTCTGTCCCTCGTCGACGTGACCGTAGGTGATCCAGACATTCACTTCGGAGGGGGCCGAGATCTCCTCTGGAAACTCGGCGTAGAGCATGTGGCCGCATGAGACAGATATCAATCCTGCCACGGCCAGAACAAAGAGACAAGTCAACCTCATATCAATCATCTCGGCATACGATATCAGTATTAATAAACGTATCTTCGTAAGACTTAATAATATTAAAATTGGATAGATATGCTCCGAAATAAATGAAAACGGTGTAGGTTACCTAACCCACACCGATAGTGTCGAGGTGTAGCTGGAAGAGTCGTATGGAACGACGTCGCCCACCTTGTAGTGATCGCCGCTCTCGTAGGTTGCAGTCCACTCGCCAGCTCCGGGGATAGTGTAGGACGTGCTCACGAGCCACAGACCTCCCTGGCTGAAGTTAACGGTGAACTCGCCGTCATCGCCAGCGACTCCGGTTTGGACGTCCGCGCCGGAGTGGGCGTCCCAAGTCCAGTAGTAGGCTGAGTAGGTGGCGTTGACCGGCTCGTCTTCGTACATAGCAACGAATGTGATGTTATCGGCGGCCCCGATCTCGTAGGGAGCTACCTCGGTCGTGATCTCCAGGGGGAAGCCCGCGTTCCAGCCGCCTGTCTTCTCATCGCCTACGTGTATTATCGCCTTAGCGAAGCTGGCCGAGAGCCTGGGGTCGCTGGGAGAGCCGTGCCAGGCCGGGTCGTAGACGCCCGGGGAGCGGACGGCCGCGAAGACGTAGTCTCCGTTGACGCCTGGTGTTACCTCCGCGTTGGAGTATCCGATCCATCCGAAGCCGGGAAGCCAGTTCCCGGTCTTCATGGTCAGATCCTGCCTATTGCCGTCCGGGGCGATCAGGTAGTGGGCGTCCATCAAGGGAACGTAAATCCCTGTGGCGGAGGTCGTATGGCCGAAGAAGGAGTAGACGGTCAGGGGTTCACCCGCGTCCGCTATATCTCTCGTCTCAACCCAAAGGCTGTGAGCGCTGGCGGATATCGCCAGCAGGCTCAGCAGAGCCATTGTGGTTACAAAGTACCGTTTTATCATAACACCAAATGCTACAATTTAGTATATAAATGTTACCATCCTGCCCTCACCTAATTTTATTACTTCGTGAGCGCAGAGGATCACGAATACCCCGAACTTTAGGGCGGGGTGGCCGCACTCAATTAGATTTTGAAAAACGAACGAAATGGCTAGCAATCGGTCCTTTGGCAATAATCCGGACACAAGATTCTACCTGGGGTGAGCGCTCCGAGGCTTTCAGAACGGTATATCTATAGAGGGATGCCATCGATTTCCTTAATACATCCCGCCTCGACCCATTATACGACGTCCTCAGCCTCATCCCATACCCTGACCTTCAAGCAGCGTCGAGTGAGAGTGGAAAAATTCCACCCGTGTTTACTCGTAAATGATTAAGAAATCTATATCTAAAAATCGCTATGCTGCAAGGTAATTTTATGCGGGGGATGGGAATTCGACACATATTTACTAGTAAATATGGACACTCGGATAGAACAATCTTGTGATACACATCGTGGAAAGCGTATATATTTCCGTTAATCCCGATCATCTCATCGCAATAGTTTAGATGAGACACTCCTAGGCTTGGTCTAAGATCACCTCTTCGCCGAGGATGATCCCGCCGTTATCTATTGGTTAGGGGGCAGAACCGTGGCTTTTTGAGGTTGATCTGGCCTAAGTCGTACCAACGCCCCAGCCCCGAAGCCTGAGGTCGAGGTGTAAAGCTGCATAAGCATTCTCAGTCGCCAATCCTCCATGCTTCTCTAGCCGCAGTACGAGGTCGGGTTTAGAATTGGCATATTTCAGGGCGATAACCGTCGTTTTCATCCGCTGGAAGAGATTGAGACTATTGTTTGAGGAGGTGCCATTGGGGTACCTACGCATATATTCGCGCTTGTCATTTGGAGCTGATCGAGCAGTGAGCGACGTCGACGTCACGTTCGCCGATAATTGATATGCCCCTGATCCTATTTCATAATATCGCCGCTTGCTGGTTTCATCGATTGGGCTCAGCACACGCAAAAATCACTATCCCTGGCCTCAAAATATGTGCAAAATTCGATTCTCGATGAAGGGCGGCATAAATAGTTTTGAAACGTTCATGACCCGAGGGCTCATGCCCGAAGGATGTAAAACGGGCAATCTCCCATTGTTGTCATGATATGGGCAGTAAAGGTCGATGCTTTTTTTGGGACTTTGATCCCGTTTTTGAAACTGACCATCATCCAGACGGATGCCAGAATGCGTCTTAGAACGCGTATGGGAATTTGCACCCGTTAAGGGTTATACAACTGCCCATATCAGGACGGTGTGAAGATGGACCAACGAAGGTATAACGTTTGCTGTGGGGTCGACATCCACAAGAAGTTCCTCGTGGCGACGATCTTACTTCTGGATGGGACGATAGCTCACCAAAAGGTTCAGCATGGACCTCAGATCACTTTTTGAGTTCAGAGACTGGATCAACGCAAACGGCTGTGAGGCTGTGGCTGTCGAGTCTACAGGAAGCTACTGGGTTCCGATCTATCGCGTCTTAGAGGGCCACGTTGAACTTATAGTGGCCAACGCCTATAAAATCAAGAACGTTCCCGGCAGGAAGATGGATACGATCGACTTCTGAGAAATCTGAAGAGGGCGAGAAAGCGTTACATCGATGACAAGGCCAGAGTTAAGAACAGGATTCATCACATTCTCGACTCTAATTGCATCAGGCTCTCGTCAGTGCTCTCGAACATCTTCGGCAAGTCATCGTAATGTCCGTTCCTGGGCTAGGATTCGTCTCAGCAGTGGTGATCTTGGCCGAGATGGGCAACTACAATGATTTTGATAAGGCCGAACAACTTGCTGATTGGTGTGGGGCTCGTTCCGTCGGTGTATCAATCGGCTGATAAGACATACATGGGTAGCATAACCAAGCACGGCTCAGGACATATAAGGCGGATTCTCGTAGAAGTCGCTCACGTAGTTGCCAGAACAAAAGGTAGGTCGAAGCTCAAGAGTTTCTTCCTCAGGATAAAGGTGTGGAGTCCCGAAATTATTTCGCGTCCCACTGGAATCTATGCGTTTTGAATTATTCATATGATCTTCACAAACCGAACAACCCATGAACAATGACAAAATGAGCTTCAGTTGGCATTTTTCGCCTGAAAGCCATTTCTGGAGTCTCCAAGCACTGGATATTCAAGCTTCCGTGGGGTCTATTGTTATACCAGCAGATAAACTCGTCGAATGAATCAAAAACGGATCTATGCTTCTTATATTCTCCAAAAAACCGTTCAAGCTTTCCGTTTGTCTGGGGGTGCTTCACTCTGGCTAAAATCGGTCTGATACCGTATTTTTCCAGGTGGTTCTTGAAATCGCTCTTCCAACTTCCGTCATCGTGGATTCTGTGAGCACCAAACTCGCTGCCATGATCAAGTATCAGTTCCCGCATCGGGCAGAGCCACCAATACTTTTCCACCACTTGATCGATTACTAACTTGCTATTCTCGGTATTGATGACTGAGAACTCTCCACCGGCCAGGACCATCCTGGATGCGTCGTCCAGGATTACGCAGACTTTGATACCAGTTCCGCCAACTTCATGCCAGTCGATATGACCTGCTGATAAGCTATGCTCTCGCTCGTAACGAACCCACTTGCGACGTTTTTGCTTCTTTTGGTTCTCCTGAGCCAGTTCCTGAGCTTTCAAATACATGTGGATGCAGTTATGAGATATCCGGATCTTATATTGCTTCCTGATAACCGGCTCCAACATCCTTGCACCAAATCGATAACGCTCATAGGCCTCCTTGACGATCTGAGCTTCGTTTTCATCGTAAGGTTTAGCGGGCCGACCAAGGTTTTCACCAAGAGATGGTTCCTTGCCAGTCTCGCGGTATTCCTTCAGGATCTGTTGCACACGTCTTGGGGATATTTTCATGTCACAAGCGATCTCTTTTGTAGCTACCCCCTTGCGGTTCTGACGAATGATCCGATGAATCTTCGTCTTGTTCAGCTTCATATACCGGAATATGATTCCGGGCTTAGATGGGGTGCGAAATAATTTCGGGACTCCACATCCTCAGGATAAAGGCGAAAAAGAAGGCGAAAAAGGGAACGAACATTGCAGTTGTTGCCCTCGCAAGAAAGGTGCTATGCGTACTGCATCATCTCCTCACAGTACAGGAGATGTACAAAGGGGAGGTGAAGGACAGAGATGATGCAGTAGAAGATATTAGGTATTCCAAGGCAGTGGATCTCACTGGGAGATATGATTCGACACGTAACAAAGGCGGGATATGGAGTGCGACATTGGTCATCGGTTAAGGGTATTTTGCCAAGTTTCTATGCGGAGAATTATTCTTTTTAGTATTGAATTATACATTTAGTCACATTCCATCGTGAAAATTGACGTGGTAAATGCCTTGTGAGCGTTTTCTAGACTTAAAGGTAGGCCAGTTACATTACATAATATTGAAACGGTTATTTCGAAAAATCAGCTAACGGGGCTCTGTTCAATGCGGCATTTTAGCTTAACCGATGACCAATGGGAGTGCGAAAGAGAACACCCAGGAGCGGGAGGATAACAGCACCTGTCATCGATTTAGTAGGGTTTTACATGGGAAATAGGCTCCCTAGGAAAGAGCTATGTACAGTGAGTTATAACAGACATTGTTGCTCAGGAATCCCAGTGAATTTAGGTACCCAAAAGGGCTTTGGCCGCAGTTCTTTACAAAGCTCTCCACCTTCGACCTTGTCTCCGATGGGTGGAGACGCATAACTTTGTGCCGTTTTGCTAGCTCCATGACCTTGTAGAGCTTCTCCTCAGAGCATGTGTAGACATGAATAGGGGCCCATCATAGGTACGACTAGATTGTCGCTCTTTCACCACCTCATGAGGGGCTCAGCATCGCCAATGAGGTTTGGCCTCATATCGAAGAGTACTTCTGAGAGGACGGCCTGAAGTCCCATCTCCTTCGTCGCACCAGCCGCCTCATCCATGAAGTAGTACTTGTCGTTGTTGCAAACGAACTCCACGCCTCAGCGGATGTCTTCACTGGTGAGCTTAGCCTCCAGTGGTCAGATACACCACCTATAGCTACAGCATCAGCTCCATGTCGGCTAACCCTGAAATAAGGTCATGGCGAGGTGGACGTGAGCGCTTGTGAGGCGGGTGATAGCCAGCACCCTCAATGCGTCAATCCTATCGTCATTTCCGCCGCGACGGCCACCTTCGTGTTTACTGAAATGAATTCGTTACCTGTGAGGGCCTATCACCCAGCATCTCTGTATTCCTGTAAGCGTCTCGAAGTCCTTAGGCAGTAAAAGAAACTGCAATCCATGCATGAAATTATTAATATATAATTTACATAAGAATTATAAAATTTGACGTAGATCTCTTAGGAGTTATACTATGTTTAACGGGTGTTATACGAAGATTGGATTGGGTGCAGGCGATTGTACGTCAATCTCAGAACTAATTATAAATTTTTAATATCAATATTTAATATGTATTTTGACTAATATAATGGTTGCACTCGTTAAAAACTCAAAATTATTGAGATTTATCTCCACAAGTCTACTCATAAATCAGTGAGTTATTAGAATATTTTATGTTATTATAGATTATTTAATGTTATTTTAATGCTCTTCAAATCAGGTGTTTATACTGAAGCATATCGATATTTTGAAGTTAGCCACATGAAATAGCGAATTGCTAATGTGTTATTTTGAACAATTCTAAGTATCAATAGATTATGGGAAAATTTAAATATGATAAATACCCACACATATGTAGATCACATGATATGTAGATTAAACAACGTATGCAGAACACTACATGACTTGCTGGAGGTCATAATATGAATCCATCATTAGAGGATGTGAGTTTTGTCAATACAGGTTTGGGTAACATAGATCCAAAGTACGTGTTTAGCTGGCCAGACTTGATATCAGTATCTTTCGGGTATCGAGTCCCTGTTGCTTCGATGTCGCCAGGACTGTCATAATACGTTCATGAATTGATGTCCCTTTGTTATTGCGCAATGTAC
>Ga0334887_1003258_pt1 | contig 16422 bp, 12 predicted proteins | sample GraSluR1_MG_10_FD_207217 | JGI IMG/M metagenome (GOLD analysis project Ga0334887, IMG submission 207217) | Sludge microbial communities from methane-producing bioreactor in Wageningen University, Netherlands - Granular Sludge_18_07-R1 | ecosystem: Engineered > Bioreactor > Anaerobic >...
CAATCAGGATCTGGCCGGGCTGCTTCTGGTCGGAGAGTTCCTGGAGGACGTCCAGGGATTCCTGGCGGGCATCATGGATGAAGCCGCAGGTATTGACGATCAGGAATTCGGCTTCCAGAGGATCTATCACCGCCTGATAACCTTCCCGGTTGAGGAGGATTGCCATCGATTCCGAGTCGACGGTGTTCTTGGCGCAGCCCAATGAAGCAATGAAGTAGGTGCCTTTTTTCATACAGAAATCATTCCTAAGGAATAAACGGCGTTACCGTTGGGGTAGGCAGGACGGTTTCGCTGGTTGGTCCGGGGGTGGGGGTGGGTGTGACCGGAGTTGCGGTGGGGGTAGGCGGTATTTGAGGAGTGGGGATGATCATTCCTGCAGCGGTAAAAGATACTGCGACGACTTCGCCGACCTCACCGAGGATTCCGACCTCTGTCTGGTTGAAGTAAACTTTAATCCCCGCGCCGTTACCAGTGAGCAGGTCGATTTTCTCTCCCGCGGAATAAGGGTAAGCATTACCGGGAACGAGACGGCCTTCGTAAACAATTTCTTCATCGGCGGTGACGCGCACCCAGGCGCGCTGGGAAGCGACCAGGTAAAGCTGCAAGGGGGAGTTGTCCAGTACAGGGATGGACGCTTCGCCTTCGCCAGATGCAGGCGCCTCACTGTTGGCCTGAGGGTTGGCCGCATTGTTTTCCTCAGGGGAGCGGGTGACTTCAATTTCAGCGACCCTGGGAGTGGCGGAAAGCATAGCGAGGTTTTCGGCAAGCAGCATTTCAGAAATGGGCGGGGCGGTAGGTTCGGCAGTTAACTCTCTGGTGGCAGTCACCTGAGAGATGCCCCAGACGACGATCACCACCAGCAGGGCGATTGCAGATACCCCAACGATCATGTCGGGGGTGATCCATTTTCGGATAGCGGGGGGAATGATTTGGGACAGCAACTTTAATTTTGTTTTCGTGGGTGGTGTGTGGGATGCACTTGTTGTGTGCGGCGCCATATTTTCCAGGCGGCGGATTTGCAGACCGTCGGCGTATTCCAGCAAAACGGCGTCCGCATTCATGCTCAAAAATTGTGCGTAGTTTTTCAACATGCCGCGGGCCTGGGCGGGGCTGGGCAGGTTGGCAATCTCTCCGGTTTCCATGGCCTGAATATAATGGCTGCGAATATGGGTATGATTTTCAATATCTTCAATGGACAGGCTGAGGGAATCGCGCTGCTGGCGCAGGGCGTTTCCGATGCGTTGGAAGATTTCTGGTGAAGTATCCCGCGCGGCCGAGGGAACGGGAACTGTGTCCGCAGGGTCGCCAGCAGATTGAAGGTGAGCGGGCGTATTTTCTTCTTCTGGACTGCCGGGGGCAAACGGCGATGGGACGACAGGGGCGTTCCCCGTTTTTTGGGGAATTTCTTCTTCCGCGACGAGCTGGTCAGGCCAGGCATCCAGCAGAGGTTTTACCGGCAGTCCCAGGTATCCGGCGTAGAGACGGAGGAATCCGCGTCCCTGGGCTTCGGAGGGCATGATCTCGGGGCGGTCTTCTTCCAGTGCCTGCAGGTAATGCAGGCGGACGTGGGTAGTATGGGCAATCTGCTCAAGAGTCAGTTTGCGTTCAGTGCGGCTGCGTTGTAGTTTTTGACCTACTGTTTCGGGCATATTCTTAACCGTGGAGGGATAGGGATGATTGTGGTACTCTATTTTATCGTATTCCAGGCGGGTGTGTTCAGGATATTCATTCTGGGAGCGATCAAAAGATGCAGGAATTATCGTTCGGTCACCGCTTCGGCTCATCCATTCGGGTATGCTGTCGACCCTAAAGGGCAAGTGCCAGCTCAGCCTGCGCTTCGTAGTTGATTTGCAACGATCAGGCAGTCAGGTTTGAGAATTTGACAAAAAAACCGGCCGGATGCCCCCGAGAGGTTATCCGGCCGGAAATGGTGCTTAGCCAGTTGGATTATTCGAAATCTTCGAATTCATCTTCCTCTTCTGCGGAGAAATCGACTTCTTCCACTTCTTCAGCGGCAACTTCTTCTGTCTCTTCGTCGGTGACTTCTTCAACAATTTCAGGTTCTGCTTCAGCTGATTCGCCTTCGCGGTGGACGATGACTGTCATGCTGGGGATGAGATCCATGGTCAACCGAACGGTGATCTCGTGTTCACCGAGATTACGGATTGGTTCGGTTTCAATGTTGCGGCGGTCAATTTCAAAGCCGAGGGCAGCTTTGATGGCGTCAGCAAGCATCTGGCTGGTAATGGAGCCGTAGAGTTTGCCGGTCTCGCCAGCTTTGACGGGGAAGGTCAGGGTTTGGCCTTCAAGTTTTTCGGCAACGCCGGACATCTCACTGTTCAGCGCGGCACGCTGGGTGGCGGCGGCGGCACGGATGTGGTCAACCTGTTTCAGCGCGCCGGGGGTAGCCAGCACGGCCAGACCTTGCGGGATCAGGAAATTGCGTCCGAAACCATTGGCAACTTTCTTGACATCGCCAGCACGACCGAGTTTGTAAACATCTTTGATCAACAATACTTTCATTTTCTTCAAGCCCTTTCTTTTCATTACTTCTGATTTTTTTAGCGCCACGAAGGGTACTACGCGGCGAACCAAAGAATTTTACCAGAGGGAGGGGGTTACGTCAATGTGTGGATGACAGGTGGGGAGAGACAATGTACAATGTAGAGTGTCCAATTTGCTGGTAATGGAAAGGGTTAATTCCTTTTGAAACACGGCAAGATGTTATACTTTAAGCGAATGGCTGGCATGGAATATTTTGCGGTCTCCGGTTTTTTTATCTGAGCATTCTTCGAATGATCCCTCCTGAAAAGAGGAAAAAGGATAGTTGTATGACGATCAAGTCTGAGCAGGAACGATGGGAAAAAGAGGTGCTGAAACGTGTCACGGATCGTTTTCCCGAGCGTATCTCCAATGTTGAGAGTTCATCGGGTATCCCGATTCCACGGGTGTCTTTGCCAGAAGAACGTGATTATGCAGAGACACTCGGTTTTCCGGGACAGTATCCGTTTACCCGCGGGATTCAACCGACGATGTACCGCGGACGCTTCTGGACGATGCGCCAGTACGCCGGGTATGCCTCGGCGGAGGAGTCGAACGCGCGTTATCGCTATCTGCTGGAGCAGGGGCAGACCGGCCTCTCGGTGGCTTTCGATTTACCCACCCAGATTGGCTATGATGCGGATGATCCCCTGGTGATGGGCGAGGTCGGCAAGGTTGGTGTTTCTATCTCGACGATCAGGGACATGGAAGCCCTATTTGACCAGATTCCGCTGGATAAAGTTTCTACCAGCATGACGATCAATGCGCCCGCGGCGGTGCTGCTGGCGATGTATATTGCTGTGGCGCGGCGGCAAGGGGCGCAGCCGGCCAAATTACGCGGTACGATCCAGAATGATATTTTAAAAGAATATGTGGCGCGGGGGACGTATATTTTCCCGCCAAAGCCCTCCATGCGCCTGATTACGGACGTATTCCAGTATTGCGAACGCGAAGTGCCGAACTGGAATACGATCAGTATTTCGGGGTATCATATTCGCGAGGCTGGTTCTACGGCAGTGCAGGAAGTGGCTTTTACCCTGGCAAACGCGATCGCTTATGTGGATGCTGCCATCGTTTCCGGGCTGGAAGTGGATGAATTTGCCAGCCAGTTGTCTTTCTTCTTCAATGCACACAACAATTTTTTGGAAGAGATTGCCAAATTCCGCGCGGCCCGCCGGATGTGGGCGAAGATTATGAAAGAACGGTTTGGGGCGCAGAATCCCAAGTCGATGATGCTGCGCTTTCATACGCAGACGGCTGGTTCTACGCTGACCGCGCAGCAGCCGGAGAACAATGTGGTGCGGGTCACCCTGCAGGCGCTGGCGGCTGTATTGGGCGGGACGCAGTCCCTGCATACCAACAGCATGGATGAAGCCCTGTGGCTGCCGACAGAGAAGGCTGTGCGGGTGGCGCTGCGCACGCAGCAGATCATTGCGCATGAGTCGGGGGTGGCAGATACGATTGATCCGATGGCCGGTTCGTATTTGATTGAATCCCTGACCGATGAGATCGAAAAGAAGGCCAGTGAGTATATCCAGCAGATCGATGCGCTGGGCGGTGCCTTGCAGGCGATTGAGCAAGGCTTTATGCAGAACGAGATACAAAACGCTGCGTATGCGTATCAAAAGGCTGTCGAAAGCAATGAACAATTGGTGGTGGGGGTAAATGTCAATGAAGTAGAAGAGAAAATTGACCTTGACAAACTGGAAGTTGATCCGCGAATTGAGCAGCAGCAGCGCGAGCGCCTGGCTGCGCTGCGCGCTGGACGGGATGCCGTGAAAACAGAGGCTTTGCTTGGACAGCTGGAAGCGGCTGCCAGGACGGATGAGAACTTGATGCCTTTGCTGATTGAATGTGTGGAAAATGAGCTGACACTCGGTGAGATTTGCGGGGTGCTGCGCAGCGTATGGGGTGAATATCAACCCCCGGCATGGGTTTAGGTTGAGAGGATGGAGTGAATGGCGAAGATTAGAAAGATCAACCATGTGGCGATTGCAGTCAATGATTTTGAAGAAGCGTTGACCTTCTGGCGGGATGCGCTGGGGTTGCAGTTGGACCATATTGAGGACGTTCCCAGCCAGAAATCGAAGGTTGCTTTTCTGCCGGTTGGGGAAGGCGAAATTGAACTGGTGAAACCGACCGAAGCGGGTACCGGGGTGGCGAAATTTTTGGAGAAGAATGGACCGGGAATGCATCATCTGTGTTTTGAGGTGGACGATATTGACGGGATGCTTGCCAATCTGCAAGAAAAGGGCGTGCGTCTGATCAATGCCGAGCCGCTGGTGCTGGAAGGGCGCAAGATGGCTTTTATTCACCCAAAAAGCGCCAATGGGGTGCTGGTGGAGCTGTACGAACTGACCTGATCTTGCTCATCAGGTCGAAAGATTGCAATCTATTAATTGAGGAGCCGCATGAGCAGTCTCAAAAATTCAGATGAAATTCTTGATAAATTAAGTGCTGATCTGAAGCATCAGATTGACACATTCCAGCCAAAATATGAGGTGCGGGATGTAGGGACGGTTTTGTCCGCCGCCGACGGCATCGCACAGGTTACTGGCTTAAACAGCGTCCATTCACAGGAGATCGTGGAATTTGCCAATGGTGCGTTAGGGATAGCCTTTAATCTGAAGAAGGATCAGGTTGGTGTGGCAATTATGGGGGATTATGCGATGATTGCCGAGGGGATGATCGTGCGTTCCACGGGCAGGATTGTGTCAGTGCCGGTTGGGGAGGGGCTGATTGGGCGGGTGATCAATGCTTTGGGCACACCGCTGGATGAAGTCGGCTCGCTCAATTTTGACCATTACCGACCGGTGGAAAGTCCTGCACCAGGGATTATTGACCGGCAGGATGTGGATTCGCCCATTCAGACGGGGATCAAGGCTATTGATGCGATGATTCCGGTTGGCCGCGGTCAGCGTGAGTTGATCATTGGCGATCGTCAGACAGGCAAATCGGCGCTGGCGATTGATACGATTATCAACCAGCGTGACAAGAATGTAATTTGCATTTATGTGGCAATCGGACAGAAGAAGTCTTCAATTGCCCGCACGGTGGCCGTGCTGGACCGGCATGGAGCGATGGATCATACGATCATTGTGGCCGCTTCTGCGGATGATTCGGTAACCTTGCAATATATTGCTCCGTATGCGGGGTGTGCGATAGGGGAAGCCTTCATGGAAAACGGACAGGATGCGTTGATTGTCTATGATGATCTTTCCAAACATGCCTGGGCCTATCGTGAGCTTTCGCTGCTGATGCGGCGGCCGCCCGGACGGGAGGCGTATCCGGGGGATATTTTCTATTTGCACTCGCGTTTGCTGGAACGGGCAGCGCGGCTGGCGGATCGTTTTGTGATTGTGCCACAGGATTCACCCGAAGGCCTGGCTGAAGCGTATGCAGGCGTGGATGGTAAGGTGTATGGCGGTCCGTTGTCCAGGACGGAGGCTGAAGCAGCATTGGCGGCCATGCCGGACAGCGGAACATACCGGCTGGCAAAGGTACGCGGCAGCGGCGGGTCATTGACTGCACTGCCCATCATTGAGACTTTGCTTGGAGATGTGTCGGCTTATATTCCCACCAATGTGATCTCGATCACCGACGGACAGATTTATCTGGAAGGGGATTTGTTTTATGCTGGTTTGCGGCCGGCAATCAATGTAGGAATTTCGGTTTCACGGGTGGGTGGTTCCGCGCAGACTGAGGCGATGAAGAAGGTCAGTTCCCGGCTGCGGCTGGAGATGGCTGCTTATCGTGAGATGGAAGCTTTTGCGCAGTTTAATTCTGATCTCGACAAGACCAGCCGGGCACAGTTGGAGCGCGGTAAGCGCCTGCAGGCGATCCTCAATCAGCCGCAATATGCGCCGGTGCCGTTGGCGGACCAGGTGATGGTCTTATACGCCGGGACGCATGGATATGCCGACCCCGTGGCGATAGATTCAATCCGGGAATGGGAAGCGGATCTGGTTTTGTATATGAAGGCGCATTATCCCGGTTTGAGAAAGACGATTATGGAGACAGCCGATCTCACCGATGCAGATGAGAATGTGCTGATTCAAGCCCTGACGGAATTTGCTTCCTCCTGGACGTCCAAACATTAGAAGAAAAAGGATCTATGGCATCTTCAAGAAATGAAATGCGGTTTCATATTCGCAGCGTGGGGAATATTGCTCAGGTAACCCGCGCTTTGGAAGCGGTGAGCATCAGCAAGGCACGTAAGGCGACAAAATTATTGAAGGCTACCCGTCCTTATGTGGAGCGTGCCTGGAAGATGGTGCTGCATATTGCCCGGCAGCCGGAAGGGGAGCGTGAACATCCATTATTGATGCCCCGCCCCAATCCGAAAAAAACGTTGGCAGTTGTGGTTTCCAGCGACCGCGGTTTGGCGGGTGGTTATAATATGAACGTGGTGCGCACAACTCTGCAAACCTTCAAATCCATCAAGCGGCCAGTCTCCTATATTGCCATTGGTGAACGCGGGGCGGAATTGCTTGCTCATCGGGACAAGGATTTGCTGGCTGCCTTTACGAAATTGATTGCCCCGGCAGATTTAAAGGAAATCACGTCGATTGCCCATTTGGCAATGGAGAAATTTCTGGATGGTTCGTATGATGAAGTGTACCTGTGTTATACAGAATATATCGACCAGCTCTCCCAGAAAGTCGTGATTCGTAAGCTCTTGCCGCTGAAAGTTGTGTATGATGACAAGGATGAGGAAACGTATAATCTGACCCATCCAACACGGGCAAGTTTTATTTATGAGCCGGATAAGGATCGGGTGGTTGATGCCATTGTGCCGCGTTTTATCGGTCTCCAGGTATACGCTGCGGTGCTGTCTGCGGAGGCAAGCGAGCATACCGTGCGGATGACAGCGATGCATAATGCGACGGGAAATGCAAAAGATATTATGCATTCATTGCAGATGGATTACCATAAGACACGGCAAAAAGAGATCACCAATGAAATTTTGGATATTTCCGGCGGCACAGAGTCGCTTCAGGAAAGCAGCGGCGAACGCTGGTAAAGTTCCCCGCTGCGCAGGGACTGCATGAAGACAAAAAGAAAGTATTGGAGTGATCAATGGAGCAAACGGCAACTGGGTCTGTTGTCCAAATTCAAAGCAGTATTGTAGATGTTGAGTTCCCGGAAGGGGATCTGCCATTCATATTTGAGGTGGTAGAAGTGCTGCGCCCCGATGGCCCGCCGCTTGTGCTGGAAGTGCAGAAGCATCTGGGCGAGAACTGGGTGCGCTGTGTGGCGATGGGTTATACTGAGGGTTTGCAGCGCGGCGTGCCGGTAAAACGCACCTTCCAGCCGCTGCAGGTGCCGGTGGGAGACGTGACTCTGGGGCGTATCTTTAATGTGCTGGGCCAGCCGATTGACGGCAAGGGTGCTGTGACGGCGTCATTGTATTATCCTATTCATTACCACGCGCCGCAGATGCACGACCAGGTTACCCGTATCGAGGTGTTTGAAACGGGGATCAAAGCGATTGATCTGGTAGCGCCTTTCACCAAAGGCGGCAAAACCGGCGTGTTTGGTGGGGCGGGGGTTGGCAAGACCGTCATCATTATGGAGTTGATCCGCTCGATAGCTACGGTGCACAAGGGCACGTCCGTGTTTGCCGGGGTGGGAGAACGTACCCGGGAAGGTACCCAGCTTTATCGCGAGATGAAGGAATCTGGCGTGTTAAAAGATACGGTGATGGTGTTTGGACAGATGAATGAGCCGCCAGGCGTCAGACTTCGTGTAGCCTTAACGGGGTTGTCGATGGCAGAGTATTTCCGTAATCAAGGGCTGGATGTGCTGCTGTTCATTGACAATATCTTCCGTTTCATTATGTCTGGGGCAGAGATTTCAGCCATGCTGGGCAGAATGCCCTCGGCGGTGGGGTATCAACCCACACTGGCCTCAGAAATGGGTGAATTGCAGGAACGGATTACGTCCACTCGGTATGGTTCGATCACATCGATGCAGGCGGTGTATATTCCGGCGGATGATTATTCTGACCCGGCGCCGGTGGCGACCTTTGCGCATCTGGACGCTACGGTTGCATTGGACCGCTCAATCGCGGAAAAAGGAATCTACCCGGCGGTGAATCCATTGACTTCTACCTCCCGAATTCTGGAGCCGATGATTGTGGGCAAGGATCATTACCGCACGGCGCGAGACGTGCAGAAAGTTTTGCAGCGTTATAAGGATTTGCAGGATATTATCGCGATTTTAGGGATTGATGAATTAAGTGAAGAGGATAAGGTAACAGTTTCACGGGCGCGCAAGATTGAGCGTTTCTTTTCACAACCGATGTTTGTGGCGGAGAAGTTTACCGGCATCAAGGGCAGCTATGTGCCGCTGTCGGAGACGGTGCGCGGGTTCCGCGAAATTCTGGATGGGGTGCATGATCATTTACCGGAGCAGGCTTTTAGCATGGTGGGTACAATTGATGACGCCATTGCGAAAGCAAAAACAATGTGATGATGAGGCGAGACAGCACCCATGACAATTTATTGTGAGATTGTGACGCAGGAAAAGATTGTGTTTCAGGGCGAAGCCAACCTGGTGAGCCTGCCTGGAGAGGCCGGCGAGATTGGGATTCTGCCAAAACATTCCCCCTTGCTAACTATCTTAAAATATGGCATTATCAAGGTGCGCTCGGCTGGAACGGATAAGGTATTTACCGTTTTTGGCGGTGTGGCTGAGGTACAGCCTGACCAGATCACTATTCTGGCGGATGCTGCTGAAGATCTGGATGAAATTGATATCCACGCAGCAGAGGAAGCCAAACGACGAGCCGAACGAGCGCTAAAGAGAAAAGACCGGCTGACAGAAGATGCCGAGATGGAAATGTGGGAAGCACTGCGTCGTTCCAATGTGCGGCTTGATGCAGTACGCCGTTTCCGGCAGGGCTGAGATTAAAACAGGAAGGATTCAAAACCGAATGCCATTATTATCGCGAGACCTGGGGATTGACCTGGGTACCATGAACGTCGTTATTGCTGAAAGTAATCGTATTTTGCTTCAGGAACCGACGGTTGTGGCGATTATTGTTGAAGAACAGAAACTTGTTGAATGGGGGCAGGCAGCCAAGGATATGTCTGGTCGGGTGCCGGAGAGCATTGAGGTGCTGCGCCCGATGCAGTGGGGGGTGATCGCTGAATATGAGGTCACCGAAAAATTGTTGAGTTTCCTGATCAAGAAAGTCAGTGGGCCGATGTTGTTTTTTCGCCCGCGGGTGATCATTACCGTGCCGTATGGGGTGACGAGCGTAGAACGACGGGCAGTACATGAAGCTGGGTTGGGTGCGGGCGGACGCGATGTGTATTTGATCCAGCAGCCGCTGGCAGCGGCATTGGGGGTTGATCTGCCGATCGCTACGCCTTCGGGTAATATGATCCTTTGCCTGGGCGGGGGGACGGCCCAGGCGGCTGTGCTGGCGATGAACGGGATTGTGGCTGCGGAAACCAGCCGCTCTGGCGGGCTGCGTTTTGATGAGGCGATCGTTTCTTACGTGCGCAAGCGTTATGGTCTGATCATCGGTCAACCGACTGCCGAGCAGTTGAAAATCCGCATTGGTGCAGCTGTTCCTCAGGAAGAGCAGGGATCAATGGAAATCCAGGGGCAGGATCAGGTCTCCGGTCTGCCAAGGCCGATCACCCTGACCACGGATGATCTGGTGGAAGCGCTACAGGAGCCGCTGGGCGAGGTGGCGGAAAATGCGAAGAAGGTGCTGGAAAAGACACCGCCGGAATTGATCTCCGATATTATCGACCGTGGCGTGGCCTTATGCGGCGGAACGGCACTGCTGCGGGGGATTGACAAGTATTTGACCCGGGCGCTGGGTATTCCCGCTTATCTGGTGGATAATCCTACTACCTGCACTGCGGAGGGGGCGGCCCGGGCGACCAGCCAGCGTGATATTCTGAAACGCAGCCTGACGCAAGGCTGAACGGCAACGTATTATGCTTAATGGACAATTTATCGAGATCGCGCAATCAGAAAATGGTTGCGCGATCTGCTTATTCGTCGAAGTCAATGTCGTTGAGGTCGTCCTCGTTCCATTCGCCGGCGCTGTAGAACTGAATGTCGCCAAAGAGAATTTCTTGCTCGGCTTCCACGATATGGCGCTTGATTAGTTCCAGCAGGGCGAGGAAGGTAACCACGATTTCGATGCGGTTCTTTTCAGAGAGCATGTCGTTGAACGTGGAGGTATCTTTAATTTTGATGATTTCGAGAATACGGTAAATTTTCTCGCGGATGGTGATGCGGGACATGGTTACCACTTTGCTGAGACTGGTGAGGGAGGGTTTGTTGGCGAGGGCGTAGCGCGCGGACTGGATGAGGTCCTCCAGGGTGATGCCACTCATGTCCAGGGTAGGTTCAACCTTGATATCAAGGGGGGCGAGGCGCAGGTAGGTGCGCAGGTTTTGTTCTTCACGTTTGCGCAGATCGCTGGCGATTTCCTTGAAACGTTTGTAGAGGATCAGTTGCCGTGCCAGGGCTTCGCCAGGATCTTCCTCTTCATCGGAAAGGATGGTTTCTGGCTGTTTGGGCAGCAGGGCGGCTGATTTGATCTGGATCAGGCGTGCGGCAATGACCAAAAAAGCGGAAACTTCTTCCGGGTCGCGGTTTTCCAGGTTTTTGATATGTTCCAGATATTGATCGGTAACCTGTGCCAGGGCAAGGCTGGTGATATCCAGCTCGGCGCGTTCAATTAACTGCAAAAGAAGGTCCAGGGGACCTTCGTATACATTGGTGCTTACCTGGTATTTTTCAGTTTGGTGTTCAGCTATGTTCAGACTCACGTGCGGTATTATAACAGAATCCCTGCGGGGCAGGAAAATGTGATCAGGGAAAAAATGGCGAGCACCCAAGTTCAACAGGATCGCCCCACCATACTCTTTACAGTAACTGCAAAGCGCAGGATGAGCCTGTGGAAGCGGAAGCCGTGCGCATGGATTACTGCCAGGCTTCAGTCATAATGAAAATCAGAATGGTGTTTTCTAGATCTTCTGACTGCTCCCCAAAAAAACAGTATCATTTCACAAGCGGGATGAAAACGATTATAATTTGGGAGGTTACCAGGAGCGTTTGATTTTATGCAAATTCGCTGTACCGATTGTTCATGTTCATATCCTGAAACGGGCCTGCCTTATGTATGTCCACAATGCGGCGGGCTGTTTGATTTTGATGGGCCGCTTGAATTTCACCTGGAGAAGGTGGAGGTTGAACAGCCAGGCATGTGGCGGTACCGGCATGCTTTTGCCTTGTTTGATGATGCGCCTCTCGTTTATCTTGGAGAGGGAAATACGCCCCTGGTGTGGCTGGATGTGGAAGGGAAGCAGGTCGGGGTTAAGGTGGAGGGACAGAATCCCAGCGGGTCTTTTAAGGACCGCGGGGTGGCTGTGACCACCAGTCAGCTTGTGGCGCGAGGTATTACTCAGGCCGTTGAGGATTCTTCCGGCAATGCGGGCGCTGCGTTTGCAGCCTATGCTGCAAAAGTGGGGATTGGGGCGAAGGTGTTTGTGCCGGAATATGCCAGCGGACCGAAAACCGGGCAAATCGAAGCGTATGGCGCGGAGCTGGTACGCGTGCCGGGGCCGCGTTCGGCGGCGGCTGATGCCGTGCTGGCCGAAGTACGCCGGGGGAAGGCGTATGCCAGCCATGCCTGTCTGCCGTTTGGTCTGGCGGGGTATGCAACGATTGCTTATGAGCTGTACGAAGCGATGGGGGACGCACCAGGGACGATTGTGGCGCCGGTGGGGCATGGGGGCTTATTGCTGGGCCTGATACGCGGTTTCAGGGCCTTGCAGACTGGCGGATATATTGCGAAAATGCCGCTGTTTCTTGGCGTGCAGGCCGCCAATTGCGCTCCGATATGGACAGCTTTTGAAGATGGATTGGCAGCGGTTGAAACATTGGTGACGGAGGGAACGGTGGCCGGCGGGGTAGCGGTTCGCTATCCCAGGCAGCTTCCGGCGCTGATGCGCGAAATGCCGGTTGGCTCGCGTATGGCGGCTGTGCAGGAAGAGGATATCCTGCCTGCTGTGCAGGCACTGGCGCATCAAGGCCTGTATGTGGAGCCTTCGTCTGCGCTGGTGTGGGCGGCGATGATGGAATGTTTAGAGGATTTATTAGAGCCGGTTATGCTAATTTTGTCCGGTTCCGGTTTGAAGTATACAAAAAAATAATGTGAAAGTGAACTGATGGAATGTGAGCTACCTGGCAGCAAAACCGGCGAGGTGGTTGACGCTCCCTGAGTTCCGGGAGGATGATTTGGTGAAGAAGAAAATTCAATTTAAACCTTTGGAAAGCCCGCGAGAGCTTGCGGAACGCATTAATCTGCCTTTTAATGACAATCTGTTGCTGGGCCGGGCGTTGACCCACCGGTCGTATTTGAATGAACACACTGAAGCACTGGAAGATAATGAACGGCTGGAATTTTTGGGGGATGCGATTTTGGATTTTGTAGTGGGGGCGTGGTTATACAACCGCTACCCGGAAATGCCGGAAGGCGACCTGACCCGGATGCGGTCTGCGCTGGTGCATACCGAGCAGTTGGCGGTGTTTGCCAATCAGATCCAGTTGGGCGATGCGCTGCGTCTGGGGAAAGGCGAATCACAGGCTGGCGGCCGGCAGCGGCCGGCGCTGTTGTGTGACGCATTTGAGGCTTTGGTGGGGGCGGTATACCTTGACAGCGGTATTGAGGCAGTATGGAAGTTTATTTCCCCTCTGCTGGAAGAATGTGCGGATGAGATTCTGATCAATCATAAAACCGATGATTCCAAATCCCTTTTCCAGGAATGGGCGCAGGCCCAGGGATTCTGTACACCGGAATATATTACCCGCAAGGCAACCGGCCCCGACCATTCCAAGGTATTTGAGGTAGATGTGTTATTAAACGGGGAAGTATATGGGAGCGGCAGCGGGCATGGCAAACAGGCAGCTACAAAAGCTGCGGCACATGATGCGCTGAAACGATTGGGGATGGTCGATTAATTCGTGCAACCTCATTTTTAGCAGGGTAGATAATAGTGCACAGGAAGGTTTATGGCAACGAGATTAAAGTCTCTTGAGCTGCAAGGGTATAAGACCTTTGCCAGCCGGACAAAATTTGAATTTCCGGGAAATATTACCGCGATTGTGGGGCCAAACGGTGCGGGCAAGTCGAATGTTGCGGATGCACTGCGCTGGGTATTGGGCGAACAGGCTTATTCCCTGCTGCGCGGGCGCAAAACTGAAGACATGATTTTTTCGGGGTCGCAAATGCGTCCCAAGGCCAGCATGGCGATGGCTACGATTACATTTGATAATGAGGATGGCTGGCTGCCGATTGATTACTCTGAGGTTTCACTGGCACGCAGGGCGTATCGGGATGGGCAAAATGAATATATTCTCAATAATCACCGGGTGCGCCTTAAGGAGACTTCAGAGCTATTGGCGAAGTCCGGGCTGGCTGAACGAACGTATACCATTATCGGCCAGGGCCTGGTGGATGCGGCGCTATCGTTGAAGCCGGAAGAGCGCAGGAAGTTCTTTGAAGAAGCAGCCGGTATTGGACTGTACCGCAGCCGGCGGGAAGAAGCGTTGAATCGTTTAACGACCACCCAGCGTAATCTGGAACGGGTGCATGATATTCTCAGCGAATTGAAACCCCGTCTGCGCAGCCTGGAAAAGCAGGCACGACGGGCGAAAGAATATGATCAGATCAAGGAAGACTTGCATGCTTTGTTGCGCCAGTGGTATGGGTATCACTGGCATCACACACAAGCAGATCTGGAGCGCGCAAAAATTGCGCTGCGCGAACAGACAAAACTGGCAGGCAATGCACGACAGCAGCAAAGCACAGTGGAAGCAAATATTGATTCACTGCGTATCCAACTGCAACAATTGCGCAGCGAGCTGGGTACATGGCATACTGAATTATCCGTGATCCATCAGGAGCGGGAGCAGCGCAGCCGCAGCCTGGCAGTGCTGGAAGAACGTCAGCGGGCGTTGAGCCGTCAAAGTGCCGAGTTGGAGGATGAAGCACTGCGTTTGTCTGATGAAGAAAATGACCAGCAGGAACGGGTTAGCCGTATGGTGGCCGAGAGTGAACAACTGCGTCAGGAATGGAATGAAGCACAGGAGCAGGTGCAGCAAGCAGGTAAATTGCTTCAAACACAGGAAGAATCGCGCAGTGCGGCGTCACAGGCATTGAAGGAAGCACGCGAGCAGCTCGTTGCCCGCGAGACACAGAAGGTCGCTTTTCAGGCGCATTATAACGAACTGCTCAACCGGGTTGAGTCTTTGCGGCAATCCTTCCAGACCCTTTCGGAAACAGAGGCCAATGAAACGGCGGCTTTCCGACGGGCGGAGGAGGACTATGACACAATTTCCGATACGCGGAATGAGAAAGAGATGGAAGTTCATGAGGCGGAGAAGCGGCTGAAGAATTTGCAGCAGGAAACCAGTGCTCTTGAAGAGGATTACACTGGGCTGCACCGTGAGCGCACCCAGATGGAAGCAGAGCGCATCAAACTGCAAACCCAGTTACAGGTGCTGGAGCAGGCAGAAAATTCTTTGAGTGGACTGAATCAAGGGGCCAAGACGGTGCTGGAGGCTGCACGCAAGGGCAAACTGCGCGGACAGTATCAGGCAGTCAGTCATTTGCTAGAAGTGCCGGCTGCTTATGAGACGGCAATTGCTTCTGCATTGGGCGATTTTTTGGATGGAGTGGTGCTGGAAGAGAATGCCAGCCTGGAAGAGGTGCTGGATCTGCTGGAAGCGGGAGCACAGGGGCGGGCGGTAATTCTGCCCGCAGCGCAAAACACCGCCGGTAAAAAAAGCAAGGCGATTCACCAGACAGGCGTGGTTGGCAATGCCATTGAGCTGATCCAGTCTAACAGCCCGTTGGCAAAATTTGTGGAGGTACTGCTTGGCGATGTGTATGTGGTGGAGGACAGGAATGCGGCCAGGAAAATCATGCCACTGCTGGGAACAGGGGGCCGGGCAGTAACCTTGAAAGGGGAAGTATTCTGGGCGAACGGGGTTGTGGTGGCTGGCAAGGATAACCGTGCAGCGGTCATTTCCCGGCCACGACTGAAACGTGAGTACCAGGATCAGATTGAAAAATTGGAACGCGAACTGGAACAACTGTTGGTACAGGAAGAAGAACGGAACGAGGAAATTGTAGAAAAGCAGACGCAGGCCGCACAGCAGCAGACCAAACTTCAGGAAAGCCGCAATGCGTTGAACGAGATTGCGCGGACGTTTCAGAAGACCGACCTGGCGCTGGAACAAGCACGCCAGCGCAGCACGTGGCAGAAGAACAAGCTGAAAGAAACAGAAACCGAGATTGAGCAAGCCGAAAAGGAAATTCGCGAGTTGCAGGACAAGCAGAAAGCGATTGATACGAAAATTATTGAAAGTCAGGCTGTGGTGCGGGAACGTAACCGTGAGATGATGTCTTTGCCGCTGGAAGAATTGCAGTCGCAGATGGCGCATTGGCGTACCAATGCCGCTGTGGCTCAGCGGGCAGTGGTTGAGTCTGAGAAGCGGTTGTCGGAACAGCGTGAGTTATTGGAAAACAATCAACAGCGCAGGCAATCGCTGGTGCAGCGGAAGAGCAGTAATCAGGAAAAGCTGGCTGCTCTGGAAGAGGAGAGGAGCGGGCTGCGGCAGCAGGAAGATGAATTGAACGTTAAAATTGAAGCCTTAACGGCAAAGATCGAACCTGGTGAGGCTTCCTTGAAGAAGCTGGAGCAGGAGTATTCTGTTGTGCAGGACCAGCAGCGCACCATTCACCAGGAAACCTCGATGGCTGAACGGCATGAGTCCCAGGCTCAACTGGATGTAACTCGCAAACGGGAATCGATCACCAATCTGCGCGCGAAAATAGAAGAT
>Ga0334887_1003260_pt1 | contig 16418 bp, 13 predicted proteins | sample GraSluR1_MG_10_FD_207217 | JGI IMG/M metagenome (GOLD analysis project Ga0334887, IMG submission 207217) | Sludge microbial communities from methane-producing bioreactor in Wageningen University, Netherlands - Granular Sludge_18_07-R1 | ecosystem: Engineered > Bioreactor > Anaerobic >...
GGGTGTATGCATCGGTATCGAAAACCGGTCTTTGACTCCCGCAAATCCTAAGGCACCATTCCCGCCACTCAGCAAAATTCCGTTCGTCATAATATCCGAAGAAAGTTGGGCTGGCGTGTCTTCGAGAAGCCGTTTCAGATGATGCAACCATCGGTTTCGAATGGGTTTCACTGCTTCTTGGATTTCTTCGTTCCGGATCATGCAAGTCTTTGGGATTCCGGAAACAGATTCTCTCCCATGAACTTCCAATTCTATTGTTTCTCCGTCCATAAGGATCGCTCGCTTGATCCGTTCTGTCTGTTCTTCTCCCAAATGAATATGAAATGTCCGATTAACGTATCGGGCAATCTGTTGATTTACGATTTGACCGGCTTCTTCCAGTGTCTGTCCTTTGACAATCCCGCCAAAGGCCGTGATTCCAAGATCGGTAATGGTGTGGCCTGATTGAACAACCAACCATCCCTGGTCCATCACGGGTTTTTGGGCAAACCCCATCAACGATGCCACAATCGAAGGGATCCAGTAGACTCCATCTGCCTTCATCTGATCAGCCAAATCAATCAAAACCCGCTTTTGAATCGAATTGATCCCCAAGACCGAAGAAAGGACCCACACTTTTTTCGAAAGGATTGGCAACCGTGCCCGCCTTTTGAATAGATCCTTCAATACGGAGATGAGCAAGTCATAATTTGCTACGCCACCGCGTTGGATCAGAGATTCTTCTCGAACGCCCAAAGGCGCTTTCCCAATCACTGCTTCTGCCTGGGTTCCATAAGAGACCAGATCACCATCTTCGGATACCAGAGCAATTGCAGGTTCTTCAATCTCCACACCTTCCTGGGGAAGGGATATCCGAATATGGGAAGAACCAAAGTCGATACAGACAGGATAAGAACGCACCTTTTTTGCTCCTTTTTGCGTTTGTGAGCGTTAATGCATATTTCTATGGTGCGCGTCTTTTTCCTCAGGTGAGTATTCGGCGAGCAACACATGCCCACGCATAACTAATCGTTCCCTCGCGCATACGGTTTCTCAGATCCCCCAGAGAGTGGCAGCTGCCGATCTTTGCGGCATCAACCTTCTCGAATCCTTGAAATGAGGCTTTGATTCTCCGCAAATCAAAGAAAGGAGCTTGTTTCTTGAATGGTTCCAGAAACTCAAACTGATTGGGTTCAAAATACACGTATGCGCCATACCATAGGGCCTGGTGTTTCATCCATGTGCGGACAGAAGAAATTGGAAAGTTATCGTTGGTGAACATATGGCTAAATGTTCCATATATGTCCAATACAAAATCCACCGACGCATTTCGAAGTGGGAGGTCGCAAAAGTTAGAGGCGATCAATACAAGATCCGGTCTAGGAGCGTGTTTTTCAATCACTCGTTTCAATTCGAGCAATTGGGAGAACCGTTGGTCCGTTGCAACATAGACGCAGGGAGGTTTAAGCTTTTCCATGATCCGACCCAAAAAAGTGCCCGAGCCTGTTCCCAATTCCAAAATAGTGCTATTTTGAGTCGATTTGTAATTGATCCGTTTTGCCAACCACTCCACCGATTTGATCGCAAAACTCAAAAAATTGGGATCAAAACTGTCCAGATACTCATGAGTAATTCGTGACTCGACCAGCGTCTCTTCTTCAACAGCCGTTCGTGTCCGGAGGATGCCTTCTTCAATCTTTGCTTTATACCCGCACCGACAAGAGAGGATGCCTTCATGAATTTGATTGCTCTCAACCTTTGCTTGATCCAGTTGCAGGGCTTGTCCGCAATCGGGACAACAAAAGTTGGAGAAAAAGGAGATAGGAATTCCAATTTTGGGTGATTCTTCCCCCAAATCCAACGATGACCATCCAAGCTGAACATCAATGAGTTGAAGGGCTTGATCGATCTCTTCCTTTTCTGTACGCAACTCTTCCTGTTTCTTTAGGAAAAACTGACTGTAGTACTCTTTATCCGATTGATCGATCAGATTGGTCAACCGAATTAAAGAAATCATCTTTTTTATTTCGGAGAGGGAGAAGCGCATTTTTTTCAGTGTGAGCACCAATTCCATGTCTTGGACGCACTGCTGATCGAATATCCGTTGATTATGGACCATTTCCGGAAGTACAAGGCCGTTTTCAACGTAAAAGCGTATGGTATCGATCGAGACTCCGAACCGCTCCGCAAAATGCCCAATTCTCATTCTGTTCCCTCCCAGGCTTATTGTACCATTATTTTGGAATAGAGTGAATCGGTTCCTGGAATCCACACTTGGACATAGATGTAAAGGGGTTACCAAAGTTTGGTCGTTTGAGATTTCATTTTGTATAAAGCCTTATCAGCCAATATTAAGGCATGATTGAAGTCATCTTTGATCTCGGCTACTCCAAACGAGAAGGAGATTTCGTTATCAGGAAATTTAGTTTTCAACTCTTGAATGCTTTGCGTGAGAATCGAGAAGGCTTTTGCTTCTGGGCACTGATGAAAAAGCAGCATAAACTCATCTCCGCCAAAACGGATGATCAAATCTGACTTGCGCAGGGTCTTTTTAAAAGTATCGACAAGCTTTACCAACACTTGATCTCCATATTCATGGCCATAGGTGTCATTTAGCTGCTTAAACCCGTCTATATCGATCATAGCAAGAGAATCACCTTGTTCAAAGCGATGCTTGCCGAGAACACCCCGATTGAAGGCTTGCGTAAGAGGGTCAAGAAGAGACGATGTCTTGAGTTTAAGAAAGCTCTTTTTATAGCTTTCCACAAGATATACCCCGAAGTACAAGATGCAAATCAAGACTCCGTATACCAATAGATAGGGTTGGCTTTTCTCAGGGAAAATGGTCTTGAATACTGTGTGCGCGATCGTGCAACCCAAAAAACACATGGGGAAGATGAGTGGGACATACCATTTTTTCACCACCCAAACGATAACGATGATGGGGTTGACCAAGATTATGAAGTTGGTTAGATTAGAAATGGCCACAAAAGATCCATGAGTGGGTTGGATGAAAAAAGCGAAAATGGCGATCCATGTAGGCCATACCATCCACCGCGCAAGTTTGGGGTTACCCAGAAGAAGATACTCAGTTCCAAGAAGAAGAAAGAAGGTAGCCAAATAACCCGATCCGTTCACTACTTTCCGAAAAAGCAAGAAGAAATCAGAAGTACCTGTACTCAAACGAAACTGATAATCCAGGAAAAAAACGCTTGCCAAGAGCGTGGACAACCCAAGGTACCGAAAAACTTTCTTATGATCTGGTACTCCCATGGAAACAAGAAGGAGGATCAGCCCCAGCAACAAACTGCCGCCAATAGCAAATAGATAGAGTTCTTGATCCAGAAATCGAACGAAAATGTCCCTATGAAGAAGCTTTTTATACTCGCCAAGGTATGGGATTCCGCCAAACCCCACATCATGCAGATTGGCCATAATCAAGGTAAGCTGATTGGTATCCTTTATCAGTGCCAAAGGAATGGGTACTTTGATCACCGAGTTCCAGATATTCGCCGATCGTTCTTCAAAATCACCGAAATGGGTCACCTCGAATCCGTTGATTTCGATCCGCAATCCATGACAGTATGGACGAGGTAAGTACAGTGTATTGGCCCTTCCTAGATCCGCACGGGAGAAGTGCGTCGACAACCGGGTATCTCGAGGTTGTTCGATCAAAAGGTAGAATGGAGGTCGAACGAGTTCAAGATTCTCTTCCCAAGTCATTTCCCAAGGGGAAGAAAGCGGGAGACCATGGGTCTGAAAAGGCATGGTGGTGACAAACCAAAGACCAAAAAAGAGACACATCGATCCCAAAAAAGAAGTAAGCGCCTTACTCCTCATTCAAAAGCTCCTTAAAACAAAAGAGGTTTTCCTCCCTCTGAATGGCTATTTTTCAGGTTCATTGTTCTGTTCAGATTCGAACCGCTCGGGCTGCTTATACTGCGATACTACAAGATTCATAATCCGCTTTGGATAATGATCTTTGAAATCTCGAGTCCATATTGCGCGATTTTCGACTTCGTTTTCCTTTTGCTATCTTATTCATACCCCTGCTATTGTACCCTATCAATTTCATTGTGTCAACTTTACTATGAGTGATTCGAGCCTGGGAAACCAAAAAAGTTTGTGGTATAATACCTGCATATCTGAGATATGGGAGGAATACTGTGGACCATCCGTTCGACTTGTCCAGTCTGATGAAAAACCTTTCCGGAGACGAACAGATTGTTTTCGAGCTTTTGGAAGAATTTGTGGACCACTATCCACAGCGCTTGGAAGAGATGAAGGAAGCAATTGATTCGGGAAATGCGCTTCTCTTAACCCGAACCGCGCACAGCTATAAAGGGGCAATCTCCAATTTTGGCGCAACGCGAGCGCAAAGCATCGCATCGGAATTGGAAACCTACGGAACCCTGGAGCAAGTCGATCAAGCTTTGCCGGCTTGGCATGAGCTCGTCGTTGAGATGAAGCGATTTCAAGAACACTACGATCGAATTGTTGCGACAACGAAGGATCAGGGATGAAGCTCCTTATATTTTGTATTCTCGTTTTCATCAGCGGTTTCGCTTATGGACAAACGTACTCTTCGCCTGAAGCCCTTTTAGAGAGGTATTCCGCAGAAGAGATCAAAGATGCCTTTCAAACGCCTCGGGGAATCTCAGAATTGATGGAATCATATGAAGAGCGGAGAGACGGGATCTTTATTATGAGCACCAGAGCCTTATACCAAGTTCGATATCGAGAGGGAACGGGGCTTGTCTTTGAAACAGTTAAGACCCGAAAAGAGATCGAGGACCAATTTCCCCTTTATGTAATGATGTGGCTCTTTATTATTTCCGGGGGAATCATTCTCTTGGTGATTTTGGTCCCGAACAAGCATTAGACGGCCCGATCTCTCACATGTTTTGACGTACGGTGCAAGAGGAGACCCATACCGCTTCTCCCTTTCTGACACCTAGGTATTCTGCAACAGGCGCACACTTTGCTGTGAGAGAGAAATAGACTTCGGGGCGAGAAACAGCGCAAAGGCCTTCGAAATTCCCTTGTCCTTTGGATATGATCAGGTCGGATTGGGCAAATGTCTCCTGGAACTCCTCGTTGCATTGAGACAGGACCGTTCCGGGCAAAGAAGATCCCGAAGGGAGCACCGCGCAATACCTGTCCATACCAACTTGATTTGCGTCTTCCAAGGTAACGTCGTTAATGATCGGCTGACTCCGCACAGCGGCTGTGACTCGAATCCGGGGATAATGGCTTTGAATTTGCTGGATCAGCAAACCATCAAATACAATCTCGCCCGCATTGTCCAGAAGAACCAACAGAGAGCGCGTGTTGTCCAAATCCGACGCGAATTGATCGAAATGATCGATGGCGAAATCCTCATCCAATCCCGCGATCAAGTCTTTCTTCATTTGATGGATCTTGACTTCATGAGCCCCGAGATCGATAATGTTAGACCGGCTCGCGAGTTTGGCAAAAAAACGCAACGGTTGGTTGCCAAACGCCTCTTCCTTTTGGAATTCCTTCAGAACAGCCATGGTCACTTGGTTGGAAAGAATCTTTTTTTCTCGAAAGACATCTCGAGTATGGAATTGCTTCTCGACGACACGATATAGGTAATCTGCTACCTCAACAGGCGCTAGTCCCTTTGGAAGCTGGGCAAAAGAGGCACACAACCCTAGGAAGAATTCCGTTTTGTGCTGGGGTGAAAGGGAAAGCTCGCGCGCTATGCGTTGCGCTTGACCAAAATGGCACGGAATGCAGTCAGCAAAGTACTTCATGAATGAGTATCGCTGACCGGTTCATCTTGTTCGGACGTTTGGGCTTGGTTCGGTTTTTCATAAACCTGGATCGCCTTCAACAAGGTATCCACCGCCAAATTGCTGCAATGGTATTTGATCTCCGGCAACCCGCCCAATCGCTCGACAATCTCCTTCCAATTGACTTTTTTTGCTTCTTCCAACGATAACCCTTTAACGGCTTCGGTCATCATGGATGCGGTTGCTATGTTCGCTGCGCATCCGTAGGTTTCAAACCGGATATCTTGGATGGTTCCCTCCTGAATGTCCAGGTACACAGTCATCATATCTCCGCACGCAATGCTTCCTTCCGTAGCTTTCGCGCTGGGTTGTTGGATCGAACCCAAATTCCTGGGGTTTTTGAAGTGCTCCATAACCAACTGAGAATATTTAAGCATGGTGATGAGGGTCCTCCTTTAGAAATTGAGATTTGTCTATTCCGGGTTTCAACGGACTGACTTTCCGAAGAAACACAACTACTTCAGCCAGTCGATCAACCGCTTCATCGACTTCGTCCTTCGTGTTACCTCGACTGAAGGTGAAACGAATCGATCCATGGGCCCGTTCATGATCCCCCCCAATAGCGAGGATTGCATAGTTCGGTTGCAGAGACTCTGAGGCGCAGGCGCTCCCTGTGGCAACCTCTACGCCATGCATCGATAAGGCCACGGAAATGGCTTCCCCTTCGATAAACTCAAAACTGATATTGACATTGTACGGAGAGCGTCGTTGACCCCGAGGCCCGTTGAGAATGGTATAGGGAATTTCCGTTTCGATCCTTTGGATGAGGTATTCCTGCAGATCGGTCACATGCTTTAATGCGGATTCCTGCTGTTTGAACCCGATTTCCGCCGCTTTCCTCATGCCCATGATACCACTGACATTTTCGCCTCCGGGTCTTAGTCGGTCGAATGAAGGTGCACCAAACATCAATGGTTGGATTTTTACGCCCTTTCTCCGATAGAAAAAGCCAACCCCTTTTGGCCCGTGATACTTATGAGCGCTCGAACTCACTAGGTCAAGACCGAGTTGCTGTACATCGAGGGGAAACTTGATGTACATCTCTGCTGCGTCTGTATGAAAGAGGGTTTTGAGGTTCTTGGATTTCACAATCGCCCCGATTTCCTTCAAGGGCATCATGGATCCAATGAAGTGACCAATGGATATGATGCTTACCAGAATGGTTTGATCGGTGATTCGATCTTCCAACTGATTTAGATCGATGATTCCTTCAGAGTCCACATCGAGCGTTGTGACTTCAAATCCTTCTCGTTTGAGTTGCTTTCCCGCTTCAATGACAGAGCCATGTTCCAAAGCCGATACGATGATGTGGTTTCCGTTCGTCCGATTGGCGCGCGCCGCACCCAAGACAGCTAAATTATTGGCTTCCGTAGCGCCTGATGTGAATATGATCTCGTCGGGTTGAGCGGAAATGCTGGACGAAAAAAAGGCCCGGGCTTCTGTCAAAGAATCGTAGATTTCTTGAGCGGTTGCATACAATCCATCCGGTCGTGCAAATCGCTCCGTGAAAAAGGGCATCATGTATTCAGCAACCTCAGGAAGCACCGGTGTTGTCCTACAGTTATCAAAGAATATGGGCATTTCTTCCTCCTAAGTTTGAGTTATATAACAATATCAGAGACGAAAAAAAACCATCGCGGATTCCAACAATCTCACTTCAGCGGATCACAGCAAAAGCGATCATACCACCCAGCATAACCAACTGGAAGATTGTCAGAAGACTAATCCGTTTCTTGTTCACTGGATTCCCCCCACATAATCACATAAGATTCAACCACAAAGATTGTACCATAATCAAAGCGAAGAATCAGAATATCAAGTCTGGATGTTCAAAATATGGATGTCTCCAGCAACAAAAGCATGTGTTTTTCGGTCATCCCCTTGAAGCGTTATCATTGTAGGCGTTACCTCGACAACCGTGCCTACAAAAGTTTGTTTTTTGATCTCTTCTCGAATGTGGACGACCATCCCCGGTTGAATCCACGAGTATTCTAACCATTCATGGAGCAATCGGCCTGCGTCCTGGTTCACCCATTGCCATTCCAGATCATCCAGTATTGTCCGCAATGATTGAGTCAAATCAAGGGGCGTTCCAACGATTTGAGATAATGTGGTGGCTTGCGCAGACAGCTCGCTGGGCAACGGATTGTTGATATTGATCCCTAAACCGATGATGCATGCCGAAAGATCCGGTTCGTACAGGTTTTCCTGGAGAATTCCCGCAATCTTTTTTCCCTGGATATAGATATCGTTTGGCCACTTGAGCAGAAATCGGTTTTCGGGAAAGGAAGATTCCAGGGATTTTGCCGTCCCCAATCCAATCAGCATCTGAAGAATATCCGGCGGATGCACGAAGTCTTTGAACAAAAACGAGATCCACAACCCTCCCCGTTCTGAAATCCAACTACGGTTCAGTCGCCCTCGGCCTTCGGTTTGAAAGAGCGCCCACACAACGGTTCGGTCGGGGAGGGATGCCCAATGCTCCTTGATGTATCGGTTGGTCGATGGAAGGCAATCAAAGGGAAGGACATGCCAAAACGAGCGAGCCGGCGTCATTCTTCCTTCATGGACACAACCACATAGCGGCTATCCATCGACGATATGTCCATTGAAAACGGATATCCTTCCAATGAAAAATCCGCAAGCGTTCGATTCACTCCAACGACAACTGGCACATGCCCGGGCAAAGACCTCTGAAAGACCAAAACCCCGCCTTTTGCGTACAACACCTGATAATCCCCTCTTTGTAGAGAAGGATAGGTGTTTCGGATCTCGATCCAAGCGCGCGTATGCTCAAGAAGCTCGTTATCCCAATAGGCGTCATCCCACGGAAATGGTCTCCGACAGTCTGGATCGTTTTCTCCCGGCAACCCAACCTCATCACCATAATAGATCATGGCAGAGCCGGGGAAAGTGAAAAGCAACGTCATCAACAGTTTCACCCTCTGCGAATCGCCTCCGCTCTCATTCAGGACTCGACGGGTGTCATGACTACCCAAAAGATTCCACAGCCCATGAATCACCTGAGGTGGATATGAATCCAGATACTTTTCGGTCATTTCGACAAAGGTTTCAGCGGTTCCTCCCCGAGCGATAAACCGCAGCGCGGCATCGCGGAACAGATAGTTCATGGTGGAATCGAAGGTGTCCCCTTCAAAATACGAAGAAGCGTCGGTCCAGACCTCGCCCACCAAGAGAAGGTCTGGATCCATACTTTTTATGGAGTCGCGAAAGATGCGCCAAAAGAACCGAGGTGTAGTGGTCGGGGCATCCAACCGCCATCCCGAAATCCCGGTCAAAGACCAATGGCGCACCACATCCAGAATGTATTCCTGAACGATTGGATTCTCATGATTCCACTTTGGCAACGAAGCGTAGTTGTTCCAGGATTCATAGCTTCGGGATGATTCAACCACCGGAAACTCCTTGATGTGATACCATTCCAAGAATTCCGACTCCTCTTGGTTCTGAAAAATGTCCTGCATCGCGAAAAACCCAACTCCGGAATGGTTGAACACTCCATCCAAGATTACATGGATGCCTAAAGACCGACAATAATCAACCAGTGTTTGGTATACTCCCCGGTCTCCGAAATGGGGATCGATTTTGTAATAGTCAACCGTATCGTATTTGTGGTTGGAAGGCGCTATGAAAATAGGATTGAAGTAAATAGCGCCAATACCCAAATCGGAAAGATAATCCAATCCTTCGATCACTCCTTGGAGATCCCCACCATAAAAATCGAAGTTCCCGGGAGAATCGAGATGGTTCCATGGTCGAACGCGAAGGGGGTCATTCAAGGGTTGGGCATTTTGAAATCGCTCCGGAAAGATCTGATAGATCACAATCCCTTTGCTCCACTCCGGTAGATCGAAAAACGGAAGGGGCGGATCTGTTGGGTCTAGATCCCATTGCTCCGTTTCCCAAGAGGTTTCTCCATCTGTGATGAGAAAGGAGTATTCAAACCCCCCTTCCCAAATTGAGGGATTGCCCATAATCCAATGGGCACGATAGTAGTCGCGCGCTGTCTCTTCGATCCGAATGGTCGGCACTTTGGTTATATTGCCTTCCACCGTTCGGACGATCAAATACACTGTTTCTACATCCTGGGAACGTGTGTGGACTCCCAGATAGTATTCCTTCCGATTGACCGGGTTCAGGTGCCTTCGATTCTGTGGATCGTGCTGGATGTACTGGGTATGGATCACCCCGTCTCCTCGTTCGAAGACCTCACGGGGGGGTTGAACACCAACATAGGCCACCGACCATTCTTTTCCGTTGGAAAACTCTCTCAGAGGAATCCGAGGATCCGGTTGGTGGATTTCGTCGACCAAGTAGGCAAACAGGTGTTTCCCGAAAGGAATCTCGATGCGCAAAGACCATATCCCCGATGGGTCTGGCCCTTCCATGGGGATGGGCTTTTCATGGATCCGATCGATGTAATACACCTGCTGGGCATCGGGGAATTGGGCCCAAAAGAACCGGGTCTGAACCTGTTGCGCAACTCCAAGGGCAAGACAGCAAACACAAATCGCCAAAAAGCATAGCGTTTGTTTCACTTAGCACCTCCTTGAGCTTTCTGGATGAAGGGATCAATCATCGGAAGGGGTATGAGTCTATGATCAAACAGGGAAAATTTTCCGAAAAGCTTCCACAATCTTCGGGTCAAACTGCGTGCCGGAACAGCGAAGGACTTCTTCATACGCTTCCGAAGAAGAAAAGGGGTTCCGATACGGTCTCTCGCTGGTCATCGCGTCAAAGGCATCCGCCAGGTTCAAGATCCTTGAAGGGAGCGGGATCGCTTCCTTTTCCAGCTGGTCGGGGTACCCCTTGCCGTCCCACCGTTCGTGGTGGTGCCGGACATAAAGCGATACATCTTCCAACGCATCGAAGATCCCCAAGACATTGGCGCCCCAGATGGGATGATTCTGAATCAGGTCAAACTCATCCTCGGTTAGGGCCGAAGGTTTTACGAGGATTGTGGCTGGAACGAGAATCTTCCCCACATCATGAACCATTCCTGCCCAAAAAATGCTGGATATGGTCTCTTCTTCCAAACCCATTTCTTCGGCAATCTTTACCGCATAATTGGCCACATTGATCGAGTGTCCTTTGGTATAGGGATCGTGGATCTCCAAGAGATTGATCAAAGCGGTAATCAAGTCTTTTTGGAATTGCTCCTGTTCTTTCATGTAGCTTTGCATGGTGATAAAAGCGGAAGCGATGTTGGAGAAGGCGTTCACGATCTTCACTTCGTTTTCGGTGAATTCTTGATCGCTCTCTTGCGCAATATCCAAAGACAGGCTTCCCAACACTCTTTTATGAAAGACCAAGGCAGAGAGGATCGATGATTTGATCGGAAGGGTCGCTTTTTGCATTTGATTCAAAAGATCTTCCGGTATGATGCTCTCGTTTTCAGCCATCACATCGATAATAACTGCCCCTGTATCCCCTTGTATCAAATGCTGTTTTTTCAGGTCAAGGGTTCTTAAGATTTCCATATCATGGCCCACCGACCAAACAAATTTCCAATCCTCTCCATCGACGATGGATATGCTCCCATAATCGGCTTTGTCGATCAAAGTCAGCAACATCTCTAACAAGTCCTTCAAAAATTCGCGATCCCGCTTCAATGCGGATTCGCAAATCCTGGACGTGATCGTGATCAGCTCTTCCATATTGGATGAGTATTCCTGAATGGCTTGGCTCGAATTCATAAGCAGCTGGTTGGTTTCTTGAAAGGCGAGATTGGTTTCGATCAGTTCTTTGTTCAGAAGCTCTTTTTCCTCGATGTACGCTTCCACAGTATCGGCCATCAAATTGAAATTGCGGGACATGCTTTGGATCTCTTTCGACCCGGATAGGGTGCACCGGGTCGAATAATCCCCTTTTCCAAACTGAATCATGAGCTGTGAAAACCGCTCAAACGGTTTGGAGATGAATTTGCTGACAAACCCAATCACGATCAAGATAATAGCGAACACAAGCGCAGCAAGGTAAATGAGACTCAGGGTTCTTGCGTTCAGACTCCGAAAGAGTTCAGCGCTTGGGACCATGATCACAAAATAAAAATCAGGATTCTTGCTCGACAAGTAGCTGATGTAGTGGTCGGATCCATTCGGCCTCAAAGGAAAAAAAGAGGTCTGCAGATTCTTCATCATGAGCTCTGGAAAGCTGGTTTGAACTGGTTCGAAGACAAGATCGGGGTTTTCCGAATCGATGATGATTCTCTCATTGCGATCCAAGATGATTAATCGTCCCTGTGGTATGATCTGGATTGATTCCACAAAGCCCCACAAGGCTTCCAGACTCATGCTTACATTCAACACGCCCAATACTTCCTGATTTGGATCCAGGATGGTACGTACGCTGCCAATCTGAGGCGTTTGTGAGAACAGAGTCATGTAGGGATCAGTGAATGCAACGGTGCCTGGCGATTTGAGCGCTTCATGATACCATGGGCGGGATCGGGGATCATACCCTTGTCCCAAAGGAACCATCGGGTATTCGACATATCCACCATAGCAAGTGCCCAAAGCGACCATCGTCACTTCCGGATGGGCATTGTGATACAGTTGGAAAAATCGGATCAATTCCTGGTCCACCGGATCGGTATACTCAGGAATCGAATGAGCTGGTAGGCCATCGCGCAGCATGCTATGCATTTCCGGGTGTATTCTCTGGAATAAAGGAAGCTGGGTTAAAAGAACAGTATTATTCAATAGTCCGCTCAAAAGGATATCAATGGATTGTTCCAATTGAACCAACTGGCTTTGGGTCATGTTCTCATATTCCGACAGTTGATCGGTGCGGACCTGATTATAGAGAAAAATCGCGAAGAAAAGGACAATGAACGCTGAAAACATAAGGATCACCAGAGCTATTTTCGAATACAAGCGCATCAGTGCCTTTTCTCCTTTCTTTATCTGCTGGCTGGGGGATTTTCTTTCCAATAAATTCACGTGTACGGTGAAATTATAGCACACTTGCTCCCGATTCATTGCACAAGAAGACCAGAAAAAGACAGATTCGGTTATTCATGTATTATTAACAAAGAAAAACCGATTGAGCAATTGCGCCGTATTCAAGTATACTTTGTGGTATAATGAGATAAGGTCGTTTTAATTCATTCGAAGATTGTTATAATGCTCGAGAAGGATTATTAAAAACCGAAGAAACAGATCAATTTAAGAAAGGTGGTTCATGTGAAGAAGAAAGCTCGTTTGATGACCGTGTTTGTTGTTTTGTTGGTAATGGCCGTTTTAATCGGGGTCATTCCTGTTTCCCTCTACTCGTACCAATCCGCGATGGGTATGACGCGCAGGATTTCCGACCAACTGCTCCAGGAAAAGATCGAGGCAGGGCTGCGGGCAATGAACGTCTATATGGAAAATGCCTATGGCCAAATCCGGATGCAAAACGGGACTTTGGTCGATGAAGCAAGCCAATCGTTTCAGGGGCGTTATGAGATTATCGATCGGATTTCCGAAGAACTGGGAGTCGTTGCAACGCTTTTTGCCCGGGATGGACAGGATTTTATCCGCCTAATCACTTCCATTCGGCAGGATGACGGGCAAAGAGCAATTGGCACCTACCTCGGAAGAGACAGCGCAGCCTACCAGCCGATCATGTCCCGGCGCACATATATTGGAGAAGCGATTATCTTGGGTGACAACTATCTTACGGGATATGAACCGATCGTGGATGCCTCGGGGCAAGTCATCGGAATCCTGTTTCTCGGAATACCCATAGAATTCATCCAAACCACGATGGCTGAATTTACTGGCCAATTTTCGATTGTTCTGCTTTTGATTGCCGGCCTTTCTCTCTTTGTGAGTATTTTCGTCGGTATCTTCATTGTTCGAAGAATCGTAAAACGGATTCAGTTCTTGCTTGAAGCCGCGCTAAAGATCGGAAATAACGATCTTCGCGTCCAGTTGCCCGAAGAAACCGGAGACGAGATCGGTATGCTCGTGGGGTCCTTCCGGCAGATGGTTGATAACCTCAAAGCGAATGCGGTCCTTTTACGGAAGTTTTCGCGTGAGCTTGAATCGACTTCGTTAGAGGTAAACGACATCTCGGTCAACTCAAAGTCGATGATGGAGCAATCCAACAACGAAATCAACAATTCCGCCCAATCCACAGGCAACCTTTCGGCTTCCGTCGAGCAAATTAACGCTTCTTTGGAGGAGATCAGTTCTCAATCCCAAGAAAATCTGGCTCAGGTTGAGTCGTTGCGGAAAATCAGCGATGAAATGAGCGCTGTGACCACCAACGGCAGCAAAGCGCTGAAGGGAATCATCGAAGTTGTCCATCAGGTGGAGACCCAAGCGGAACAAGACGCGGAAGAAATGCAGGAACTCAAAAAATCCGTCGAGAACATCTCCACAATCGTGCAAACGATCACGCTGATTGCGGAACAGACAAATCTGTTGGCTTTGAATGCCGCCATCGAAGCGGCGCGAGCCGGAGAAGCGGGGAAAGGCTTTTCTGTTGTGGCCGATGAGATTCGAAAACTTGCTGAAGGAAGCAAGAAGGCGACCCAAGACATCACCTCCATGCTGAAAGAGATCGAGCAAAGGACGCTGAATACCGCATCAAAAGCGACAGAATTGTTCCATTCCATTGGCAATACAAAAACCCAGGCCCACGTCATGTCCGACGAAATGAACCTGATGATGAAGAAGATCACAGGAGTGGTCGAAGTGGTGGACAATGTTGTCCATCTAGTTGGGGATCAAAGCGCAACAATCGAAGAGATATCCGCTTCGATGAACACAATTGCCCAAGACACCCAACAGATCTCTCATAACTTGGATTCCGTCCTGGATGGGGTAACCACCCAAACAGAAAACGCAAACACCCTTTCCGCCGACGCTGATCAACTGTCTAAAGCGGCGAAAGAGCTTAAGGAATTTGCCGATCGGTATCAATTGCCCTAATATTCGATTGGAGATTCAATCGTACCAAAAGCGAGGAGAGCGCAGCGCCATGCCTCTCCTCGCTTTTTTTGTGATAGGCATTGACAAACAGGGTTTTCATCGGTATAATCGGTTCAGTCTATCGAAGGAAAGGATGATTGGATGAACGAAGCGCTCGAAAAGAAGATGAAAGACCTTGTATTTAAGAGCTCTGTAGCTGTTTTGTCTTCCCTGGATCGTGAGGGTTATCCCCGGGGCGTGGCAATGGCGGTAATCAAAACCGAAGGCCTCAAGGCGGTATGGTTCGCGACTGGCAAGAACTCCGAAAAAACCCTACACTTTCAGCATGACAACAAAGCGAGTGTCTGTTTTCTTGAGGAGCATGACAGCGTTACGCTCACAGGAAGCGTCGAGATCAAAGATGATCCGGAAACCAAAAAAGCCTTATGGGTTGACTGGTTTATCCACCATTTCCCACAAGGCGTCGACGATCCAAACTATTGCCTGTTGCGCTTTGTTCCAAACAATGCCATCATCTGGATCGATCAACAGTTCGAACGGATCGAGCTCCCTGGTTAGGGATCAATCATTCTCATGATCGGACGCTTGGGCGATCTTCTGGCGACTTCGCAAAACCCAAGCCGTTGAAAGGTACTCATAACGCCGGTGTACCAATGGTCGGATTTCCCTTTTGAATGAGCAGGATCGAACGGGTAGGCCTCGAATGCCTTTGCTCCTTGCGAGCGCCCGAAATCCATGGCATCTTTGAGCAGCAGTTCGGTCACTCCCTGTCCGCGGAACTCCTTGTTGACCCAAAAGCAGACGATGGACCAAACGGGGAGATCATCCACAGGTTTCAAAAACCGCGACCGATCCAGTCTGGAGAATTCGGGTCTTGGGGCCAAGGAACACCATGCCATAGGCGTTCCATTCCAATACCCGATGATTCCAGGAACTCGACCCGATCGGACCAAAGATTCCATCCATTCCTTTCGGAGTTGGGAACCAGCGGTTTTGAACTCAGAAGGGTCCGAACGAAAGTACATACACCAACATCCCCAACACTTCTTTAAAACAAGAAAAAGATCGGGAATCAACTCCGGTGTTGCCGGACGAGACGAAAAGTTCATTGCCATCATGCACCTCGCTTTTCTGTTTTTTGAAAGAAACGAACTATGCGATCATGGCAAAACGATGATTCAGTAAATCGGAGGAACTATGACGTATGCTGTGGAAGGGTATCTGGATGAGCAAAGCAGCAATCGGATCTACCCAATCATCCAAGAACTGCAAGCCAACCAGATCCCGATCGATCTTGACGCCAAACCGCACATCACCTTGGGCATATATGATCAAATCCCGGTCGAATCCTTTCAGGATTCACTTCAAGTCTTTTGTCAAACCTCCGCCTGTTGCCCGGTCCATTTCGCAAGCATTGGAATCTTTCCGACCCCCGAAATCGTTCTATTCTTCGCGCCTGTTGTCACCGCCCTATTGCTTGCCTTTCATGAACGGTTTCATAAAGCATTGCAGATGTGGCTCCCTCAGCTTATCCCGTACTACAAACCGGCGTATTGGGTGCCGCACAGCACCCTGGGCCTAGGTCTCTCTCCTCAAGAACTCCAACAAGCGCTATCCCTCATAATTCCAAAATGGGAACCTTTCCATGCCACCATCGATCAGATTGGATTGATCCAAT
>Ga0334887_1003263_pt1 | contig 16391 bp, 12 predicted proteins | sample GraSluR1_MG_10_FD_207217 | JGI IMG/M metagenome (GOLD analysis project Ga0334887, IMG submission 207217) | Sludge microbial communities from methane-producing bioreactor in Wageningen University, Netherlands - Granular Sludge_18_07-R1 | ecosystem: Engineered > Bioreactor > Anaerobic >...
GCAAAATTTGTTTTTTAGAAAATTTGATCTTGTGAGCGATTTATTTTATCCAATGTTTACCACTTCATTATTAAAAGAAAAAGAAATTACAAAAACCTGTCCACCCCGTCAACCTTTGGTTGCCACCCCTCAAGAGGGGAATTAATTACAAATGCTTGTTTTAGCGTTATTCCTTGACCAATTTGTTTGATGCTCAACATTGTCATAAGCGCTGTAACACCGTGCATAGTTCAGCGTGGCTGTTACACTACATTAAAATCAAAAAAACAATAAATGTAAAAATGTTTTTCCTAACCAACTTTCCAACTGACCAACTAATAATTTTATTCAAAGTATTAAACCTACAAAAATACATAGAATCAAAATTATATTTCAAAATAGTAATAAAAATCATTTTAGCAATATTTTCTTAACATAAATATTATATAATTAATATATTATAATTAAATCGTTTCTTTTATTAAGGAGTGATACTATGAGAAAAAATTTTTTTATTACTTTTTTATTATTTTTTTCATTAGTTTTAAACGCTTTTGATCTTAATGAAAGCATTATTTATATTGCAGATGATGCTGCCGAATGGCCTCCTTATGTATATTATGAGAGAAATGGATCTCAAAAAACAGAAAACATCGTAGGATTCACTGTTGATCTTATAGATTTGATTTTTTCCGAACATGGTATTGAATATAAAATAGATTTATTACCTTGGGCAAGAGCTTTACTTGAAGTAGAAATGGGTCAAACCTACAAAATGATTTTGGGTGCTAATTATTCCGAAGAACGAGCAGAAAAATATTATGTTTCTAATTCTATCTATCAAACAACGGGTTATTTTTTTTACTCTAAAAAAAATAACCCTAATGGACTTAATATTATAATTAGCGAAGATTTGAATAATTACATAATAGGCGGAATTGTAGGTTATAATTACTCGCCTTATAATATATCTAATGATTATATTTATAACAGAACAAGAAACCATGATTTGTTAGTAAAAATGCTCCATGAAAATCGTTTCGATGTTTTCCTTGAAAATATTGAAGTTTTGCAGGGATTTTGTTATATAGAAAATATTTGTTTACTTGATACCTCTTTAGGATATGAGAAAATAATTGATTTACCTCCAACAAATTTCCATATTTTATTTACAAAAGATTCTATAGGACTTGCTCTAAAAAATATTGTCGATGAAGGCCTTGAAAAACTTAAAAAAAGTGGGGAATATTATATTTTATATCAAAAATATTTTTATTAATTCATTTATTTTTATTATATTTTAATTTTATACCGGCATCTAAAAATCCAAATTTTTTATAAAAAGGCACAACCTCTTCATTTCCATGAGCAATCATAAGATTTATGTTAGAAATATTGTTCAATTCAAACCAATTCATTGATTTTTCCATAAAAATTCTTCCTAACCCTGTTTTTCTATATTCTGGTTTTACAAACACTGTTTCTATTTCACCTTGATCAGCTAAAATAGAAGAAACGCAATGTCCTATAATTTCATTATCTTTTTTTGCGATAAGTACGTATAAAATTCCTTTTTTTGTTCTTTCTATAAGTGCTAATTTTCTTTTTTCAAATGTAAAGCTTCTAAATCTATCTTTAAAAAATATTGACTTTTCTGTATGATGTTCATTTAATAATTCCCACGTTTCTTTAATTTTTGAAAGTAATTCAACTCCACCCTCTAAAATTTCCAAATTTTATCACCATCCTTTTTAATCAAAATTATTATACCACATAAAAATAAAATACAGACATTTGTCTGTATTTTATTTTTTCAACATATCTCTTTTAAGGGTTTCTTCTAAATCTAATCCTAAAGTTCCTCCTGGATTCATTATGTTGTTTGGGTCAAAATGTTTTTTTAATGTTCTGTATAAATCCATTTCATTTTTTTCCAAATATGCTTCCATCCATGGTGCTGTCATTTTGCCTACTCCATGATGATGTGACATACTTGCACCATATTTTTGAATATTATCTAATATACCTTTTTGATATTCTACATACTCTTCTTCCGTTTCCATTTTCGCAATGAATATAAAATATAGATTTACTCCTTGAGGATAAAAATGCGACATATGTGTCATACATATAGTATTTTCTCTACTATGACAATATTCTCTAACCCCTGTATGAACCTCTTCTAAATTTTCCCAATTTACAGAACATTCAAGAGTATCTATCATAACACCAAAATCACCTAAATCTTCTCTTAAATAAGGATCTTTAAATCGTCCTTTCTCCCAACTAGATGTAACATATCCTGTTGTATACATAGCGTTATATTTTTTACATATTTTTTTGATATTTCTTTTCACGAGTTTTGCAAATTTCTTCTCACCTTCTGTAAACCCAAGCATAAGACATCTTTCCATAGGCTCAAAACCTCTTATTTTAAGCATTTTATCTATAATTGTATCTTCAACCCCATACAATTTTAAAGCAACGTCTGTTTCTTCAGGATCTGAAAGTCTAAAAACTGATGGGTAACCAAATTGTCCTTGCATTATTTCTCTTGCAGCATTTTTGGCATCTTCCCAGTTTCTAAATATAAAACTGAATTTTTGATGATTTTCTGGCATCAACCTGAAAACTTTCAACGTTGTTTCAACTAAAACACCAAAAGCACCTTCGCTTCCCATCATTATCTGATCTATATCAGGGCCAGTTGCTTCTGCAGGAAATTCTTTTGTTTGAATAACTCCGGCAGGAGTTACATAAACTTGAGAAATAACCATATCTGCAATATTGCCAAAATAAGTTGAATTTTGTCCAGCTCCCCTCGTTACTATCCATCCGCCTACTGACGAATATTCAAATGATTGTGGAAAATGTCCGCAAGTATATTTTCTTTTCGCATTAAACAATGTTGGGGCATCATTTAACGCTTTTTCAAGCTCCGGCCCTTGCATTCCAGCTTCAACGGTTATTGTCTGATTTATTTCACTAAATCTAACGACTTTTTTCATATGCTTTCTCATATCAAGTGTTATTCCGTTTTTTACCGCTTCAAGTCCTCTCGTTACAGAAGATCCTCCACCAAAAATATATATAGGAATCAATTCTTTATTACAATAATCAACAATTTTTATTATATCTTCTTTATTTCTTGGATAAATTACTAAATCAGGCACATTTTCAACCTTTTTGAATCTCAGCCTTATAGCATCTACCATTGTTTTTCCATACGAAACTCCTAACCTATGAAATAAATCTTTACTTATATTATCTTTCCCAACAATTCTTTCAAAACTCAAAACTTGTTCGTCTGAAAGAGATATTGGATGATATTCTGGAATTTCCTCAAGTCCAAGTCTTTTAGGTTTTTTAAAATCATCATCTGTCATTTTAAATGTTTTTTTCATAAGATTATATAATTTTTCATTGGGATGTTTATACTCGTTCCATTTGCCCCATCTCATTATCCTCCTGTATGCTCTTGCAGGTGGTTCTTCTACATACCATTGAGGTTCAAACCCTTTGTACTTTTTGTACGACATTTTTTTCACTCCTTTTATTTTTATACATTTATACTATATGTTTTAAATTATTATATAATCCTTTAAGGTTTGGATATATTTTTTTATATACTTTTTCGTATAATTTGTTATAAACTTCTGCATTTTTTTGATTTGGAACAAATTTCTTTTCATAATGAACCATATTTTTAACCGCTTCATCATAACAAGTATATTTTTTTAATGAGACAAATCCTATTATAGCTGCTCCAAGTGCCGAAGCTTCATAAGTATGTATTCTATGTACAGGCAAATTAAACATATCAGAAGTAATTTGACAAATTGTATCAGATTGTGCCCCACCGCCTGCAACCATAATCTTTTCTACTTTCTTTTTAGACTTTTTTTCAATATCTTTTAACCCTTCAATAAGTCCAAAATTTATTCCTTCAATAATCGCTCTATAAATATGAATTCTTGTATGAGAAGCCCCAAATCCTATTATAGCTCCTTTTGCATTCGGTGTTTTTACATGAGGTCCCCAATATGGCTGAAGAATCAAACCTTCAGAACCCGGCGGTATTTCATTTAATCTGTCATTTAACAATTTTTCCGCCGAAACATTCATTTGAGCTGCTTCTTGCATTTCTTTGTTTGCAAATTCTTTTTTAAACCATTTAATCATCCAATACCCTCTAAATATTTCCACTTCAGGATTATATCTTTCTGAAATAACTGCGGGATAAGGTGGCATAAACTTTATTGGTTCAATATATTTTTTCGAAGTCGTTTGAATTGTTGCGGTAGTTCCAAAACTCAAACTAACACTTTTAACGTCAATACAACCATTAGCAAGAGTTTCACATCCTTTATCTGATCCACCAGCAATCACTTTAACATCTTGACTTAATCCTGTTTTTTTTGATGCATATTCTGATATGTTTCCTATAAAAGTACCCGCTTCAACTAAATCAGGAAGTTTTTCTCTTTCAACTCCAAACATTCTCCATTTAAAATTAGAATCTTTTTTTATCCATTCTTTCCTTTTATAATCAAAAGGAAGATGACCTATTTGAGAAGCTATAGAATCTACAAATTTATTTGTAAGCTTGTAATTTAAATATCCAGAAACTTGTAAATATTTAAAAGTTTTCTCCCAAATTTCAGGTTGATTTTCTTTTATCCATAACGCTTTTGATTCCTCAGAAATAATTCTTATCGTTTTTTTCATCCCTACACATGAAAAAATTAATTTTTCAAATTTTGTCAGTTTTCCAGGCTTTTTAGCCATTCTTTGATCAAGCCAAGTCATTGTAGGTCTCAACACATTGCCTTCTTCATCTACATTGATTAAAGTATCTCTCAAAGTACTTAAAACAACTGCTTTTATATTTTTAAACTCTTCATTATTTTTTGCTTTCAACTTTTTTGATGCTTCACATAAAGCATTCCAATAAACCTCTGGGTTTTGTTCTGCCCAACCCGGCTTTTTTGAAAAATAAGGTTCAAAAGTTATTTTTTCACATTCAATTATTTGACCTTTTTCATCGAATATAATTCCTCTTATACTTTGAGTCCCACAATCAATTGATAAAATCCTTTCTTTCATGAAATCCCCCTAAAATAAAAAATTATCTGTAGCCACAATATTTGCTTCTGTTCCACATACGTTTTTTATAAGTATATCCCCAACTTTCGTTTTATTGATGACTTCTAATTTATTTACTTCTTTCATAACATCAAAAATTTTCTCTTTAGGAATTTCTTTATCTGTTTTTACCGGTAATCTTGGTGTATTTTGAAGATTAGTCTTTACAGTTGTACACACTACTCTTTTAGGAGCTTTTATTTCATTTTCTGCAAATTCTATTCCTCTTTTACACATATGACCTGAAACTTTTAATTTATCTCCATTTTTTTCTATAAAAAGCTCACATGAATTAGGACACACTATGCAAGTTAAGTTCATTTCAATCACTCCATTTGCAGATTAATTTTTTTTAAGTTACTTTCAAAATCATTTTTTAATGTTAATCGTTCCATTTCTGCTGATTTTAATTTTTTATATTTTTTTGAAATGATATAATCATTTATTATAATATTTATTTTTTGATCGTTAAAATTATTTTTTGACCGAAAATAAAACAATAAATCTTCTTTCGTATTTTTATTATAATATTGAGGCACTACATATAAAAACTGTTCATCAAAAACTACTGATGTTTTTTCAAAAGTTTTCTCACCATTTTTTATAAATTCCACAGCTTTTTTTCCAGCAATTTCACCACTTTCTGAAACATAATCAACTAAATCATTAACGTGAACTGCATTTCCACAAATAAAAATTCCAGATATTTCCGTGCTCATGAAATTGTTATCTACTTCAGGTCCATTTGTAAATTTATTTATTTTTATACCCAATTCTTGAATTAATTCATTTTCCGGTATAAGCCCTACTGATAAAATTAAACAATCACATTCTATTTTTTTTAAAGTTGAAGGAATAGGTTGAAAATTTTCATCTATCTGACATATTTCTACTCCCGTAATTCTATCTTTTCCAAAAACTCTCGTTATTTTATGAGATAAATATAAAGGTATATCAAAATCATCTAAACACTGTCTTATATTTCTTGTCAAACCAGAAGGTTCAGATTTTATCTCATATACACCTTGAACTTTTGCCCCTTCAAGTGTAAGCCTTCTCGCCATTATTAATCCTATATCACCACTACCTAAAATTACACAATTTTTCCCCGGTAAAAAACCTAATATGTTAGTGAAATATTGAGCTGTACCAGCTGTATAAATACCTGCAGGTCTATCTCCATGAATAAATATTTGTTTTGACGTTCTTTCCCTACACCCTGTTGCAAAAATAATCGTTTTTGTTGTGATTTTCTGTACTCCTTCTCTATTCATAAATTCCATAATAAAACTTTCTTTTTCATCAATTTTTAAAACAAATGTTTCTGTTAAAATTTCAATTTTTCTTTTTTTTATCTCATCAATATATCTGTTTGCATATTCAGGCCCCGTAAGTTGTTCGTTGAATTTCACAAGACCAAATCCATCATGAATACACTGTTTTAAAATACCACCTATTTTTTCTTCTCTTTCTATTAAAAGAACTTTGCCTTCATTATCATACGCTGAAATCGCAGCTGCCATTCCGGCAGGCCCTCCACCTATTATTACAACATCATACTCTTTCATGTTTATCTACCTCACTAACTTTCGTTTCAGCCACTAAAAGGTTTGAACCTAATCCTTTTTTAGTTATTTCAGTATATGAAATCCCTGTTTCTTCATGAATTAATTTTGTTATAAGCGGCGTGCAAAATCCACCTTGACATCTTCCCATACCTACTCTCGTTCTTCTTTTTACCGCATCTATTGTCAATGCAGGTATAACAGAATGAATAGCATTTTTTACTTCTGCAGCACTTATAGTTTCACATCTACATATTATTTTTCCAAAATCAGGATTTTCATGAATTAATCTATTTCTCTCTTTTTCATCAATAAATGCGGATATATTCTGCTCATTTCTTTTCGGATTAAATTTATTATTCCTTTTCAAATCCATCATACTTTTTAAAATATTTACGCATATTTTTTCTATTTCAACAGCAATTGCTGGTGCTGAAGCTATTCCGGGAGATTGTATCCCAGCTGCGTGTACAAGATTTTTTATCTTTTGAGATTTTTCAATTATAAAATCTTCTTTGTATGTAGAAGCTCGTGTTCCAGAAAAATAAGTTATGATATCATTTTTTGATATATTTAAAATTTTTCTTTCTTTTTCAAAAACTGAATTAATAGATGATTCAGTAGTTGAATAGTCCTCTTTAAAAGGTTGTTCATACGCACTTGGTCCAAGCAAAAGATTACCTTCTATAGTTTTTACTATCCCTCCACCTTTTGTATTCTTTTTAGATAAAAAATCTGCTTTTGAAACGACACTATTAACAAGTCCGTGAGTATTCTTATCTAAAATTATTATTTCACCCTTTCTCGGATGTATAGTAAAAAACTGATCTCCTGCCATATCTGCTATCTCATCAGAATAAACACCTGCTGCATTTATAACAAGTTTAGTAAAAATTTCACCACGATTCGTTTGAATTGAAGAAATAACATTGTTTTCTACTCTCATACCTTTTACAAAAGTTTCTAATCCTATTTTCACTCCATTTTGAACAGCATTTTCTGCATATGCAAAAGTTGCCTTATATGGAGAAATAACTCCCGTAGATGGAAGAAAAATAGCTCCTACACATTCGCTGTTAACATTAGGTTCAAACTCTTTTATTCTGTTTTTATTAATATATTCCATTTCAATTCCATTTTTTTTAGCTCTTTGCCCAATAAGTGGTTTTAAAAATCTCATATACCACCCGTCATACATAATAAGTGATCCTATCCGTTTAAAATCAAACCCCAATTCTTTTGAAGCTTCAGAATACATTTTATTCCCTAAAACATTGTAATAAGCCTTTTTAGTTCCAGGCTTTGAAGCAATTCCCGGATGAATCATTCCATCATTTCTTGAAGAAGTGTGCATAGCAAAATCATTCTCTTTATCTAAAAGAAGAATTTTTATATCCCATCTTGAAAGCTCTCTTGCAATAGAACAACCAATTATTCCTCCGCCAATAATAACAACATCATAATTATCTTTTGCAAATATAGAATCCTCTATTCTTGGCATTATCGGCTTTGGAATTTCAATTCCTTCAACTGATATTTTATTAATTACTCCTCTATGCATTTCACTTTTTGCGGCAATTTTGCCACAAAAAATAACTTCTTCCCATTTATTTAATTTTCCTTCAAGTAATACTGCCCCATTTTTTTCACTTACAGATATCTTATTACCAAACTTTTTTTCAATCTGCTTTTTTATATTTTCAATTTTCATAAAATCATCTCCTGAATCTTTTTAAATGTCCGGACATTTAAATTATATATAATTAATTAACTTTATTCAAACTCTGTTCACAGTCATTTATATATTATTTTTTTTAATTAAACGCAATTATAACTTAAAATCATCAATATAATTAAAAAAAGAAACTTTGAATTTAATCAAAGTTTCTTTTTTAATTATAAATATATATTATTTTTTATAAACGTCTGAAACTATTTTTCTTTTTATTACTTTTGCAAATGTTCCACAAATTTTTTCTATTAAAGCATTCAATTGCTCCACATCTTCTGCTGAATAATCGGCATAACTAATTTCTTCTCCGCCATATCCATAAGTCATTCCTATTGAAACACATCCATTGTTAGATGCCGCTTTAAAATCTATGATTCTATCACCGACAAAAATCAATTCTTCAACTTTTAATTCATTTTTTATTTCATTTATCATTTTTGTTTTGCTTGAATTTTCTTCATATGTTTTTACTACACAAAAATATTTTTCTAAATCAAATGTTTTAAGTAAAAAATCTATATATTCAAATCTTCCATTAGAACATATCCCTAACTTAAATCCCTTTTCACAAAGCTGATCCAATAATTCAACAACACCTTTATACAATAAACCTTTTTTTCTTATACAATCAAAATAAAGTTCATTTTTTCTTGCTCTAATCTTTTTAACCATTTCTTCCCCATAATGCCCAAAAAGTTCCTCATAAAATGCTTGTGATGGTATTCCAATGTTTTTTATTACTTTTTCTTTTTCAACTGAGGGTAATTCCATTTCTGCCAAAATTTCATTCAGCAATCCGTAAATATAAACATCGGTTTGAAACAATGTTCCGTCAACATCAAATATAATAGTATCTATATTAACCATTATTATCACCTTTTATTTATAAATAATATTTAACATCAAATGCATTATAACAATCATTTATAAACTTTAAGTTAAAATGTTTCTAGTTTTATTAAGTTTCTTACCCTTCTTAAGTAACGTTTAATTATTCATTATTTCTTTTATTAGTGATGATTTTAACTTAGTATAGTCTTCTCTGCTTACAGTCTTATCTAAAGACAATTTTTCTTTTAACTGTTGATATTTTTCTTTCATTACATTATCATTAATCAATACATCTCTAAATTTTATATGATTTTTCCATAAAAGAGAATCATATTCAACCATATGTATATGATGAGTTGTTTTTCCATCTTTTCTTTTTAAAAAATATTCTCTTCCTTCAATACCAAATTCACCTTTATACTCGAAATTCAAATCTTGCAATTTACTTATACAAATATCTTTTTTTTCTTTTTCAATCCCTATTAAAATATCTAAAATAGGTTTTGCCTTTAAACTTTCAACCGATGTGCTTCCTATATGTTGTATATCTACTATTTCTGATTCCATTTCTTCCAATATTTCAAGTTTTGATTCTTCAAACAAATCTTTCCAAAAATCATATGCAGAAATTAAAAAAACATCTCCGGGTGCAAGACCAATTGAATTAACTTTAATAAATTCATAAAAATATTTTTCCATATCTTCTTTTGTTAAATAAGTTATTTCCGTCAAATCTAAATTGTATTTTTCTTCAATAAATATTATAAATTTAGTTCCCATATAATAAGCTGACTCGCTGTATCCTTCTATATTATACCAATCTCCATAAAAATCGTATTCTTTTTTCCCTTGAATCATATATTCATAATATAAAACACATAATTTTGAAAAATTTTTTTCAAACCATTTGATTCTTTCGCCCCCAAATCTTTCAATATAACAATCAGATTTTTTATAATTTTGTTTAAACCTTTCAGCAAAACCCTCTGCATATAATCTCCATATAAAATCTCCATCTGGATAATCGTATTTCAAGTTTTTTTCTTCTCTTTTTATAAAATGAAAAATATGGCCAAGTTCATGAATAATCAAAGAAATCATTTTTTCTTTTTCAAACCATTTTAATTTAGTTATTTGCTCTATTCCAAAATAAATCGCATGTTTATTTTTGTATTTACCTATTGCACCTGCTCCACTTCCAATACCTACAAAATATATAAAATAAATATCTTCATCTATTTCATACTTTTTTTTAAACCACGTTTTTATTTCTTCTCCATAAATTTTCAACGATTTATGTGCTTTATAAAATTCTTGCCATTCATTTTTAAATACAGGATAAAGATGTTCTTTAAAAAGTAAAAAAACATCTTCATCCTCATAATCACAAAGACAAAAATTTTTTATTTCTTCTTTATTATTTGAATAAAATTCGTTCCACATTTTAAAAATATTTTCAGGAGATTTATCTTCTAAAGACTCATAAATAATTGCGAAATGATCAAAAAAATCTAATGTTATAATCATAATTTTATCCCCTTTTATCCCTTAAAAGTGTTTTCGTTGAACATTCCATATTCCTCAAACCCATGTTTTTTATAAAAAGAATGTGCCATTTTATTTTCATCAAGACAATTTAAAAAGACTTCGTTATATCCTTTTTCATATAATTTTTTTAAAGCCGCCTTTAAAGCTACACTTCCATAACCCTTTCTTTGAATTTTAGGATTAACAACTATAGTATTTATATAATCTTTCTCCAAATAATATAAAGCAACTATTTCATTATCTACCCAAAAAACTTTAAATCTTTCCCCATCTTTCAAAGAATTCCACCATTTAGCCATATTATCAATATTTTTTGTGTAATAATCCGGTTCATCTCCGCAAGATACCGCCAAATCATTAAATGCTTCATCTAAAACTTTAGCATAATCTTTTTTAAAATTGAATTCAAAATCTTTTTCATAAATATTTTTAGGTATTATATATTCTATAATTTCTTTATCTAATTTTATTTTATATTGAATTCCTGAAGAATCTTTTTTAAAACCCAATTTTCTTAAATACTCTGCCACTTTTTTATTTTGATTGTATAAATTCAAATAAAAATCTTTATCGCCTTTATTTTCTATAATATTTTTCAAAATTTTTTCTATATGATTTAAAATATTTGAATTATCAAAATCTTTATCAAAATATAAATATACAACAAAATAATTATCATTTTTTATTTCTACACTTACTCCAAAATTACTATTAAAATTATATTCAGTAACTTCTAAAATTTTCTCTTCAATTATACTTCTATCAAATATCTCTCCTGATGATTTGTTAATTTTGTAAATATATTTTGAAAAATCATTATATCTTTCTTTTTCAACAATCTTTATCACGATTTTATCCCCCTTATTTTTTATAACATTAAATATTATCAAATATCTCTCAAATTATCAAATAATAATTAAGAATTTTATTACTTTTTTATCAAAAAACAAAAATCCTTATTTAATCATGCTTTCAGCGATTTTTTATCCATTTTAAGCATTTTTCGTCATTGTAACTATTCGGTTAACGCTTGTAGCTCTCTCCAATAAAAGATTATAGAGGTTGTTGAAATTTGGTATTTAAACTTAGAAATTATATTATTGCTTCATCTTATTAAAAATATCAAATTATATATAAAAACTTTATAAAGTTTTTAAAACACCTTTTATTTTATTATAGTGTAACAACCACTATGAATTTTGAACATAATTAGAGTTTTAAGATAACGTTTATACTTTTAATAACTAAAATAATTAATTAAAACATTATAATTAATCTATAGTTTTTTTGCCGTAATATTTTTTCGCGCTACTTTCTTTTGCTAGAAAGGGTTTTAAAAGTTTTTTTGCCATTGAGAGCACTTCGTGCAAAGTAAAGATTTTGTAACGGTTTTTAATCCGCTTTAGGAAAGGATTTTAGAAGGCGTGTTTTTTGGAATTTAAACTTAGATTTAGTATTATTATTTATCTTATTAAAAAGAAATTTTAATTGTATTCTGCATGGGCTTATAATCATATCTTTTAAAATTATTAATCCAACTTCCGGAAGTTGAATAAAATAAAATTGGAGGGAATCTATGAAAAAAGTATTAGTATTATTGTTATTGAGTATTATGTTGTTATTAGTATCTTGTATGGAAATGGAAAAAGAAACAAAAAACGTAGTTGTTGCAGACACAGTTAACTTAGATGATTTTTCATCTATAAAAACATTGAAGTATGACATCAACATGAAAGTCAAAACAGAAGATATGAAAGAGTTTCAAATTGTGTACACAATTAATAATGTTGCAGATGAAAACAAACATGTTATGACTTTTAAAAACAACGAAATAATGGAAGGAACAACAATGGAATTAAGCAAACATGGAATTCTCATGAAAAGTGAAAAACTTGGAATCAACAACTTTTTAAGTTATGATGAAATGCAAAACAATGCACTTATGGGAATGGCAGCAATAGGAGCGGGTGATTCTTTTCAATCACAAAGGTATGATTTTGAAACATTAAAAGCAGGTTTGTTTCAAAAATCTATTAAATCATTATATAAAAGCACTAAAAATCAACTCATGTCATATGGTTTGGAAGACCCTTATGAAATAATAGATTTTCTATATCAAGTTTATGAGCCTGATACAGTTGTTTTAAACAAAAACGGCACATATACCCTTACAAAACAAGAAAACGACGTAAAACTTGTTCAAATTTATGATCATAATATTGGAGCAATTGTTTCAGGAGATGTATATGATAAAAAAACAAAGATGCAGGAATTTACTGCTACTTATACAAGATTAAGCGATGATGTTATTTTTACAGAAAAAGTATCTCAAAAAGTTATTGTAAATGGAGTTACTACATTAAGTATCATTGAATATAATAATTTGCACGTTATAGGACACGATGATTTATTAGGAAGTGATAAATGATGATAAAAAAAGTTATTGTTTTTTTACTATTATACGCATTACTGACAGCTAATCTACTTGCAACGACAATTAATTTTATTAACCCTAACCTTAAATATATAAAGACAATAGAAGGCCCCTCAAATAACACATTTTCTATTGCAGGTTATGGAGATCGAGGCGTTGAATTAAATAATAATAATTTTAAATCTTTTAGGTTTCTTGGAGCAGTTAAAAACATAAAAGATTTCTTAGAACCAGATACCTTTAATCTTAAAGGAACAGATAAAGGAGATGATTTATATCAAAAAATTCCTGATCTTGCAAAAACAACATTTGTAAACGCACACACTTCATACGGTGGTAAAACTGCTGTTGAATATGGTCAAATAGCGAATAAAGATTTTACAGTTAAAAGAGTTTTTAAATTATATTTAGAAAGTGGAGCAGCTCAACCTAAAAAGTATGATACTATTGAAGTAGACTCTGTATATTATATGATTGAAAATGAAACAGAAAAAATGCCAAAAAAATTAGTGGGCGTAATTGAAAATGTAGAAAAAAAAGATTCGAAAAGTGAAAATGGTACAACTTTTGATATATATGAAATTACGGTATCACACATAGAAGAAAACGTAACTCTTAACCCTGTATTAATAGGCCACAGTCAAGGCGGGTTACTTGCTTATGAATATGCAAGGCAATATTCTAAATCTAATACTGAAATTTACAAACCAATATCAGCAGCAATTTCTTATTCTTCGCCATTACAAGGAGTGTATATAAACAGTACGGAATTCAAAAATGAAGTAAATAACTATATGGAAAGTTTTTTAAATCGTATATTTACTCCCCCAATACTTTCTTTAACATTTGGTTATTACGATTCAGCAACACTATGGGGAGTGTCATCTTCAGTGGCTTATTTAACAATGAGCGAAATAAGAGGACTATTAAAAAATTCGGTAGAAAATTTAGCATTTTTAGAATTAGGAATTCTTGCAGCATTCAGCACACTTGGTATTTTTTTATCTGGAATAAATGCACTTATAACACCGCTTCCTTTATTAAAGTTTCCTTTTTTAAAATTTGGTTTAACTTTGGCTCTTTTATCTCTTGCGACATATGGAATAAAGGATTTGCCTGGGGATTTATCTGATTTTATTGTAAATAACATAGAAGAAGAAGTAGCAAAGTTTTTTGGTTCATCATCAACTGATGACGGAACACAAGAAATGGGTTTTAATTCAGATTATATGAATGAATTAAAATCAGATGCAGAAGACTATATGAACCCTAAAAAACAGATAGAACACGAAAAAACCCCGATAGCTTATGGAGCAATAATAGGAACAAATTCAGATATTGTAGAAATGGCAAAAACCTCATCTACTTTAAAAAGCATTTTAAAATTAGATGAAGACGAAGATGAAGATGAAGACGAAGATGAAGCCAAAGACGTTATTAATCTTGAAAATATAGAGAGAGAAATTAGCAGATTACAATGGGGTTATTATACAACTTCAGCATTTGATTTAGCCGCAGCAATATTTTTTACAACAGTGAGAATAAGAATAGGATTCATTACAATCCCTATACCCGTTCCAATGACAGATTTTATAAGGATTGGTGTAGGAGCCGCATATGCAGCAGGAGGTCTTAAATTAGGTTTAAATAACCCTGTTAAATACGCAATAAATCAAATAACAAATATGGGTGGAGATGTCCTTATACGACAGCAAGAACAAAAAATTGCAATTTTACACGAAAAACAACGTGACGGTTACGATGAATACAGACTTGGAACAAGAGAAGTAGATGCAAATCATGAAACTATAGATACAACGGAATCAGAAGAAACGGCAGAAGCTATATTAGAATTATTAAGAAAAATGCCATTAAGAAATCTTGACAATCAAGAATATGCAAAAACTGGAATTTATTATCTTAAACAAATACAAAAAGAAGAATAAAACAAGGGGCTTTAAAAGCCCCTTTCCCAAGGAGGAAAGAAGAAATGAAAAAAATAATATTAATACTTCTTATACTAATAATATTACTAATAACAAGTTGTACATTATTTGAAAAAGAAAAGATATATGAACCACAAATAATTTGGGAATACGTATTAGAACAATCTATATTTCAAACATCTCCTTCATATTATGACGGAAAAGTTTATATTTTAACTGGAAAACAGTTTATAACTTTAGATGCTCTTACAGGCGAAGAATTATGGTCATTACAATATTCTACAAGTGATTTGGGTATAAGATCTAGTATGTATTCTGAAATAGATGAAGAAAGAAATACAGCATACTTTTCTGCAGAGTCAAGGTTGTATGCTGTTGATTTAGAAAATGAAGAATTTAAATATATTACTGATTTAAACCCTTTAATAATTACAAGAGGAAACTCATTAATATTTAGAGACGGTTATTCATGGTATAATGCAATTACATTATACAAAGATGAATTATATTTACCAAGAGATTTTTCAGGAACAGTAGTTGTTTGTGACCCCGAAACGGGAGAAGTTAAAAGATTTTATGATTTAAGCGAAATAGGGGGCAGTACTGCATATTTAGTAACTCCTGAACTTAATATGTCTTCAATAAGATTAACTTTTGAAGATGATATAATGTATGTTCCAACATATTATTATGTATATGCTTTAGATATAAGCAAACAACCTGAACATGGTCTTAAATCCATTAATTATGATGAAGTTTATTTGTGGAGAGCTTCTAGCATTTCAATTGCACAAGTTAAAGGACCTTTACATCTTGATCATTCACAACCACTTATAGTGGGTGATTATGTATACTTAAATTCAGGAACTGGAGGTTCCTATACATACAAGTTAGATAAAAAGACAGGAGAACTGATATGGGAAAAGAGAGGTTCAGATCAAACAGGAATGATTTATTTTAATGGCAAAGTGATTGGCGGGAGTTATCAAAGTTATGAAGCAAAGCCATCTCATAAAGGTTTAAGAGCTTTAGATGCACATACAGGTGAAGAAATATGGAGATCAGATTTTAGAGCTTCACCTGGCGGTATGCCTGTATTATATAATGGAAAGATATATTCTGCTTCTGAAGGAATATGGTATTGTGTAGATGCTCAAACCGGAAAAAGTTTATGGTCATTAACAGGTTCTGGTTACAGCAGAAGCAAAACA
>Ga0334887_1003273_pt1 | contig 16352 bp, 15 predicted proteins | sample GraSluR1_MG_10_FD_207217 | JGI IMG/M metagenome (GOLD analysis project Ga0334887, IMG submission 207217) | Sludge microbial communities from methane-producing bioreactor in Wageningen University, Netherlands - Granular Sludge_18_07-R1 | ecosystem: Engineered > Bioreactor > Anaerobic >...
GAATATGATTGGAGGGCGAATAGATGAGCTTTGCACTGAGTAAAGAACAGCGAATGGCGCAGCAACTTTTTCGTCGTTTCGCGGAAAAGGAAGTAAAGCCCTTGGCGCAGGAAGTGGATGAAAACGAACGGTTTCCTTCCGAGACGGTGGAAAAGATGGCCCGATTCGGCTTCCTCGGCATCCCGTACGGGAAAGAATGGGAAGGGCAGGGGTGCGACACTCTGACCTATATTCTCTGCGTTGAAGAAATGAGCCGATTTTGCGCGACGACAGGAGTCATCGTTTCTGCGCACACGTCGTTGGGGTGCGATCCGATCGCCAAGTATGGTACCCCTGAGCAAAAAGAAAAATATCTTCCCGATCTTCTCTCCGGAAGAAAGCTCGGCGCTTTTGCGCTTACGGAGCCCGGAGCGGGGACCGATGCGGCCGGGCAACAGACGAAGGCTGTTCTTGACGGAGAAAATTACATTCTCAACGGCAGCAAGATTTTTATTACCAACGCCGGACAGGCCGATGTGTATATTATCTTTGCGATGACCGACAAAAGCCTCGGGACAAAAGGTATTTCGGCTTTCATCGTCGAGAAGGAATTCCCGGGGTTTTCCGTAGGCAAGAAAGAGAAGAAGATGGGGATACGGGGTTCTTCAACGTGCGAGCTTATCTTTGAGAATTGCCTGGTTCCTAAGGAGAATATGCTCGGCAAGGAAGGGAAAGGGTTCGGTATAGCGATGGGGACTTTGGATGGAGGACGCATCGGAATCGGAGCTCAGGCGCTCGGAGTCGCGCAGGGGGCGTTGGATGAAACCGTGGCGTACGTCAAAGAGCGGAAGCAGTTCGGGAAGCCGATCTCCGCTTTTCAAAACACGCAGTTCCAGCTTGCCGAAATGCAAACGCGGATCGAGGCTGCGAGACATCTGGTCTATGACGCCGCAGCGACAAAGGATTCCGGAGCCAGATTTTCCGTCGAGGCGGCGATGGCCAAGCTTTATGCCTCTCAGACGGCTATGGAAGTTACCACGAAATGCGTGCAGCTTCACGGCGGATACGGGTATATGCGTGACTACCCCGTGGAGAGAATGATGCGCGACGCGAAGATCACGGAGATCTACGAAGGTACCAGCGAAGTGCAGCTGATGGTTGTCGCCGGCGCCTTGCTGAAATAAAGGGGTGAGAACATGAAGATCATTGTTTGTGTGAAACAGGTGCCGGATACCAATGAAGTGCGGCTGGATCCCGTGACCGGAACATTGATGCGCGAAGGCGTTCCCAGTATCGTCAATCCCGACGACAAGGCCGGTCTGGAGGCGGCGTTGCGGCTTAAAGACCAGTACGGAGCGCATGTGACCGTTCTCTCGATGGGACCCCCTCAGGCCGATCTCGCCCTGCGCGAAACATTGGCCATGGGGGCCGACGAGGCCGTCCTTCTGACGGACAAGGCTTTCAGCGGGGCCGATACGTGGGCGACTTCAAGTACTCTCGCTTCCGCCCTTTCGGATATGGAGTACGATTTGATCATCACCGGCAGGCAGGCCATCGATGGAGACACGGCGCAGGTGGGACCGCAAATAGCGGAACACCTGGGGCTTGTGAATATAAGCTATGCGGAGGATTTGCGAGTTGAAGACGATTGCGTCGTCGTCAAGAGACAATTCGAAGACCGCTATCATATTATTAAAGCGAAGATGCCCTGCCTTATCACTGCGCTTTCGGAGATGTGCGAACCTCGTTACATGACGCCCGGAGGCATTTTCGATGCCTATCGCTCACGGGAGATCAAAACTCTCGTCCGATCCGACCTGAAAATAGACGATGATAATATCGGTTTGAAAGGCTCTCCTACGCGAGTCGTCAAATCTTTTACAAAGGCGGTAAAGGGAAAAGGTACAGTCGTTGCGCTCGACGCTCACGACGCCGTCGACTGGATCACGGATCGTCTGCAGGAAAAGTTCATTCTGTGATGGAGAGGTGAGAGCCCGATGAACAAACAGGATTATAAAGGCGTTATGATTGTGGTGCAGCAGATGGATAATCGGATCTCCGGGGTCTCCTACGAACTGATAGGAAAGGGCAAGGAGTTGGCCGAAGCATTGCGGACGGAGGTTACTGCCGTTCTGCTGGGGTATGAAGTGGAGTCGCTGTGCGCCGCATTGGGGAAATATGGAGCGGACAGAGTTCTTATGGTCGACGATCCCGCGCTGGAGACGTATATGACGGAGCCGTACGCGCGTGCGATGGCCGCCATCATAGAACGTTTCAAACCCGAAATCGTTCTGTTCGGCGCCACCGCTATCGGGCGCGATCTCGCACCTCGCTTATCGGCGCGGGTTCATACCGGTCTGACCGCGGATTGTACCAAACTGGAAATCGACCCGGAGACGCGCGATCTTATGATGACCCGCCCGGCCTTCGGCGGTAATATCATGGCGACGATTCTTTGCTCGAACCATCGGCCTCAGATGGCGACCGTCCGTCCGGGCGTCATGCAGCGCATTGCTCCGTTGGAGAGTGTAGAATGTCCTGTGGAACGCGTTCGCGTAGACGGGCTGGCTGAGGGAAAGAATGTTGAAATTTTGGAGATCGTGAAAAAGGAGAATAAAAGACAGGACATCCAGGAGGCGAAAGTTCTCGTTTCCGGAGGTCGCGGAATGGGAGGTCCTGAAAACTTTTCCATGCTCGAAAAACTGGCGGACGCGCTCGGCGGGACAGTTTCCTCCTCCCGTGCAAGCGTCGACGCCGGATGGGCGGAGAAGGATCGTCAGGTGGGGCAAACGGGAAAGACGGTACGTCCGAATCTTTATATCGCATGCGGCATTTCCGGGGCGATTCAGCATCTGGCCGGTATGGAGGAGTCCGATGTGATCGTGGCGATCAACAAGGATCCCGCAGCGCCCATTTTCGACGTCGCGGACTTCGGCGTAGTGGGCGACGCGCTGAAAATTCTACCCCTTCTAACAGAGAGTATCAAGGCTATCAGGGCGGAGAAAAAAGGAGCATAGCATACCGTCTTGTCGGGGGATTTGGCGGTATGCGCAAACGGTAGCGCCGGCGTTCGAGAACGCCGGCGCTACCGTTTGCGGAAGAATCGCGGGCTAAATTATGCCCTGCATTTTCAGAATGAGATGGGCGATAACAGCCGATCCGATGAACGTGCCCATGAAGACGAAGATGCTGACGACGACGATTTTCCACCCCATCTTCTTGAGGGTCTCCATGTCCTTGCCCAGCGCGATGCCCGCGTATGCGAGCACGGGGGTCGCCGTGGCCAGAAGGTTTATCTTGCCCGTGGCATCGACGATCATCTTCGAATAGGGGAAAGCCGGAATGGTGACCAGAATACCGATGAGTGTGATATAGGCGATGCTCGGCACCTTCCAGGGGATTATCTTTGTCATCGCCACACCCGCGAGAATGATGAGGAACAGGTAGACGAGCCCCGGAACGGACGCCATGATGTCCACCTTGTACCCTACCATATTGCCGATGGCGATGATAACACCCGAGATGATCATGACGACGACTGAATCCATGAACGAAACTTTCATAATGTTTCTCCTCCTCTCCTGGTGGTGCTATTCAACGCTCTTCTTCCGTCCAAGGACGGGTTCGAGCTTCTTGTACAGCCACTCCGTCAGGGGCAGCGCGACGAAGATAGAGACGTAGAGGCCGCTCCCGGTGGAGATGAGATTGGACGCGCCGGCGAAGGCCGCGATCTGATCTTTCATATCGGGGAAGAGCGCGAGGAGACTGCCCGAGGAGGCCGCCATCATGCTGCCGCTGCCGACGCCGGACGCCATTGCGAGGGCGTAGGGGTGCAGCGATGTCGTAGAGGCAAGGAAGCCTGCGAAGAGGCCCATGAAGATGGCGCCGAAGAGCGTTCCGATGACGTAGACGCCCAGTACGCCCAGTCCTTCGGGAGAATCGAGGGTGTAGTCTTCGCTGATGAGGGCGACGTTCGGTTCGCGGGCGATGGAGTGGGTCGCGCCGACGGCCTCCCGCTTCAGCCCCAGCAGAAGAGCGACGGGAAGCGCGAGGAAGATGGTGCCCAAGTTGCCGAGTTCCTGCAAAAGCAGCGCGGGACCGGCGGCGATGATGGTCATGATGTTGGGGCCGATGATGACCGCGATCCGTGCGACGAGGAAAAGAATCGAGAGCGTGATGAGAGGGGAGGCGGCGACGCTCTGTTCTCTCTTGAAGAAGCCGAGGCGCTTTATCGTGAGCGCTCCCGTGATGACGAGGGCGTAGAGTATGGGTAAAAAGAGCATTACGCCGGGGCCGACAGTGATCCGTTTAATTCCGATGTATTCGCTGAGCACTGTGACGAGAAGGACGGTGATATGGATTTTCGGATCGAGCAGGGCTTTGTTCATTGTACTCACTCTCCTCTTAAGAATTGCAGCGCATAAAGCGCCGACTGGGCCAGAACGCCGGCTCCGATTGAGAGGGCCGACTCGTCGGCGGTAAACAGGGTGCTGTGCCAGGGGTGGACGGCCCCTATCTCCGGATTGCCTACGCCGAGCCAGAAGAAGCATCCGGGAGCCTTCTCCTGCAAAAGGGCGAAGTCCTCGCCTCCCATCGAGGGGACGGGGACGACGACGCCGTCCGTTCCCGCGACTGCCGCGACTGCCCGGCGGCCTATCTCCGTAGCGTCCGGGGCGTTCATTACGGGAGGTAGATCGTAGCGATAAAAAAGCTCTCCCTTGCAACCGAAGCCTGCGGCGGTATTCTCGACGACTCTGCGGAGCATGCCTTCCATCGAGGCGCGGAGATCCGCGTCGAAGGTCCGGACGGTGCCGGTCATTTCCACGCTGTCGGGGATGACGTTGTTCGCCGTTCCCGCATGGATGGTTCCGAGCGAAACGACCGCAGGCTGCTGAGGATCGATGTTGCGGTTCACCACGGTCTGGAGCGCCGATATAACGCCTGCTGAAGCGGTGATCGGGTCGATATCCCGGTGCGGAAGAGCGCCGTGCCCTCCCTTTCCTGTGACCGTGATGCGAATGGTGTCCACCGAGGCCATCAGACCGCCTTCTTTGACTCCTACTTTTCCGGCGGAGATTTCGGGGTGGTTGTGCAGACCGAAGATCATGTCCGGCTTCGGATTTTCCATAGCTCCGTCCGCCAGCATTGCCTTCGCGCCGTCATTGATTTCCTCTGCGGGCTGGAAGATGAACTTCACGCTTCCTCCGAGCGAACCGACGTGTTTTGCGAGCAGCATGGCCGCGCCGCATGCGCATGCGGTGTGAATGTCATGTCCGCAGGCGTGCATTACGCCCTCGGTCTCCGAAGCGAACGGAAGGCCCGTTTGTTCAAGAACGGGCAGCGCGTCAATGTCCGCGCGGATCGCCACGACAGGCCCGTCTCCTCCTCGGAATACTCCAACGACGCCGGTTCGTCCTACATTTCTCGTGACCTAGGAGTCTGTCGGACTTAGCGCAAATCGGATAAAATAGAAACATCCTGATCAAAGGCGGCGAAAATAGATGGCGACCACATTCCAGACCGTAGACAGAGCGACTCCATACATTCTCCCCCAGTCCATAGAAGACTGGCTCCCCGACGATCACCTTGCCCGCTTCGTGGTGGAAATAGTCGGGAAGCTCGATCTTGGTCCGTTGAGAGCGTCCTACGCAGGTCGAGGCTCCATGCCCTACGATCCCGGGATGCTCCTGGCACTCCTCTTCTACGGGTACGCCACCGGAGTCAGGTCGAGCCGGAAGATCGAGACGGCCACCTACGACTCCATCGCCTTCCGCTACATCTCCGCGAACAGCCATCCGGACCACGACACAATAGCCTCCTTCCGGCTGACTTTTTTGGAGCGGATCCCGGAATACTTCGTGCGCATCCTGGAAGTGGCGCGGGAGATGGGGTTGAGGAAAGTGGGAAGCATCAGTTTGGACGGGACGAAGGTCAAGGCGAACGCCTCGAAGCATCGGGCCATGAGCTACGCGCACGCGCGGAAGATACGAAAGCAGCTCGAGGACGAAGTGAAGGAGCTGCTCCGCATGGCGGAGGAAGCCGACCGGAACGAAAAACGGACCGTGATCGACGTTCCGGAGGAGCTGAAGCGCCGGGAGAAGCGTCTCGATCTCATAGAAGAAGCCATCAAGGAGATCGAACGCCGTGCGGCCGAACAGTACCGCATGGAAAAGGAAGAGTACGACGCGAAGATGGCCGCCATGGAGAAGCAGGAAAAGGCGACCGGGAAGAAAAGGAAAGGCAAGAAGCCAGCCGAACCGAAACCCGGCCCCGCGGACAAGGATCAGGTGAACTTCACCGACGACGAATCGCGGATAATGCCCGTATCCGGAGGAGGTTTCGAACAGGCGTACAACGCCCAGGCTGCGGTGGACAACGAAAGCAGGCTGATCGTGGCGGTGGACCTCGGTCGGAGTTCGGTCGACAAGCAGGCGCTCCAACCCGTACTGGAGGACATGAAAAGAAACCCCGAAGGACTGACAACGCCGGAGAGCCTGCTGGCGGACGCCGGATCTTGCAGCAAGGCGAACGTCGACTACTGCGAAGAGCGAGGAATCGAGCCGCTGATATCCATTGGAAGAGAGCAGCACAACATGCCGCTTGTTGAAAGATGCGGGGGAGGCGTCGAAACGGGGTGCACGTCCGAAGAGACGGAGAATTCCTGTGCTGTTTCGAAGTCGGAGTTTTGTGAAGAAGCCGAGGGGGAGTCGCGCCCGACTGTGGACAAATGTTTCGGGCGTGCTGTGGATAACTCGATGGAGCGCATGAAGGCCAGGTTGAAAACGCCCGAGGGAAGAGCGGAGTACGGGAAACGCAAAGGCGTGGTCGAGCCCGTCTTCGGAATCATCAAGGAAGTGTTGAAGTTCAGGCAGTTTCTCCTTCGAGGAATGAAGAAAGCGAAGGGAGAATGGACGCTGGCGTGCATGGCGTACAACTTGAAGAGAATGCACATCATGCAGGCGTCGTAAAAGGGAAAACGCCCCGGAAGGCGTGATTTCACCCCACGGAGCGTTGGAAACGGTGCTTTCGTATCCGGACGTCGTGAAATCCGGAGTTGATGGCGCTTATGATACGGAGTTTCGGAGGCCAGTCCGACAGACTCCTCGGCACCCAGGCTTTCAAGAAGATCGCCGACGAGGCCCGCTGTTCGAAATTCCTTGTAGCTCAATTCGGGGTGACGGTGCAGATCTCGTCGCAGCTCCACAAGCTTTCCTGAGAGCGCGAATCTCTCTTCCCTGATAATTTCATTCACCCGTTCACACTCTCCCTTGAGTTCATATCCCGGAGCCGAAAGAGGCTATAGCCTAATAGCGCCGGATCCGGACATTGCGGTCCGAGGTTTTCGCGTTCAGCAGTTCCTGAACAATAAGGACTTTATGGCGCGAAAAACAAATGAAACGCAGTATATCATATCGCAGCGTCGATATCGAAGTGTGAGGAGCAAAAACACGTAGTCGTTCCGCGCTTCAAGCGCCGTTCTCCGAAGGAGCTTTCGGGGGGATTTTAATAAAAAGCGCGTTTGCCTCGGCTACTTTCTTCCCGTCATCGTCTTTCATGACGGCGACGGTCGAAATGCGTCGTCCCGACCTCTTTTCCACCCGGCCTTCGACGACGTAGCGCGTGCCCGCAAGGACGGGGCGGAGGTAGCGGACCGACATCTCCCCGGTAACGGCCCATGAGCCGCTCTCCCTGCGGATTGCCCATGCCATTGCGTCGTCGAAGACGGAGGCGATGATTCCTCCGTGGACGACGCCTTCATAGCCGCACCACGTACTGTTCGGGAAGATCGGGATTTCCGTCCTCTGTTCTTCGTCGTTCCAGAATATGGTCAGACCGAGGCTCCTGGGGTTGTCGTCCGAATTCCCGCAGACGAAGCACCCTTTCGACCGTGGAAGTTGTTCCATCGTATCGCTCCTCTCACAAATCTTTCGCACGATTATAGCCGAAGAAGAGAAGAAGGGTATAATGGAGCCAAAGAAATTTGGAGGTCGATCCAAATGCGGATTTCAGGTTTTTCCGAGGACGAAGACGGTAACGGCTGCTATCTTGTCGAGTGGCCTGATACGGCGGGACGAAAGTGCGCCGTTCTGTATTCGGAATCGGGAGGAAGCGTTGAAAGCGTCTCCGCCGAGCGGAAAAGAGCGCTCTTCGAAAACGGCGATCTTGAAGCCTGCTCTTTCCCTGCGTCGGAGGTGCTCTTCCCGGATGAAGTTCAAAAGCTGGCCGAGCGCTTTCAAATTGTTATAGAGGAGGAGGAAGAGTGAGCAAAAGCGTGTTCTACAACGGGAAGATTGCCGTTCCGGGAGGATTCGTCGAGGGAATGGCAATAGAAGGACAGAATATCGTTTGTCTCGGAAGTTCGGAAGAAGTGTGCGCGATACGGGATGCCGAAAAGATTGATCTTGCCGGAAGGCTCGCTCTCCCCGGTTTCATCGACGGACACATGCACTTCCTCGCATATGCGCTTTCTCTCGAACGAGCCGACTTGCTCGGATGTTTTTCTGTGAATGAAGTGCGTTCGCGTCTGCGAGCCTTTCTCGACGAGAGAAGGCCGGAACCCGGCGAATGGGTTGTAGGGCGCGGCTGGAACCATGAACTTTTCGATGACAACCGGATTCTTACAAAGGAAGATCTTGACGACCTGACGCCCGATAACCCCGCTATGCTTGCCAGGGTTTGCGGTCATATCGTTGTGCTCAACTCCAGGGCGATAACGCTTCTTGGGCTTACGGGCGAGAGCAGGTTTGCCGGAGGAGTTGTTGACCTCGACGACGGAGGCGAACCTACAGGCGTCATCCGCGAATCGGTCGTGGAATGGGCGGGCTCAAAACTCCCTCTTCCGGGGCCTGAAAAGCTGCGGAAACTTGTAGTGCGTGCAGGAAAAGAGACTGCTAAAGTCGGGCTTACCTCGATTCATTCGGACGATCTTGGCAGCGTCGGCGGTGATTTTCAGACGATTATCGATCTCTACATCTCTCTCTGTAAAGAGGATGAAATGCCGGTGAGGATTACCGAGCAACTGCTGCTCCGGAACCGCCCGGCGCTGGATCATTTCCTTTCGACAGGCTGGCGGACAGTCGACGGTATGCCTTTTTTCCATATCGGCCCGCTGAAGATTCTAACCGACGGCTCGATGGGCGGGAGAACCGCGCTTCTGCGAAAAGAGTACGAGGACGCTCCGGGAGTTTTCGGCGTCCCTATCTACGGGCACGACGAACTGGACGATCTCGTTCTGACGGCGCATCTGGCGGGTATGCAGGTGGCGACGCACGCTATCGGCGACGGCGCGCTCAATATGTGCCTTGACGCCATGGAACGGGCGCTCCTGGCAAAACCCCGCGACGCGCGTCATTATATTGTGCATTGCCAGATGGGGGATATGGAGCAGTACCGGCGCATGGCGCGGCTTGGAATCGGCGCCGCTATCCAGCCCCCGTTCGTTCCCTCGGATCGCCCGATGGCGTTGAAGCGTATCGGCGAGGAGCGGGCGCTCGCAGGCTATGCGTGGAAGACGATGAAGGAGCTTGGAATCTTTCTCTCGGGCGGTTCGGATTCTCCCGTCGAGAAGTTCGATCCGCTGTGGGGCGTCTATACCGCGGTCGCTCGAAAGGACGAGAACGGCCTGCCTCAAGGCGGATGGAATCCGTCGCAAAAGTTCTCCGTCGCCGAGGCGGTCGATCTGTATACGCGAGGCGGCGCATACGCCTCGTTCGAGGAGCATCGCAAGGGAACGCTGGCTGAAGGGATGCTTGCGGATGTCGTTGTTCTCGACAGAGACATCTTCTCCGTTCCGGAGGATGAGATAAAAGAAGCGCATGTTGCCCTCACGATGGTCGGAGGGCGTATTGTCTACCGGACTGACTAACCTCCGGACAGGGGGAGGTGAAAACGAATCTCTCCGCACTTCGGCAGAGAGGCGGAGCGGGTGCGGGGCAAAAAACGCCCATCGTCGCCAAAAGCGAGCACTCCCGAAGAAAACATCTTTTTCCCCCTGTCCCACATTGACGGGGGAAAACGGTCGCCGTACTTTTCATGGATGGCGTCGAGAGCGGAGCCGTACTCGCTCCCTTCAGGCAGTTCCAGTGAGATTGGCGCTCCGGACTGAACGCCGAGAACCATTGCGAGGACGCCGAAGAAGCGTACAGTATAAATCATCGAACCCCTCCTTTCTGACAACGATATTGTACCGTACTCCTTTCGGGGTTGCACAGGAAGAATAGTTGTATAATACTTTTCGAACATATAAATTTTAACCGAGGAGAATCGACGATGAATTCGAACACATGCCTGCGCGTTCATTCTTTTTTCCCACGCCGTTTACTGCGGATGGGGCTGCTTTTGTTGGCAGGGGTTTTACTTCTGCCTCTGTTAGTAACGCCCCTTTTTGCAGAGCGGGATACCATGGAGTACGATGTCGTTGTGGCGGGAGGCGGGGCGGGAGGGACAAGCGCCGCTATTGCGGCGGTCCGCCTTGGCGCCCGCGTCGCCCTGCTTGAGGAGACCGACTGGCTTGGCGGCCAGATGACTGCCGCCGGCGTTTCTACAATGGACGATCTCAGCGGCAATAAAACCGGCATCTACGGCGAATTCAGCGAAAATGTGCGCTATCACTATTTCAAGAAGGAAAAGTCCGTGTCGACATGTTACTGGGACGGCAACACGACTGCCTTCGAGCCATCAGTGGGCAGGAATGTCCTGCTGTCGATGATCGAGCAGGCCAACAGCAAGGCTGCGCACGAGGGGGCGGGGAGGCTGGATGTGTTCTACCGGTCGCAAGTCACCTCCGTCCACAGGCGCGGCCCGGGAATCCATGGAGTGACCGCAGTCCTCGACGGCCGGAAAACGGATATCGTGTGTTCAGTCTTGATCGACGCTACCGAGTACGGCGACATTCTCCCGTTGGCGAACGCTCTTTACAGGGCGGGAAATTCGAAGAGTCCGGTCATCGACTCCAGCGCCAGAATCCAGGATATCACCTGGGTGGCGGTGATAAAAAAGTATCCCGGCGGAATTCCGCAGAATCTCAGAATAACAACGCCGCCCCCCGGATATGTGAAGTACCTCGACGGTTTCCGGCAAATTGTGGCGGACGGAGGGAACTCCTTCAGGAAGTATCCTCTCCGGATGCCGGTAGACTTCCCCACACACAATGCCTACAGGGGGCTGCCTGATTCGTCGAACCCTCTGGATTACACTGCCGCCGGTGCGGACGAATGGGCAAAGATCACCAAAACAGGGGTTAACTGGGGGAACGACTTCCCCGGCGCTGAACAGTGGGAAGGAAAGGGCGGCCTGCCCGTGGCGTACCTCGAAGATCCGGCATTTCGCCGGGAAGTGAACGCACAAGCGCTGTTGAAGACGTTGAACTTCATTTACTACGTCCAGCATGAACTGCGCGAGCCATGGTCCGTGGCGGACGACGAGTTCTACTCCGAAATTCCGGTAACGAAAACTCTTGGCATCGTCCCGGACGAATACGCCGAGATAGTCAGGCGCTTTCCCCCGATGCCGTATGTGCGAGAGAGCCGCCGTCTTGTCGGCATTGAAACCCCAACCTCGAAAACGGTCCGGCACAACTCCGAGAGTTATCGCGACGAACGCGAAGGACGAGAGATCGCGACGTCCATGGCAATCGGCGGGTACATCCTTGACCTGCATGCAGGGGATACCGACGCGGATCTCGAAACGGAATTCGGCGAGAGCTTTGCGTCGATCCGGACCGATATGCCGCAGGGGCCTTTTCAGGTCCCCTTCGGCAGTTTTATCCCGACTGAAGTGGACGGCTTGCTCGTTACGGAAAAGAACCTCTCAATGTCCCGTCTTGTGAGCGGCGCGCTGCGCCTTCAACCAATTTCGATGCTCACTGGACAGGCTGCGGGAACGATTGCGGCGCTCTCAGTCAGAGAGGGAAAAGCGGCGAGGGCTCTCGACCCGAGGCTTGTGCAGCTGCATCTGCTGGAGGCAGGGAGCGCGCTCTCCCTCTGCGAATACCACGACGTCCCGCGAAATCATCTCTTTTGGCCGGGCGTCCAGATGTCCAACCTCTACGGATGGTTCACGCCCCTTGACCTGCCTTCGTCGCCTTCGGCGAAAATAGACGATATCTACAACAACCGGGTTGTGCTGGCCCGTCTCTTCGGACTTGATAAAGGGGTGTTCGGCGTCGACGCCCCATTGACGGGGGCGGAGGCGGAGACGCTGCTCCATAAAGCGTTCGGTGAAGAGAAGGACGCTTCGCTGTATGCCCTTCCTACCTTCGGGCTTTCGTCGTTTATCTCGAGGGGGGATTTTGCCGACGCGCTCGCGAGGATATTAGGATACAGAGCAACTCCTGAAGAGTTTGTCTCCCGCTTCAGCGATATTTCCTCCACCTCGCGTCTCGCGGGCCCGATGCACTTCCTCTCGGAGAAGGGCGTTCTGGACCGCGTCGGGGCATCCGGCGTCTTTATGCCGGACTCTTTGCTGACGCGCGGAGCTGCCGCAGACATGACGATGAGAGCAGTTGTCGCGCCGAGGGAACGACGAAGATGAAGTGTCACCTCTGCGAGACGAAGAGCTGCTCCTCGGGTGAGGCGTGCGCTGATTTTGAAAGCCTGGAACTCTACCAGGGAAATGAAGAAGACCTTCAACTTCTCAAGACGGCCTCCGATGTTGAAGCGCTCTACTACTGTACCCTCAACCGGCTGGAGGAAATAATGGAGTTTGCCCGGCGGATGGGGTATACGCGTCTGGGCATTGCCTTCTGTGTCGGTTTTAAAGAGGAGGCGGCTCTTCTGGGGAAGATCCTTTCGGAGGAATTCGAAGTGTACTCCGCATGCTGCAAGGTCTCCTCAATGAAGAAGGCGGACGTTGACGCAACGCTTCGTCCCTGGGTCGGCGAAGTGTCGTGCAACCCCGTCGAACAGGCGCGTCGCCTCAACGAAGCGGGAAGTCAGTTCAACATCGTCCTCGGCCTCTGCGTGGGACACGACAGCCTCTTTTACCGTCACTCGAAGGCGCCTGTCACGACCTTCGTCGTCAAGGACCGCGTGCTCGGACACAACCCGGTAGCGGTTCTTTACAGTCAGTACCTCAGGAAAAATTTGAAGAAACGTCCCGAGGAGAGGTTGAAGTAGAGCGGAACAAAGGGAGGCCGAGGAGAATGCGGCCTCCCTTTTTCTTCGGTACCTCATTTTTTAGGTGTGACCATTCAGGAAAATGGCGCGTGCGGATGGACGTGAGGGGCGTCTTGTTTTATAATGATTCAGGACGTATGACGTCGTACGTAAGGGTTGATAGTGATTGAAGAGAATGAGAAAAAGAGCGGCTGCGCTCTCGATGCAGACAGCTCTCGCGCTTGCTTTCACGCTTTTTGTTCTGCTTTCAGCGGGTATTGCCGGGTATCTGTCGCAGAGAAGCGGACGGGAATCGGTAGAGGAAATAGCCGCCAGGCTGCGAGGCGATATGGCGACGCATATCGGCGAGCACGTGCGTCATTTTCTCCACATACCTCATATTATCAACCGCCTGAACGCGGATGCTTTGGGCGGGGGAATGCTGGATGTTCTCGACGAGCGCTCGCTGGAATTCCATTTCAGGAAGCAGATAGATGTTTTCCCTTCAGTTTCGAGCATCTACTTCGGCAATACGTCGGGAGGACTCGTCAACAGCGGCAGAGAAGCTCCTTTTGATTCCCGCTACGTCATCGGCACGATCGGTAGCAAAGCGGGCGTCTTCCGGAAGTACTCCATCGACAAAGACGGCAACCGCACCGGGCTTTTAGCCGAAGTCCCCGATTTTGACGCGCGGACGAGAGGATGGTATTCCCGTGCTCAAAAGAGCGGAGGCGAGGGAGTCTGGAGCGACGTGTATGTTCTCTTTACAGGTCAGGATATGGCCATTACCGCCAGTCGCCCGGTGTACGACGCTCATGGAGGTTTTCTCGGCGTAGCGGCCGTGGACCTCTCCCTTTCGCAGCTGACGGCATTTTTGCAGGCGCTGCCGCTCGGCGAGGGAACCGCGTTCATCATGGAGCGCTCGGGACTGATGCTTGCCTCTTCGAGAGGGGAACCTCCATTTGTCTTCTACGAAGGAGGAGAAGCCCGGCGCCTGCATGCCGCCGACAGCGTGCATGCCGAAATCAGTGGAGCCGCTCTTTTCATGGCGAGCGAACTCGAAAAGAACGGTTTGCTCACAGACGGGGAGATCGCTTTTGAAAGCGGCGGGGAACGCTGCTATCTTCGCACAGAATCCCTGCACGGCCCGGGAGATCTTGACTGGATCATCGCCGTTACGGCTCCGGAGAGAGAGTTCATGGACCGGATTGATAAAAACAACCGCACGACGACGCTGGTTATCCTCTTTGCCGTGCTCCTCTCTTTCGGCGCGGCGCTGCTTTTTGCCCGAAGAATGGCGCAGCCGGTCCTTCGCCTGAATGCCGCCGCGCGTGCGATCACCAGAGGGGAGAATCCGCCCGAGCTTCCTGTCGACTGCGAAATTCTCGAGGTGGGCGAGCTTTCCGCGTCGTTCAACAGGATGGCGGAGGCGCTGCGTGAAACCATCCGCGGCTTGAACGAAGAGATCGGCGTGCGAAAAGAGACGGAATCCCGTGTGCGCGCCGCGATGGAAAGGGCGGAAGACCTCAGAAAAGAAGCGGAGAACGCGAACAGGGCGAAAAGCGAATTTCTGGCGAACATGAGCCATGAGATCAGAACGCCGCTCAACGGGGTTGTCGGCTTTCTGGATATGTTGCGCGGCCCGGGGCTCGACCAGGAACAGCTCTCTTACGTCGACAACGCGAAAGTGTCCGCCTACGCGCTCCTGGAAATAATAAGCAACATTCTCGATATTTCTAAAATAGAGGCCGGTAAACTTGAGCTGGAGACCGTTCGGACGGATATTCCCAAGCTGCTCGAAGAATCTCTGGTCATCGCAGGTCACGGGTCGGTAAGCAGAGGCGTTCGAGTCTTCTCGAGCGTTCACCCTCCCTTCCCGCGCTCTGTGTATGTGGATCCCTTGCGTTTGCGGCAAGTGCTTGTCAATCTTCTGGGGAACGCCGTCAAATTCACGGAGGAGGGAGAAGTCGAACTCTCCGCCTCTTTTCAGCCCTCAGCCGGCGCTGAACACATGGGGCTTTTCACCTTTTCCGTGCGTGATACCGGAATAGGCATCCGAAAAGAAGACAGAGAGAAGCTCTTCCGTCCGTTTTCCCAGGCGGACGCGTCGAACACGAGAAAGTACGGCGGAACGGGACTCGGTCTTGTTATCTCCAATGGTATTCTAAAAAAAATGGGAAGCGCTCTCGAACTTGAGAGCGAGCCCGGGAATGGAAGCCGCTTTTCTTTCACGGTTTCCGCACGGTACGAGGAGGACGTCTCTTTGCCGGACACCCCGCGGGAGTCGAAGGGTGAAGTGCGACAAGAGCAGGCGTTTTCCGAGCTTTCTTCACGAGCCTTCTCGCTCCTCATAGTGGAAGATCTCAGAATGAACAGGACGCTCCTGAGGCTGCTTGCGTCGCGATTGCTCCCCTCCGCCGCTGTTTTTGAGGCGGAAAACGGGGAGCGGGCTGTTGAGATATTCCGTACGCACGCGCCGGACATCGTCTTCATGGATATGCACATGCCGGTGATGAACGGCTTCGAGGCGACCGCCGCCATCAGAGAGTTTGAGAAATCCCGCGGGACGCACACCCCGATAGTCGCCCTGACGGCGGATGTGCTGTCCGAAACTCGCGAACGCTGTTTTCAGGCGGGTATGGACGACTTTCTTCCAAAACCGATAGAGGCTGAATCGCTGCGCGCCGTCCTGGAGCGGTATCTTTCTTTGTCTTTCTGAACTTTTTACTCTCTTGACAGGGTGCGGAAAACAGGGGTACAATCAACTTGTCTGATAAGAAGATGTCCGCTATGTTCTCATCTTGCGAAAAGCGGGTGAAACTATGGGCCCCATAAAAAGAGTACGCCTGTCCGAAAGGGTAACAGACGCGATTGAGACGATGATCGCAGAGGGGGCTTTCGCCCCCGGGGACAGATTCCTTTCCGAGAACGATCTTGTAAAAAAACTTGAGGTGAGCCGTTCCTCCGTCCGTGAGGCCGTCCGAATTCTGGAGGTTCGCGGAAGGGTGATCGTGAAGCACGGCAAGGGTATTTTTATTGCCGAACCTCCGGACGAGGATCGCGACCCCTTCACAGGATGGCTGAAGGACAACAAGGCCCCGATTTTTGATCATTTCGAGGTGCGCCTGATCATAGAACCCAAAGCCGCGCGGCGCGCCGCCGAAAAAGCCGACGACGAGACGGTCAAGGGAATCGAAAAGGCATACGGCGCATTTGCCGCGAGCGCGGAGCGCGGAGACACGGCGGCAATGATACGGTTCGACGGCGAGTTCCACCGGC